>JAABUZ0100005957.1_pt1 | contig 15569 bp, 14 predicted proteins | sample 5562091 | NCBI WGS metagenome assembly JAABUZ01 (sample SAMN12813069, study PRJNA571459) | rock metagenome | isolation source: Antarctica rocks | place: Antarctica: Victoria Land, Linnaeus Terrace sud | collected 2015-12-21 | reverse complement strand
GCGTCAGAGGGCGCGGTCGCGTGGTCGGTGCGCGCAAAGGGCCGGGCCTCCCCCGGCCCACGCGGTACGATAGGGGGGACACTACCAGGGGGAGGACGCGCATGCACGAGGGCGGGGGCGGGGGCGAGGGCGAGGGGCGAACGCTATTCACGACCGCCGAGGCGGCCGCGCAGCTCGGGATCGGGCAGGCCACCGTCAAGACGGCCGTGCGCCTGGGGACGTTGCAGGTCGAGCGGGTCGGCCCTCGCCTAAACCTGATTACGGCCACGTCCATCGAGGCGTACCGGCGCACGCATCTGGGGCGGCGTGGCCGCCCGAAGGGCGCGCGCAACAGGCCGAAGGACGCGCCGCCGGTGGAGCCGGCGGACGAGGCTTCTGCAGGGCGGGAGGGCGACGTATGATCCGCTACGACGTCCGCACGCTCCACGGGCCGACCGGCCTGTGGACCGTGTGGCTCGACCGCCCGGATACGTGGTTCGCCGACCCGAGCTATCCGGCGCTCTACGCCCCGGTTGGCGGTGAGGCGGCCGTCCCGGTGTGCGGGTGTGCCGTCGGCCGCACGCCCTTGCTGGATAAGCGCGCGGTTGACAGGGAGGAAGCGGCCGCGCTGCACCCGGACGTGGTGCGCCGCGCCGATGAGGAGTGGGGGACGCTCGACGAGGCCGGCGACCCGAATGACGCCGCCGACGACGCCCTGGCCGTGCTAGACGAGCTGGACCGGCACGACCCCAAGTTGGACATCAGGGAGATCGACGCGTTGATCGTGCCTGATGACCAAGGGCAAGGAGCGTGACCGATGACCGTGGCGCCGGCGCCGCGCTACCCCGTCGCGGCCTATGCGGTCTGGCCCGCGCGGACTAGCTGCATATAATAACCTGGTACCACGCGCCTCGGTGACGCTCGTCCGTCGTCCTTCGTCCCGTGCCCCGCTCCCTACGCCCCACGCCCCACGCTCTTCGTACGTCCGATAGGTGTGCATTATCGCCCGTAGTCTTTTGCGCTATACTATGTCCATGAGCGGCATGGCCAGCCTCCCAACGACCACAACGATCTCGCCGGGTTATGATAGCACCTGTCGTCAGATGACCATGCTCCGGTGCTCTGTCGGGCATTATAGTCGTAAAGGTTCGCGATAATGTGGAAGTGGCTATTCGGCGCAATCGTTGTGGTGTGCATTGTCGGAATTTTTTTAGGTGTTGTGGGTAATGATATAGCTGCTAGACATGGGGGGTTTGACTTTCTGCATGATCATTGGATTCAGCTTGTATTATTAATCGCGACTCTCGGATTGCTTGCGATATTGGAAAGGGTAAAATTTCTGCCGATTTGGGTCATAGTGGGGATAATTGCATTTGATGCAATCGTAATACACGTATTCGAGCCAAATTTCGGCTCTATTGACGCGCTCGTCACGGTGTTTGGTGGCTCTAATCCGCAATCAACAGAGATTGCAACTCCATTGGCTACAGCAACGCCCTACGCAAGTCCGACGGCGAATAGTACACCGGCCGCTAACACTCCGTCATCGACTGCCGCCGTCGTACCGACGCCCACGGCTAAACCAGTGCATTCAACTCGTATCACGAAAGTCCTGACCATCAGCTCGGCCGCCCGCGCCCTGGACCTGGGACAGAACAACGGCGCGCAGCCTTCCGGCTGGCAGAACGCCGACTTCGACGACAGCGCCTGGGACAGCGCCGCGCCGCTGTCCCCGGCGCTCGCCGCCTGCGTGCGCGGCAAGCTCTCCGACTGGGGAAACCAGCCGGCCTACTGGGGCGCGAACCAGTCCGACTACTACCTCTTCCGCCGCACCTTCACGCTGCCCCCGGCGACCGACTACTACGGCAGCCTGCTCACCGTCGGCGGCAACATCCACAACGGCGACGGCAATAGCCAGCTCACCGTCTACGTCAACGGCGCCCAGGTGCTCCAGACGGTCAGCAACGACATCAACTGGAACTACGCCATCGGCGACCACCTGCAAGCCGGGCCGAACGTCATCGCCGTCTACGCCGGCCCCGACTCGGGCAACGCCTGCAGCGCCCTGACCTTCAGCGCCACGATCCGCCTGCACAACGCGCAGGGCACGACGACCATAGCGCCGGTCGCCCAAGCGCCAGAAGATAATAAACGCATCACTATATCCATGGATAAGCGAGTAACCGCGTTAGACCTCACATCGAACAACAATAGCCCGCCAGATGGCTGGCAAAATACAAACTTCCCCGTCGACAGTAAGTGGCGCCGTGTCACGCTGCTGCCCCCAGCGCTCACGATCTGCGTGCGCGGCAAGCTCTCCGACTGGGGAAACCAGCCGGCCTACTGGGGCGCGAACCAGTCCGACTACTACCTCTTCCGCCGCACCTTCACGCTGCCCCCGGCGACCGACTACTACGGCAGCCTGCTCACCGTCGGCGGCAACATCCACAACGGCGACGGCAATAGCCAGCTCACCGTCTACGTCAACGGCGCCCAGGTGCTCCAGACGGTCAGCAACGACATCAACTGGAACTACGCCATCGGCGACCACCTGCAAGCCGGGCCGAACGTCATCGCCGTCTACGCCGGCCCCGACTCGGGCAACGCCTGCAGCGCCCTGACCTTCAGCGCCACGATCCGCCTGCACGCCGAAACTACGGCAACCGCACATTAGAGAGGGCCTTGCGCAAGGGAATTTGTGATTTAGTCGATGATCGCTACATGTTGGCTATCGCGCCCCGCTACACCGCCACATGTGGCGGTGTAAAGGAGTATTGAGACGGGCCATATCAGTCACGAGAACCGTGTACGCAGCTAACGAGGAGTAGGTATGGACATAGACCCAGGCTCCGCGCTGTCCATCTCTCCGGGGGGAGACTTAGACTCCACGATCGGGGCGGCGCTGACCGCGCTCGCCGAGGAGGCGCGCGCCTACACCCAGGACCTGCACGCCGCCAACACGCGGCGGGCCTACCGCGCCGACTGGGCCGACTTCGCCGCCTGGTGCGCCGCGCACGCCCTCGCCCCCCTGCCGGCGACGCCTGCCATGGTGACGCTCTACCTCACCGATCGCGCCAAGGGCTGCAAGACCAGCACGCTGGCCCGCCGCCTGTGCGCCATCGCCGCTGCGCACAAGGCGGCCGGCCACCCCGCGCCGACCGCCGACCCCGCCGTGCGCACGCTCCTCGCCGGCATCCGTCGCGCCAAGGGGACGAAGCAGGAGCGCAAGCGGCCGACCGTCACGCACGAGGTGCGCGCCATGGCCGACGCCCTGCCCGACACCCTGCGCGGCCACCGCGACCGCGCGTTGCTCCTGCTCGGCTTCGCCGGCGGCTTCCGCCGCTCCGAACTGGTCGCCCTCGACGTCGCTGACGTGGAGGAAACGGCCGGGGGCCTGGTGGTGACGATCCGCCGCTCTAAGACCGACCAGGAGGGCGCGGGGCGCCGGGTGGGCATCCCCTACGGCGGCCGCCACTGCCCGGCGCGCGCCCTGCACGCCTGGCTCGCCGCAGCCGCGATCGCCGACGGCGCGCTTTTCCGCCGCTTTGACCGTCAGGGCCGCTTGCTGCCCTTGAGATTGTCCGATAAGGGCGTCGCCCGCCTGGTGCAGCGTCAGGCGGGGGCGCTCGGGCTCGACCCCACGCAGTACGGTGGGCACTCGCTGCGCGCGGGGCTGGCCACCGCCGCCGCCGCCGCCGGCAAGTCGGAGCGCGCCATCATGGCGCAGACCGGCCACAAGAGCGCCGAGATGGTGCGCCGCTACATCCGCGACGGCGAGCTCTTTCGCGACAACGCCGCCGACCTCGGGCTGTAGATCGCGTCCTCGGGTGGCCGTAGGCCCCATAGGTCGCGGTGCCGTAGCGTCCCCGGAAACGCGCGTTCCCGCGTCGCCCCCGCTCGTCTTGCCGTCATAACACAAAGACGCTAGTATGTAGTAACGCAAAGACGTTAGAGTATATTAACGTCAAAACGTAAGGGCGCTGGCGTGTGCTAACGCCGGGGCATCAAGGTGTCATGGGGAGGGCCGATGAGGACGATCAGTGTGCTCAATTTCAAGGGGGGCGTGGGCAAGACGAGTACGGCGACGAACGTCGCGCACGCTCTCGCCCTGCGCGGGGTCCCGGTCCTGGTGATCGACTGCTGCTTGCAGGCCAACGCCAGCTCGCTCTTGCCGCAGGTCGAGGGGCCGACCCTCACCACCGTCCTGCGCGGCCAGGCGCCGCTCACCGCGGCGATCCGACAGGCCCGCCCGAACCTCTGGATTGTGCCGGCCGATTTGCAGTTGGACAAGGCCGGCAACCATATCGTCGCGGAGGGCCGCCGCGGCTACTACCGGCTGCGCGGCGAGGTCACCGCGCTGACCGGCTTCGCGTTCGTACTGTTCGACCACGCGCCGACGTTCAGCGCGGTGTCCGAGGCCGGGCTGCTCGCCAGCGAGGAGATGCTGGTCCCGGTCGAGCTGGCCACGTTCCCGGTGGAGGGGCTGCTGGGCATGTTCACCAAGTTGGGCGACGACCTGGTGGACCACACGCTCGCGATGGTCGGCGTCGTCCCCGTCAAGCTCAACCGCGGCCATAAGATGCACCGCGACTATCTCAGAGACCTCACCGAGACCTTCGGCGCCAAGGTCCTGCGGCCGATCCGCACCGATACCGCCGTGGAGCACGCGCAAGCCTACCACCAGACGGTCGTTGAGTACGACGCCAAGAGTAAGGCCGCCCGGGACTTCCGCATCGTCGCCGCGACCGTGGCCGGGCTCCCCCTAGAGCCCGCGGACGAGCAGGCGACCGCACTTGAGGACGAGGCCATGGCCGTAACCGCGGCCGCGGATAGGACGGCGACAGCATGAGCAAGAACACCGAGCTACCCAGCCCGCTCAAGCGCGCCGCCCAGTTGGGGGAAATCGGCGCCCCGCGCACCCCGGATCGCGCCACCGTCGAAACGCTAGAACGCACTAACGCTAATATGTTAGAACACACTAACGTCAGTACGCTACAACGCCTTAATAACAAAGTGCCGGCCGGCGCCCCCGAGATGAAGCGGCAGACCGTCTACATGCCCAAGGAGCTCGCCACCTGGCTCAAGATCCACGCCGCGTCGATCGACGACGACATATCCGGCATCATCACCCGGCTCGTCGAGCACTACCGCGCTCAGCAGACCGCCGGGACAGGCGAGAGGTAAGAGGTAAGGGACGGGCGCGGAGGGGTGATATCCTCCACGCCGTTTCACACAGGCGGGATAAACGGGAGCGCACGCTCCACGCGGCAGTGTACGATAGCCGCAAGAGGAGCACGCCGCAAGGAGACCACGTGATGGAGGACAGGCGTGATGGAGGACAGCGAGGACGACGACAGCCCCCGGACAGAGGCGCGCCTGATCGTGCCTGTGTCGCGCCAGAAGATGGCGGGGAACCGCTGGCTGGAGTTAGTCTACGGCGAGGAGCAGGAGGCCGACTTGGGCTTCATGGCGCGGCTGCTGGTCCAGGCCACGTTGCCGCACAGCGATCCCGGTCCCGTTGTGGGCTGGGGGCGGCGCAACGGGACCTTGACGATGCACATGCAGCCGGGGACGGAGATGCGCACAGACGGACAGTTCCAGAGCATCGGCCTGCCCTACGGCTCTATCCCGCGTCTACTGATGGCCTGGATTACCACCGACGCCGTGCGAACCAAAGAGCGCGACCTGGTGCTCGGGGAGTCACTGAGCGAATTCATGCGCAAGCTGGGCCTTGTTCCCACAGGCGGCCGGTGGGGCAGCATCACCCGACTGCGCGAGCAGATGCGCCGGCTTTTCGCGGCCACGGTCGCGGTCCACTGCGAGCAGGGCAACGCGGTCGCCGATGGCCGCTTCGTCATCGCCGACAAGACGGTGACCTTCTGGGACCCGAAAGCCCCCGACCAAGCCGCGTTGTGGAAGTCTACCGTCACCCTAAGCGAAGGTTTCTTCAACGAGATCGTCAGTCGCCCGGTCCCACTCGATCTAACGGTCCTCAAGGCGCTCACGCGCTCCCCCCTCTCCATCGACATCTACATTTGGCTGACCTACCGCGTGAGTTACCTGAAACGCGCGACCACGGTGCCGTGGGCGGCGTTGGAGATGCAGTTCGGGGCCGACTACAAGCGCACTGTCGACTTTCGCGCCAACTTCATCAAGGCCCTGCGCAAGGTCCTGGTCGTCTATCGCGCCCCCGTCGCCACGACCCCCGAGGGACTGCTGATGGTGTCATTGGGACGTGCTGAGGTGAGGGAGGGGATACAAGTCCAGGGACGCGTTCGTCTACGGTGGTGGAGGGACAGCTATGCTGCGGCCAAAGCGAGGGTCAATTCGTCCCAGGCGCGGACGAGACGCGGCGCTTGGGGAATGCGGGGATCGCCAACGGGAGCGGCTATATCGTAGAACCCATCGCGCAGATTCCGCATGAATCCGTGCCCCTCGCAGACAATCTGGGCACAGGGCAGCGTCTGGAACCCGCGCATAGAGCGCGTGCGGCCCTTGAGATGCTGGTGGTCGCGCTCGATGCGCTGTTGCTCCATCTTGCCGGTGATGTGCTCGATCTCTGGCAGCACCGCAGCGAAGGCCGGCGGATAGATCGGGGCTTTGTCGGTCGTCGCGCGGTAGGGCGTGACCTCACTACTCTCGACGGCGCGCGTCAGGAAGGTCGTAGCCGCAGCTGTATCACGGGTGCGGCTGACGTACACATCGATGACCTGCCCGTCCTCGTCAATGGCCCGAAACGCATAGCACCACTGACCGGCGATACGCACGTACGTCTCATCGATGCTCCAGCGCCGCCCCACGCGCCGGCGTTTCGGGCGTGCCGCGTCCTTATAGAGTGGGGTGAACTGCTGGACCCAATCGAAGACGCTCGACGGATCGACGTGGACGCCCCGTTCGGCCAAGAGTTCGGATACATCGGCATAGGGCAAACGGAAACGCAGATACCACCGCACCGCGAGGGCGATGACGTCATCGGGGAAGCGGTAGCCACAGAAGGCGGAGACGGAGCGCGCTGTCTGGCGGTGCCGACAGGTCGTACAGCAGTACATCTGGCGCTTGGCACGATCGAATCCAGCCTTGACGAACTGCTCCCCCTCACACCGCTGGCAGCGCATACGTCCCTCTCCTATGAACCTTCTACCTTCTCCAGCCCATAGAATAGCTTATATCAGCACGCCCCAACGATACCCCTCGCCGACTATGCGGCCGACCCGCCTCAACTGCGCGTGCGCCACGGCAAAGGGAATAAGGAGTTCCTGGTACCGCTGACCCCCGGCCACCACCGCCGCGCTCGACGCCTGGCTCACGCTGCGTGGCCTGTTCACGCCGCTGACCAAGGGTGGCGGCGCGGGGAGAACTCGCTTGACGATTAGTTGCAGTTACTTGTCGTGATCCGGTCAGGGCAGCGTGGCCACGGCTCTATATGCTGTTTTCTACTGGTTTGCCCAAGGAGTCGCCTCCTCCCGCCTAGCCAACCCCCAACTCTGACTGAATACTCTCTATTCGTCGGCGGCCGTGGTTTTGTCGGCGTCGTCGGCGGCCGTGATTTCGTCGGAGGGCCGTGTCTGATCCGCTTCGCGCAACTCCTCCCTATCATACCCGGCCCATAATTGATGTAAGACATCGGGAGACATTGTGGGGATATCCGCGTTCCGATGTCTCAGCTTGGTGTAGAGGTCGCGCGTGTGCCTATCCAAGGGAAGCTCACCGGAGTTCGAGAGATAGGTATACGCGCGCGCTACGAACGTCGGCACGTGCTGGAGGAGCGTCTCGAGCACCTCGGCGACCGTCATCGGCCGACGCTTCAGCCCTTCCGACTGTTTCACGATGACGTGGGCCATGATGTCGGGGTCGCGGTCATGGAGATAGGTCAGGAAATCGTCCGGATGCTGCGCCGTGACGTTGTACGCCGAGAGGGCACGGGCAGGAAAATCCCTCAGGTTGACGGTGACGATGAGTTGGGCGTTCGCCTGGATGGCCGCCGCGAGCACATGGCGATCCGTCTCGCTGTTCGTCAGCACCGGGATCAGCGCCTCGTAGCCGGTCACGAAGGTGTGGCGCAGGTTCTTCCGTATCATGTCCATCAAGTGTTGCGCCTGTTCCGGGGTTTTGACCGCACCGCGCTTGACGAGGTTCTTGTCCAGCTCCTTCATGATGTCGTCGGAGAGGTAGGCGCGGTACAGGCCGGCCTGCGTCGCGCGGAAAAGGGTGTCCCGCAAGGAGTTGGGAAATAACACGCAGGTGTCAAGGACAGCCGAGATCTGCGGTGCGATCGGGATCATAGAGGGACATCCTCTCTCACGGCCGACATGCCGGCCGCCGTCAAGCACGGATTGGGCGCGTCGTCGTCGGCTCCGATGGTCGCCGGCGGCCTCCCTTTGCCCCTATGTAACAGAAAAGGGCGGGCAAGCGCAAGGCCCGTGCAACTCTCGGTCGTACGGGCCTTGCGCTGGGATGTGACGCGGCGAGCGACGGCTAATTGCCGTAGGTGCCGCAGACCGCGAGAAAGTCGGCCATCTCATCCAATCCCTGCTCCATCTCGCGGTCCTGGCGCTCCTTGTACGCCAAGACGTGGGACAGTTGGACGCGCCGGTGCGCCCCCACCTTCCTGAAACGGATCTCGCCCTCTTCCAGCAGCTTGACGATATAGGGGCGCGACACGCCCAACAGGTCGGCGGCCTCTTGCGTGGTCAACTCTTTCTGCAGTGGGACGATGCCCACGCTATCCCCGACGGCCATGATGGAGACAGCTTGCTGCAGCAACGTCCGCAGAGGCTCTGGTATGTCGAACACCTGTCCGTTGTGCATAAACTGCAGCTCCTCGACGTATCGTTCCATCTCTCTAATGCGGACAGCATCGCGCTCAGTCAGCACGACTGGCTTGCTGCGCTCCAGGATGGTCGTCTCCATGGCCTAGTACTCCTTAGCGAGCTGCGCGAGGGGTGCGGAAAGAATGCGTGCGTGTGTCGTGGTCGCGTACGCAGGGACAGGAACACGCGCACGACCAGATCGCTCACACTCATCCGGAACGTTCGCCCCTTCGGCACGCGGACATGCGCGTAGAGCGTTTAAATGATTGCTCAGCATGAAAGAACGCGGTCTCGGCGGCCTCTCGGAAGAGAATCGTGAGATATCGACCAAGGGGCGGTCAATGCGTCCCCTGGTCGCCAGGATGTTTTTCACGCGTAGATCGATGAGAGGCCTTTGGCCTGTCGCCTGCAACGTCGTCTTAAGATCGATCATGGCTTTCTCTCCCCTCATCTCCCCATCCCCAGGCAGCCGCCTTGGCGCGTCTCTCTTCTATCTCCCATAGTACACGCTTTCGATGACAAACGCAATAGGTGAAATAAATAAAAGAAATAGACGAAACGGATCGCGTCTTGAGCTGCGTCTACGCTGTGTTACGACCCGAGTACCGAGTACACGGTTGTGCTCACGCTGCAACTGGCTCAAGTGCGATGCAGGTCCATCAGTTCTTCGCCGCCCCCGACGATGCGGTCCCCTCACGGTCATCATGCGAGGCGATGAGACTTGGAAGCCACCACTATCTTCCGGCTGTCGTAGTGCAGCAGAGGACGGCTGCATCGTATCGCTTGAGTGAGGACATTGCGCGCCAGATCCTTAATCCCTGGTCGCCAGGTGGTCTCGGCGCGCCACCGGGTGAGCGGAGGCTCGCACACCTCGTATAACGTCGGTGACGCATCCGCTCTGGTTGCCTTGGCAAGAAAAAAGGCCGGAAACAGTCGGGCGCATGCCTGCAACGTGTGCTTTGGTCACCGAAATCTTGCCAACAAAGATAGAATGGATATATCACCACTCATCTGGCGCAGCGTGATCCTCGACCGCGCCATCGGCCGACGTCACACTCTCGTCCTTCGCGCCACGCGGCGGCTCAGCCGCCGCGTCCTGCGGGGATGCCTTGTCCGGAGCTGGCGGACTCAGCCGGAGCGCCTCGACCAGGCACCCGACCCGCTTTTAGGGGTCATGCCCGCTTTTAGGGCTCTTGGGCGCTTTTGATGATGCTGTCCGAGAGGGACGTCTGCACCAGAGGGGTGAAAACCAAAAGGGTGTGTTTCATCTGAGAGGGAGGGGGCACCCATGTCTAAGCGCGCACACGGCCAGGGTGCGCCCCCAGCGCCACCCATCGACTACGCGCACTTCGAGGGCATCCCGTCGCCAAACGGGACAATCGTGCCCGACATCGTGCTCGACTGGATCATGCCCGACCTGTCGAACGCCGAGCTGCGCGTGCTCCTGTACATCATCCGGCGCACCTTAGGGTTCAAGAAGGACGCCGACGCAATCAGCATCGACCAGATCTGCAACGGACTGGTCACCAGGGAGGGGCGCGCCGCCGACGGGACGGTCGTCCGGCCGGCCCAGCGCCTCGATCGCGGGACCGGATTGAGCCGCTCGACGGCGCTCGACGCCGCGCGGTCCCTGCGGGAGAAGAACCTGATCGTAGGTCACGAGCAATTCGACCCGCGCTACGGGCAACAACCCACGCGCTATGCCCTTAACCTGCGCGCGGGCGCGCTCGGCGCGCCCGCTGGGGATGGAGGCGGGGGGGGGCCGCCGGGGCCGCCGGGGCCGCCGGGTCGGACGTCGCCCATCCGAGAGGTCGGACCGGGGGGGTCCGATTATTCGGACGGGGGGGGTCCGATAGATCGGACCCCTGGGGTCCACCAGACCGGACGGGGGGGGTCCGATCTATCGGACCCACAAACAACAGTAGATAAGACAACAGTAGACCAAAAAACAGATATATCGAATCGAAAGGCCCGGGCTGAGGTCTCGGCTGACATGAGCGATTCGAGCGATTCGATAAGTGGACAGGGGAGCGTGACAGACGACGACACGGCCGTCGGCACGGGCTCCACCGGCCGCGACAACGACGCGACGACCGATGCCGTCGATGCCGTGGTGGCGCGCGTCAGCGCACTCGGGGCGGAGTTCGGCGACGACGCCCCGCGGGCGAGCGCGTCGCGCATCGCGACCCTGCGGCGCGCGCCGGAGCTCGACGACGACGCGCTGCTCGGGCTGCTGGACGAGGCCGCGGCGATTACGCGCTCCCAGGCGCACGCCATCATCAAACGCGGCCGGGGGGGGAGGCCCGTGCGCATGCCCTACCTGTTGCGCACGCTGGAGAGCCTGGTGGACCCCGCGGGCGGACGCGTGCCCCGCGCGTCGCCGCCCGCAAGCGATGGGGGCGCCCAGGATGGCGGCCAGGGTGATGGTATGTCTCGCGCGCACGCCCCTGTGGGGGGCGCGCGGGGGCGCACCGACCGGGCGACGTCGATTGACGAGCCGGACGCGGTGTGGCGCGCTGCCCTGGGAGAGTTGCGGACCATGGTGACGGCGGACAACTACGATACCTGGCTAGCGACGACGCAGGTCGTGACGCGGACGGACGAGGTGCTGCGGATCGGCGCGCTGGCGCCGTTTCAGCGCGAGTGGTTAGAGCGCCGGCTGCACAGGCGCGTGAGGGACGCGCTCGATCGGATCGGGCACGGGCGCCTACGCGTGGAGTACGTCGTCGCGGCCAGGCCCGGGGACGGCGATGGAGAGACCGCTGCCGACGATCGTGATCCCCCGGCCGGGGGCGCGGCCAGGGGGCCGGCCGGGGGGGGGTGGCGCCATGAGCGCGACGTTCTACGCTACCCTCGACGCCGACAGCATCAGGGGATCGTTGCCCGCTGTCCCGGTGCTGCTCCCGGCCACGGCGTGGGCGCGGCGTGGGTTCCGGCCGGTCCGGCTGCCGGCGCACGTCGCCCACGTCGCCGTGGACAGCGGCGGTTTCGTGGCGACGTTTCGCCACGGCGGCGACTACCGCTACACGCCGGAGCGGTACGTGGCTTGGCTGCGCACGATCGCGCACGTGCCGGCGTGGGCCGCGACGATGGACTACTGCTGCGAGCCGGACATCGCCGGGCGCGCGGGCGTCGTGCGGGAACGCCAAGAGCGGACGACGGAGATGGCCTGGCTTTTCTGGCGGGCGTACCGCGCCGCGCCGTGGTGTTGGGTCCCCACGGTGCAGGGGTGGGACGTGGGCGACTACGCGCGCCATGCCATCGAGCTGCGGCCCCTGGTCGAGGAAATGCGCGCCCACTATGGCGCCGACGGGTCGGGCGCGGCGTTCCGCGTCGGGGTAGGGACGCTGTGCCGACGGGCGAGCGCCCGCGACATTCACGACGTCGTGCGCGTCGTGGCGGCCGCCTTGCCGGACACGCCGCTGCACCTGTGGGGCGTCAAACTGACGGCAATCTCCGCGCGCGTGGCGCTGCTGGCGGCGGTGGCCAGCGTGGGCAGCGCGGCGTGGAGTTGGGTCGGGGACGGCTCGACGGCGCACTGCGGCCGGCGCGTGCGCGACTCGGACGAGTGGCGCCGATCGGGCCTCTCCCGTGCCGAGTGGCGGACGACGGTGGCGCTGCCACACTATCTCGCTAAGGTGGAGGCTGGGTTAGGGACGCCCAAGCAGTTGCCCTTGGAGATGGAGATGCCGCGATGACCGTCGCGTACACGCCCCTGCGCAGCCCGCTGACCTGGTATGGGGGCAAGGGCCACCTGGCGCGACGGATCGTGACGCTCCTGCCACCGCACGAGTGCTACGTCGAGCCCTGTGTCGGCGCTGGCGCGGTCTTCTGGTGGAAGCCGCGCGTGGCACTCGAGACAATTAACGATCTGGCGGGCGATGTCGTGCATTTCTACCGGGTGCTGCGCGACCCCGCCACCTTCGAGCGGTTCAGCCGGCTCGCCGAGCTGACGCCCTACGCGCGAGAAGAGTTCGAGCACTGCCGGCGCGCGTGCCACGACGCCGATGACCCGGTGGAGCGCGCGTGGGCCTGGTTCGTCAGCGTCCGCCAAGCCTTCGGGGGCGCGACGGGCGCCGCTGCAGGGGAGGCGACACGCACCGGCTGGCGCTACAGCGCCACGGCGGGGGCGACGGCAACCACCGGGGTTGCGGGGAACTGGGGCTACAGCGCGAGCAATGCCAACGGGACGCGCGTGTCCAGCGCCGTGCGCAAGTACCTGGGCGTCGTCGATCGGCTGCCGGAGCTCCACCAGCGCCTGCAGGGCGTGCAGATCGAGCGCGGCGACTGGCGGCGGGTGCTCGCCGCCTACGGCCACGCCGGGGTCTGCGCCTATATCGGCCCGCCGTATGTTCGAGAGACTCGGCGCGGCGACAAGCGATACGCGCATGAGTTCACGCTCGCCGACTACCACGCGCTGACGGCGGCGCTGCTGGCGTCGCCGGCCATGGTGGTGCTCTCGGGCTACCGGCACGAGGCGGTGCATCGGCCGCTCGAGGAGACCGGCTGGGAGCGCATCGACATCGACGTGCCGATCAGCGCCGCGCGGCATCGGGAGGGGCTGCGCCGTGTCGAGAGCGTGTGGCGCAACCCGGCGGCCGTCGCCGCGTGGGAGCGTGCGCAGGCGCAGCCGTCGCTCTTCGCGTTCGAGGAGATCGGGCAAGCGCGCGACCGGGGTCATCATGACCCCGGTCGATGACCCAACCGAGGTCATCATGACCCCGGTTGATAACCGGACCATGGGAGCGAGAGTCCCGCGACAATGAAGCGAGGAGGAGGAGAGATGGCGATGGAAGAGGACGAGGCGATAGGCGCCGTCGTGACGCCCCGGACGGAACAAGTCGTCGACTTCGACGGCGACGGCATCCCCGTCGCGGCGACGCCCGACGGCGAGCCCTACGTCGCGCTCCGCCCGATCACCGACCACCTCGGCCTGGACTCCCGCTCGCAGCGCCGGCGCGCCCAGGCCGACCCGGTGATCGCGCCGCGCCTGCGCACGCTCACGCTCACCGCTGCGGACGGCCGGCGGCGGGACCTGCTGTGCCTGCCCCTGGATTTGTTGCCGGGTTACCTGTTCGGCATCGACACGGGGCGCGTCAAGGCCGCGTTGGTGGACAAGCTCAACCGCTACCGCGCCGACTGCTTCCGCGTCCTGTGGGAAGCCTTCCGTGGCGAGGCGTGGGCCGTGCGCGACGTCATGGTTCCATCGGCGCCGTCCGAGGCCTCGGCCGGGCCATCCACGCCAGGCGTGTCGGGGGCGGCGCTCGCCCTGGAGATCGCGACGGCGGTGCAGCACCTCGCGCGGAACCAGGTGGAGATCGAGCAGCGCCTGGCCGATGTCGCCGGCCGGCAGGACGTGATGGCCGACTACCTGCGCGGGTTCATCGCGGACACGAGCCGGCGCCTGACGGACCTCGAGCGCGCGACAGGCGGGGAGGCGACAATCACTGACGGTCAGGCGACGGAGATTTCCCTTGCCGTCAAGGCGATCGGGCAGCGGCTGCAGGCGGGAGGTCACCGCGAGGGGTACGCCCAGGTGTATGCGGCCATCTATCGCCGGTACCGCATCAACACCTACAAGGCGCTGCCGGCGCGGGCTTACGACGAGGTAGCGGGGTGGCTCCATCGGTGGTATCTGGAGGTTGCGCCGCCCGAGGCCTCGGGCGAGCCAGGCGAGCCGACGGAGGGAGAATAGCATGGCCACCGCAGTCTCCCCCCTCGCCATCGGCGTGCTCGATGTGGACGGGCTACACCTGCTCGGGCGGCCTCTCGCGCTTACCAGGGGCGCGATCCGGCATATCGTGCCCTGCCGCTGCCCGCATAGGGGTCGGCAGGTACGGGATCGCGCGCGACACACAGAAAGGGAGGGCAACGCCATGACCTACAATCCGTTGGTCCCCGAACTCAGCGTTTCTAATTTCGCCGTTAGCCTCCGATTCTATACCGTCGTGCTCGGATTCCGCATCGAGTACCAACGGCCCGAAGATCGGTTCGCCTACCTGTCCTATCAGGGGAGCCAGGTGATGATCGAGCAGGCGCACGGGACATGGGAGACAGGGCCGTTGGAGCACCCGTATGGGCGCGGCGTCAATTTCGAGATCGGGGTCAATCGAATCGCCCCCTTGGTGGAGGCGTTGCGTGCGGACGGGTATCCGCTCATGGTTGAGCCGCAGGACCGCTGGTATCGCCGCGATGACACGGAGATCGGGCAACGGCAGTTCCTCGTGATGGACCCCGATGGCTACCTGTTGCGTTTTGCCCAAAGCCTGGGGACGAGACCTGCCCGGCCGGATGAGGGCGACGGCGCCGCTCGTCGCGACCGCCCGTGAGCGGCGCGGAGGAGACACCATGACGACAGTGGCAGCGGTACCGGCAAGAAGAGGGTTGGGCATGAGCGCGACAGACGGACAACCAGGGCCGGCGGAGAATAGCTGGGGCACATATCCTACTGAGCAACGCCAGACCGAATTGGAGGAGATGCTGCACGCGTGGGAGATGGAGAGTAGCCATGGTGCTCGCCTTGGCCCTTTTGATCGTGAGGCGCTTAGTGGAGCGGATGCTTTTGGGGTAGCGATCCATGCATTCTCTGATACCGACAAGGCCGAGGCTAAACACCTGTTAGACGCGCCATTCAGTTATATGCTGGGCGATTCTGGTCTGCCCGTAGAAGGGGGCGGCCTCGTGCAGCAACATCTAAAGGATGTCTCCCTCGCGGGAGCGCACTTCTTAAAGAAGGCCATACTCACGAAGGCGTATCTGAAGAAGGCCGACCTTCGGGGG
>JAABUZ0100005955.1_pt1 | contig 15577 bp, 15 predicted proteins | sample 5562091 | NCBI WGS metagenome assembly JAABUZ01 (sample SAMN12813069, study PRJNA571459) | rock metagenome | isolation source: Antarctica rocks | place: Antarctica: Victoria Land, Linnaeus Terrace sud | collected 2015-12-21 | reverse complement strand
TGCAATGCGTAGGAGGGCTTTAACGTCTAAATCGTCATAGACGTTGTGGAAAGGCGATGTGATCAAAACAGTGCGTTGCCTGGAAAGTTTTCGTGATCAGCGACATCGTCACTACCAAGACGGGGCACGAGGCGCAGCGTCTGGTGCAAATCGGGGGATTGGATCTGGTTATTCTGGATGTCGCGATGCGCACTGGTATGCGCGAAGGCTTTGATATCGTCACTACCAAGACGGGGCACGAGGCGCAGCGTCTGGTGCAAATCGGGGGATTGGATCTGGTTATTCTGGATGTCGCGATGCGCACTGGTATGGATGGTTTTCGGCTGCTGGCGGCGCTACGGGCCGTCTCGCAAGTGCCGGTGGTCGTTTTGACGGGCCGTTCGCGGGATGAGGACATCATCGCTGGGTTCGAGAACGGCGCCGACGACTATGTGGTCAAGCCCTTCAACATGCAAGTCCTGGTCAACCGCGTCAAGGCGGTGCTGCGCCGTGCTGGCACGGGGCCGGCGCGCCTGCAGACCGGGACGCATACGTATCACATTGGATCGGCGATCTTCGACGCCACGGCCTGTACCGTGGTTGGTCCTACGATGACGATTCGCCTCACGTCAACGGAAAACCGCGTGCTACAGCTCCTCTTGGCGCACGAGGGCCAGGCCTTTTCGGCCGAGCGTATCCTGGAACATCTCCGCGGCTACAATACGAGCATCAATGCGAGCGTGATCAAGTCGCATATCCGTCATTTGCGCGAGAAGATCGCCCAACTGCCGGATAGCCCGCAGCCGATCCGCACCCTGCCCGGCCTGGGCTACGTCGCGCATCAGATCGACGAGAACGGCGAGGCGCGGGCGTGCGTGGACGGCGCGCAACGGGCGGCGGGCAATGCGGGTGTCGCGGGCGGCGTGAGCGGCGCGCCGCACCCCCATCCAACGGCCCTGCGTCTACCGTTCCGCGCTCTGCGGCCATGAGTCTTCGTGGATGCTCCCGTCGCCTCATGCCCGTCGTGCGCTGACGCCGCGCGCATCGTTCACCAATGCCAGAATGATCGGGCCTGTTAACGCGCTTCAACCAATGGGGCTATTTTGCTCCCAATCTCCACCACATCTCCACCAAAAGCTCAACGCAATCTCAACCTCTATTTGTTATGATAGGTGCGTACGTGGATACATTGATCCGCAGCTGCTGTAGGGGCTGGCGTCATGTGGAAGCTGGTGGTCAACGGGCCTCCTTCTTTCCTCATACTAACCACTCCTTCCTGGTCACCCTGGCTGCGGGGAGTAAGTGGTGAAACCGGCCGCGACATGTGAATCGTCGCGCGCCGGTTTTTTGCGTCCATCGTGCGTTCTGCAAGGATGGGGCCCATGACACTTGGCGCATGGCGGAGGCGGGCGCGTCACGCGGCCTGCCGTTACGCCGATCACCGCGGGAACGACCGTTCCCGCACGAGGGGTGGATGATGAGTGAGACGATGCGGGAAAGCGGTTTGGACGAGTTGACGACATCGCGCTATCGGCGGCGCGACTTCCTGAAGAGGAGCGCGCTGGCGGGCGCAACGGTTATCTACGCGGCGCCGCTGATCGAGTCGCTGAACGCGACGCATGTGTACGCCATGAGCGGCAGCCCCAGGCCGCCGTCGCCCTGCCAGGACGACTGCAGCGTGTTCGGGTCGTGTTGCTACGTCTGCGCGGTGACCAAAGGCTTCGGCCAGGGCAACTTCGCAGGTAATTGCGCCACCATCAACGCGGCCGTCGCGACTGCCCAGACGCTTTCCGCCGAGCCGTCGCCGTTGTCTGGCATCAACAACATCACCAACAACGGCAAGATGGGCGGCATGACCTTTGGCAGCATCTCCACCACCGGTTGCGGAGACAGTCTCAAGAGCTTCCTCGGGGGCCACGGCGGCGGCGGGAACAATAGCTGCGGCACGGAGGACCTCGGCGCCCTCGCCATCATGGTGGCGCTGAACCTGAACAAGACCCCATACAACATAGGGTCATGCAACACCGGCCTGGGGCTGCAGGCCTGCGTGTCCGTCCCGGCTTCCCTGGGCCTGGGCGCCACGGCAACCGTCGGTGCGGTCCTGAGCCGCGCGATCGCGGAAGCCTCCACCTTCCCGGCCGGAGGCGGCGGCAAGAGTGTCCTGTGCGGGGACCCTGCCCTGGTCAACCTGATCCACTCCATGGCTCAGGACATCTCCGGCATGGGTGGGCCGTACCTCGGCGTCGCCTGCTAAGCCATCGACCGGCGCCGCTCGCGACGTCTAATACGACAACGTGACAATGGCCTGCGACTAAAGTCGCATGGCAGACAACGGACACTGACATGTCTCAATACATGTCGTCCCAACGACTGTAGTCGTCGTTCTTTGCCATGCGACTTTAGTCGCAGGCTGATCCTAACGTTGTCGTATTAGCAGTCGATCTGGTTATCGCTCCTCCTCGGGACAGGCCGCGAGCGCCTGGCCTTCGGTCCGCCTATCACCCGGTCAGGCCCGACCATGGCCTGCGAACCTGTTATGGTTTACCCATGGGAACTTTCATCTTCGACCTCGACGGGACGCTCTACCGCGAGGACGTGGCTCTGCCGGGTGCCCGCGAGGCGGTCGGGGAGTTGCGCCGCCGCGGCCATCGCGTGCTCTTCGCCACCAACAACAGCACCACGACGCGCGCGGACTACGCGCGACGGCTGGACACCATGGGCTTCGCCATCGAGCCGGATGGGCTGGCCACCTCCGCCTATAGCACCGCACTCTACCTGCGCGACCTGCCCAACCCGCCCCGTTCGCTGCTGATCCTGGGCGCCCCGGCCATCGCCGCCGAGATCGTCGCGGCCGGGCTCGACGCCCGTACCGACGGCGCGCCGCCCGTCGACGCGGTGGTGGTCGGATTGGACCGCGCGTTCACCTACCAAAGGCTGGCCGCCGCGCAGTCCGCCATCCTGGCCGGCGCGCGACTGATCTGCACCAACCGCGACCTGCAGTTCCCCGGGCGCGACGGCATCACGCCCGGGGCCGGCTCCATCGTCGCCGCCGTCGAGGCGGCCTCGCTGGCCACGGCCACCACCATCGGCAAGCCGGAGCCGCACCTGTATCGGGCGCTGATGGAGGCCACCGGCGCCGACCCGGCCACCACGGTGGTGGTCGGGGACAACATGCGCACCGATATCGCCGCCGCCCTGCCGCTGGGCCTCTACAGCGTGCTTGTCCTGACCGGGGTCAGCCCGGCCCCATCGCCGGACGTGCGGCCCCAGCCCGACCTCGTCCTCCCGTCCGTCGCCGACCTGATCGGCGGGCTGGAGGCCGCGCGTCCCGACATCATGGCAATCGCATAGCCTTTTCCCCATCTATCTCTGCTTGAAAGAATCCCGCCTCTCAAGAGGAGCAAGACAGCCATCGCCGACGATGTAACTCTCACCCCGCCCCTCTCCCGCGGCAGGGAGAGAGGGGTGGGATGAGGACCCGTCGCGCCTCAGACCTCACGCGCCCTGGAGCGCACGCCCACGGCCGGTGTCGGCGTCGGCAATGGAACGAGGCGCGGTAGCGGCGTTGCGATGGCGGTAGGGGTGGGAGAAACAACAACTGTGATCGCATGGGACCTGATGCCGGGCGCGGGGCCTGCGTTGGCCGTTGCCCGCGCCGGTTGCGCCGGTTGCGCCGGTTGTACCAGCGGTCGCTTGGGAACGACCACGGATGTCGCCGTGGGGCGTGGGGTCGGGTCCAGGGTCGGGACCAGGGTACGGATAGCCGTGGGGCGCGGGGTCGGGTCCAGGGTCGGGACCGGGGTGCTGGTGGCGCGCGGGGTCACGGTGCTGATGGGCGATGGCGGGACCGCGACGAGCACGCGGATGCGCGGGGGTAACACCTCGAGCAGCGTCAGGCCGGGTCCCAGCGCGACGGCCGGCGTCAGGTCGTAGACGCCGGGGCGGGCATAGGCCAGGTTCACCGAGGCCAGCGGCGCGCGGGCGTGACGCAGGCGGCGGAGCGTGCCCTCGTAGACCACGCTAACACTGTGCGGGGCGATGGTGACGGTCGTCCCCAGCGGCGGGTTGCGCACCAGGATGCCGGCCGTCCCGACCACGCTGTTCTGGATCGGGACGACCTCGATGGTCGCGAAGATCTTCGGCGCGGTCAGCGTCGCCCCGCCGGGCGGGATCAACTGCGCCGGCTGCAAGGAACGGCTCGATGTCCACCCGCTGACGTCGATGGCCACGGTCCTGATCGTCGTCGCCGCCACCGGCGAGGTGCTCAGGACGGTCACCTGCGCCTGCGACGGCGTCACGCTGCCGAGCGTATAGCCGGACCCAACTGTTCCTGTGATCACGACCGACACCGGCAATTGTTGCGGATACGCCTGGCGATGCACCCGCACCGTCACCCTGATGCTGCGCGGTTGGACCAAGACGTCGCGCCTGCTGACGGCGTGGCCGTCGCGGTCGATGATGACCTGATCGGCCTTGAACGACGCGTCGGCCGTCTGGTTTGATGTATCGACCGCGACCCTGGCCGAGGCGATATCTTTCACGATGGCGCCGGGCCCGGTGACGGTCACCGTGGGCGGGTCGGTGCTGATCGTCGGCGGATTGAAGCCGAGCGGCGCATGGGGCTTATTCGGGTCGAAGGAGGGAACGACCGCCACAACCTTGCTGGCCGACCGCTCGAACGTCAGCGTCACTTTCTCCGGGTTGATGCGTTTCAGGACGCCGGACGGCAGGCCCGCGACCTGCACGAGGATAGTGTAGGCTCCGGGCGCGGCGCGGGGGAGCTCGACGCGAGCCGTCGGCGGGGGCAAATCCGGCGGCAGTTGCGAGGCCAGCCCTTGCACAGAGATCGTGGCCGCTGGGGGTCCCTGAACAGGGTAGTAACCCGGGACGCGAGGGACACTGATCGTGACGCCGTTGTAGGTCACGGTCTTGACGGGATCTTGATCCGCCGAGATGCGGGCCCAGAGCAACGTGGACAGAAACACGGCCAGCAGCAAGCGCAAGGAGATGCCGCGCAGGGGCAAATCACCGCTGGGTGCGGGCAGGCCAACCCGGGTCAGCAGCGCGGTCAGCGCGCGCCGCGCGCGGGACGGCGGCTTGGCTGAAGGTCCACTCTCCTGCCCACGCCAGCGATCCGAACCTTGCCCTGCGTCGACGCCGTCCTTGTTCATGGCAACGCGCCCCTACATCCTTGATGTCCCCGTCTTGGCCGGGCGCGTGACGGCCGGTTGGTCGGCTTGCCGCGGCCCTGACGGTCCCGATGGCTCTGACACCACTCCTGTGTTCTGCCATTGCAGTTCCAGGGCCGCCCTCTGCGGTCCGCGCTGGTCGAGAAACGCGCCAAGCACGCGGCGCAGCCTGTCGCCCGTCATAGGCTTGATGAGACGGCCAGCGCTGGCCAATGAGATGGTCCCCGTTTCCTCCGAGACGATAACGGCGAGGGCGTCGGTGACCTCGCTCAGCCCCAGTCCGGCGCGGTGGCGCGTGCCCAACTCGCCGCCGGGCAGGTTCTCGCTGAGCGGGAGGACGCAGCCGGCGGCGACAATCTGGTCGCCGTGGATGATGACTGCGCCGTCGTGCAGCGGCGAGTCGTGCTGGAAGATATAGACCAGGAAATCGGCGGAGACAGGGCTGGCCAGGCGGACGCCGCTGCGCGCGTAGTCCTGCAACCCGGTGCGCCGCTCGAGCACGATGAGGGCGCCGATATAGTCGCGCGCCAGCCGCGCGCAGGCGTCGACGACGATGTCGACGGTGTGTTCGGTCTGGGCGTTGGCGGTCGCGCTACGCACCGGCGCAAGCGTGGAGAGCGGGTGCCCCACGATATGGCTGCTGCGCCCCAGCTGCTCGAAGGCGCGGCGCAACTCGGCCTGGAAGATGACGGGGATGGCGAAGAGCAGCGCGGGCACGGAGCGCTGCAGCAGCCACGAGAGTAAGGTGAGGTCGAGCAGCGTGGAGAGCAAATAGATGGCCACCACGAGCAGCACGATACCGCGCAACACCTGGTCGCCGCGCGTCCCCTGGACCAACAAGAGGAACCAGAAGATGGCCGCCGTCACGACGAGGATATCGAGCAGCGAGAGCGGTGTGAAACGTTGTGCGATCCAATGCAATTGCACGCGCGGGGCTCCCTGGTGACGCTCCCGCCTGACGGATACTCGGGCGTCGTTATAGAGAGACGACGGCCGATGGTCGGCAGGGGGGAACGTGGGATGGGCGCCGCTACCACACATGGCATGGCGCTATGCAAAGTATAACATGGCGCGCGCACTTTCCGGCGCACTCATCCACCTCCTGATCCCCTGGTCCCCCTGATCCCCCTCATCCCCCTCATCCCCCTCATCCCCCTCATCCCCCTCATCCCCCTCATCCCCCTCATCCCCCTCATCCCCCGTTCATGCTATGGCGCGCACGGCCAAGGTCCTACATACTCGTCGGTGTAGTGGTAGCGCCATCGAGAGCCATTGGAGGTTTCTCACATGTCCATGTATTCCCTCGCCATGCCCGCCCGACGCACCTGCGCGCTGTGCGGGAAGAAAGAGGCCGCGGCAAGCCTGCACCTCACCGTCGTCTATCAGGACGGGGAGCCGACCCGCTCGTGCGACGGATGCCGCGACCAACACTCGTGGTTCTGTCAGCATCGCGGCTGCCGCAAGGAGCAGGTTGGAACGCCGCATCTGGTGAACGGCCTCGCGTTCTGTACCTCCTGCGCCGTCGACATCGGCGCACTGGCCCCGGCGTCCGCCTCGTAGCCGCCCTCCACCCCCTCCCAAGATCTGCAAAGGATTGTCCTGGGAGCGCGTGGCGCTCCCCGCGCTATCCGCCCGTCCCTGGTGGGCGACGGGGACGGGCGAGATACCCACGCTTCCAGACATGCTCTCCATCGGCGCGCCGAGTCGATTCTTTGCAGCCCCTCATCCCCCGCGCCGGCCCGTGTCCATCGAGCCCCGATCGGGTACACTCCAGGGCAGGGACGGAATAGGATGAGGCGATGGCACAGGACACTCCACTAACCGCGTTCACCCTGCGGCCGCGCGTCGCGCTGGTGACCGATGACCGCTACCTGCTACACGAGACGGGGGCCCACGTCGAGAGCGCGCCGCGCCTGCGCGCCGTCTACGCGGCTCTCGACAGGCTAGACCTGGCGGCCGAAAGCTTCCCTCGCCTCGCGGCGCGCGAAGCCTCCGACGCCGACCTGCTGGCGGTGCATTCCGAGCGCCACGTCGCGATGCTGCGCGAACTCGCGCGGCGCGGCGGCGGCATGATCGACGCGGACACCCTCGTGTCGCCCCACAGCGAGACGGTCGCGCGCCTTGCCGCCGGCGGGGCGATGGCGGCGGTCGATGCCGTGGCCGCGGGCGAGGCCACGAGCGCGTTCGTGCTGGGCCGCCCCCCCGGACACCACGCCATGATCGAGCGCGCGATGGGCTTCTGCCTCTACAACAGCGTTGCCGTCGCCGCCCGCTACGCCCAGCGCCGGCACGGGCTGCGCCGCGTCCTGATCCTCGACTGGGACGTCCACCACGGCAACGGCACGCAGGACATCTTCGAGCGCGATCCCGGCGTACTGTTCGTCTCGCTGCACCAGTTCCCGCTGTGGCCGCCCGGCTGGGGCTGGCTAGATGGGGTCGGGTCGGGAGAGGGCGCGGGGTACATGGTCAACGTGCCCCTGCCGCCGGGCGAAGGCGACGACGGCTACCTGCGGGCCTACGAGCAGGTGGTACGGCCCATCGCCCTGTCATTCCAGCCCGAACTGATCCTGGTCTCGGCCGGCCAGGATGGGCATAGCGGCGATCCCATCAGCACCATGAACCTCTCGGCCGGCGGCTTTGCCGTGCTGACGCGCCGGACGCGCGAACTGGCGGCGGAGACCAGCGCGCGCGGTCCCGTGTTGCTACTCGAAGGCGGCTACAACCCCTCCACGTTGCCCTACCTCGTCGCGGCCATCCTTGGCGAGCTGGGCGACCTGGAGTTGCGCATCGACGACCCTTACGCCCGTCCCGTCCCCGTATCGCCCGAGGCTAGTCGTCGCCTCGCCCTGCTGCGGCGCGCGCTGCGGCCATGGTGGAGTTTTTGACCGACCGGTGGCCTGCGACTAAAGTCGCATGGCAAACAACGGACACTAAAGTGTCTCACCGTGGTAGATAGGAGGGTACAGAGGGATGGAGATGAGCGGTACGATGGCACGGCCGGGCGCATCCGAAGGGGCGCCGCATCCCGTGCCACAGACGCAGGGACAGGCGCCGGTGCGGGTAGAGGGCCTCTGCAAGCGCTTCGGCAAGGTACAGGCCGTGGAGGACGTCAGCTTCGAGGCCCGCGCCGGCGAGGTCTTCGGCGTGTTGGGGCCGAACGGCGCGGGCAAGACGACCACGTTGCGCCTGCTGACCACCACGATCCGGCCCGACCACGGCACGGCCACTATTCGTGGGCACGATATCCGGCGCGACCCCGTTGCCGCCCGCCGCGCCCTGGGCGTGCTGACCGCCAACATCGGACTGTATCCCCGCCTGACCGCGCGCGAGAACGTGGCCTACTTCGCGCGGCTCTACGGTCTCTCCGCCGCGGCGACCGCGGCGCGCATCGACACCCTCTTCAGGCTGCTCGACATGGATGAGTACGCCAACCGCCGCACCGATACCTTCTCCACGGGCATGAAGCAGAAGGTCGCCATCGCCCGCGCCGTGGTGCATGACCCGCCGGTGCTGATCTTCGACGAGCCGACCAACGGCCTCGACGTGCTCGGCGCGCGGACCGTGGTGGAGTTTATGCGCGCCTGTCGCGTCCAGGGCAAGTGCATCCTCTTCTCTACGCACCAGATGATCGACGCCGCCAAGCTGTGCGACCGCGTGGTCATCATCCACGAGGGCCGCGTGCGCGCTATCGGCGCCGTCCCCGACCTACTCGCCCGCACCGGCGCCGCGGATCTCGAGGATGCGTTCTTGTCACTAGTAGGCGGTAGGTAGTGGGCCGTGGGCCGTGGGCCGTGGGCCGTGGGCCGTGGGCCGTAACCAGTGGGCCGTAACCAGTGGGCCGTAACCAGTGGGCCGTAACCAGTGGGCCGTAACCAGTGGGCCGTGGGCCGTGGGCCGTGGGCCGTGGGCCGTGGGCCGTAGGGCGTAGGCCGTAGGGGCGTATTGCATACGCCCAGGCAGGGGGCATTGGGCAGTCTGGGCGTATTGCAGACGCTCAGGCAGGGGGCCGTAGGGGCGTATCGCAGACGCCCGGCCGTAGGTGGTGAGGTCTGAGCATGCGGCGCATGGTCGGTTAAGATAACAAGCCTTCCACAGCCCTTGTTTACGGGCCGGTGCTGCCGAACCCGCCGCGCGTCGGCCTATCTATCGCCTGGGCGTCGACCTCTAGCCAGGCGGCGCGGTCGATACGCACGAAGACGGCCTGCGCGATGCGTTCGCCGCGCGCCACGGTGACGGGCGCGGAGGTGAAGTTGTAGACCTGCACGTGGATCTCGTCCTCGGGGCCGCAATAGTCCCCGTCGATCACGCCGATGCCGTGCGGCACGGAAAGGCCCTTGCGCCGCGGGGTCGAGGAGCGCGCCGCGACCAGCAGCATATAGCCCGGCGGCGTGGCCACGACGACGTTGGCCGGCAGCAGCGCGATCTCGCCCGGCGCGACCGTCCGTTCCACGCGGCACAGCAGGTCGAAGCCGGCCGCTCCCGCGCTATGATAGGCCGGCAGCGGCAAATCCTTGTCGACGCGCGCGATGCGGACCTGCAACGGGTCTGGCGTGCCCGTGCCCGTGCCGGCGGAGGAGCTAGCCATGGCCTGAGCGGCGACCCGCTCGTTATCCATGTCCGGTTAGCCCGGATCGCCGGGCAGCCAGAGGCCGCTGCGACGCGGCGGGCCGGTTGGCCGCTCGGCGGAGGATGGGCGGGTTCGACCCGGCGTCCAGATGGGGGAATCAGTGGGTTCGGCCAACTCGCGCCGCACCGCCTGGTTAGCGCGGACGACGTCGACGACGAAATCAAAGTAGGCGCGGGGGTTCTCACGGACGTGCCAGTTGCGGATAGAGTCGATCACCCGGCGCAAGCAACCGACGATCTCGGCGCGGGAGAGCAGGCTGTCGCGGCTCAGCGACAACCCAATGTTGCGGTAGACGGCGTCGGCCATCGCGTCGGTATCGGGGCTGCCGGCGCGGCGCTCCGTGTCGCCCTCGACGCGCGCGATCACCACGCGCAGGGCGCGGTCGGCCTCGGCGTCGACGGGCAGGCCATCGCGCCCGTCGTACACCTCGACGAGGCCGGACTCGATGGCAAAAAGCATCGAGTCGTACGCCGCCTCATCGCCCGTGACGTCGACCGGCTCGATGCGCTCGCGCGTCGTCTCCGCCGGCGCCTCGGCGGCGCGACGCTGCAACGCGGCGAACTGCGCCCGTCGCCGCTCCTCACGAGCGGGATCTTTGGTCTTCTGTTTGCCCTTACTCATCCTGCCCTAGATCCTCCGTCGCCAACCGGCGCGCTTCGTGTTCAAGGATAGGCTCGAGAGTGGCGCGTAGCGTCGGGATATCGGTCGTGGCCGTTTCCCATACGATGCGCGGACGAAGCGACACATCTCCTGACGCCCGACCACTCGGGCTTGATCATCGTGCTGTCCGTTCATGACGGGTAACTACTGTCACTCTACACGAACCGTGGGACTGAAACAACCTCGCGAATTCATGAGAGAGTGCGGCCGTACGGGTGGCGGAATGCCGAGCCGAAACAACGTTGGGACCTAACGCACACGTACAATATATAGGGGGTCCAGGAATCTGGACGGTGAAGGCGATGCCTATAGGTGGTAGACTAGACCACGATGAGACAGCAGTACAGATCCGTAAGAACAAACACGAGCAAAAAACGACCTCCTTGTACACGGAGATTGGGAAGCTGACCACCAACATGAAAAAAGCCATCGTCCTTTTAAGCGGGGGGCTCGACTCTGCCACAACGCTCGCTATCGCACGGAGCGATGGATTTGAGCCCTACGCGCTGACATTCCGCTATGGCCAACGCCATGAGGCTGAGATCGATGCCGCGCGGCGCGTCGCCGCGGCCATCGGTGTGGCGCAGCATATCATCGTCGACATCGACCTGCGCCAATTCGGCGGTTCCGCCCTCACCGCTAACATCGCCTTGCCGCGAGACCGGCCAATCGACGACATCGGTCACGGTATCCCGGTCACCTATGTGCCAGCCCGGAACACCATCTTCCTGTCGTTCGCCCTCGCGTGGGCGGAGGTACTCGTGTCAAGCGATATTTATATCGGCGTCAATGCGCTCGACTATAGCGGATACCCCGATTGTCGCCCCGAATACATTGAGGCGTACCAACGTATGGCGAACCTTGCAACGAAAGTAGGCGTGGAGGGTCAGACACAAGTAGCGATCCATACGCCGTTGCTCCATCTCAGCAAAGCGGACATTATCCGACACGGTCTCGAGATTGGGATCGATTACGGCATGACCGTGACGTGCTACGACTCCTCGCCGGCCGGGGATGCGTGTGGCCAGTGCGACGCCTGCCTCCTGCGGCGTCAGGGCTTCGCCCAGAATGGCATCGCCGATCCGGCTCGCTATCGCGCCACACCGCTATAAGGAGGAGGAGATGCAGCGCTATACCCGTTCCCACACTCAACTCTGGATAGCCGTCGTCCTTGCCGGCGTGCTCGACTTCGTAGCGAATTGGTTAGCCGCACATATGTTGGCGCCCATCGGACCTTTCCTGGTACCCGGTGGAACATTCGTCTTCGCCTTGGGCTTCACAACGTACGACTTTATTCGGCGCCAGTATGGTTTAAGGCCGACGATCTACGCGGTCCTCCTTGGCTTCGTGGCCTCTATCCTGTACGCAACCCTGTTCGGCGGCGGCGTCGGACGCATTGCCGTAGCGGGTTTGATCGCGCTGGTCTGCTCCAGCGCCATGGACCTGGTGACGCAGACCGTGACGATCCGCCGCCCTATCTGGCAATACGTCATCGCATCGAACGCCGTAAGCCTGCTGATCGATTCAGTGGTGTTCGCAACAATCGCTTTCGCGGCTTTACCGCTCGATGTACGGATACATATCATCGAGGGTCAGTACCTCGTTAAGATTGCGATGACTGTCGTGTCTATCCCCCTGGTCTACTGGGCACGCAATGGTAAAGCGGCCTTGTCGGTCAATCGGCTGACGGCGTAGGATAGAAGGTCGTGTCGCGGACCGCGCCACGTTGTTCCTGGGATCACAACCACTTGGAGGACAAGCATGACCCTGATCAAGAATACGGACGCAGACACTCTAGGAGCCGCCTATCGCGCGTTGGACCGCGAACTGCCCATGCGTGGGGTCGATGCTATTGACGCGGCCTGCCTGTTAACGTTTCCCTATCCCGAAGACGGGGCAACGCAGGAGATCGCTATCGACACCGACGAGTTTACGGCCGTGTGTCCCTGGACGGGGCTGCCAGACTATGGCACGCTCGTCGTCCGCTACATACCGCATGTGCAGTGTCTCGAACTCAAGTCCCTGAAGTATTACCTCCTCTCGTACCGCGACGTCGGGATCGTGCAGGAGCATGCGACCGATCACCTCCTGCGCGACCTTGTGGCCGCCTGCCAGCCGAAGCGCATGACGATCACCCTCGACTACAAGATTCGCGGTGGACTGCACACGGTCACCTCGGCGTCGTACGCGGGTAACATCGTGGAGGACACGGACGAAAGCTAACATCTCTCACGGCCTAATGAGTGTAGAACCCTGTGTCGGCTCGACAAGTCATGTGGCGTAGGCGCGCAGTTGGCGCGACTGGGCGGGGCGGCGCAGCTTCTGCATGGCGCGCGCCTCGATCTGGCGCGCGCGCTCGCGGCTGATGCTGAAGCGCGCGCCGATCTCGTCGAGTGAGCGCGCCCGGCCGTCGGAGACCAGCCCATAGCGCAGGCGGATCACCTCCTGCTCGCGGCCGGTCAGGCTGGACAGCGCGCGATCCAGGTCCCCTCGTAACATGCTCTGCGCCACGGACGCGCCGATGTCCGACGTGCTCTCGTCCTCCACGAACTCCGAGAGCGTCGAGGAGTCCTCGTCGTCGCCGACCGGCGTCTCCAGCGACGTGACGTCCTGGCCCGCCAGCAGATCGGCGCTCAGCCGCTCCTCGCTGACGCCGACGCGGCGCGCCAACTCATATTGCGTGGGCTCGCGGCCCATCTCGGTGGTCAACTCGCGGCGCGCGCGCGCCACCAGGTTCAGGCGCTGCTGCACGTGGACCGGCAGGCGCACCGCGCGCGATTGCGTCGAGATGCCGCGCAGCACCGATTGGCGAATCCACCAGATGGCATAGGTGGAGAAGCGGTAGCCCAGCGAGGGGTCGAACAGCTCGGTGGCCCGCATCAGGCCGAAGTTACCCTCCTGCACCAGGTCTAGCAGCGGCATGCCGCGGCCCATGTACTTCTTGGCCACGCTGACCACCAGGCGCAAGTTGGCCTCGGTCAGGCGAGCGCGGGCGCGGCGCGCCTGATGCACCAACGCGCCGTCGACGGACCACCCCTGCAGCGCGTCGCGCGCCGCGTCCTCATCCACGCCGATCAGGGCTGCAAGGCGGGCCGCCAGCGTGGCCAGGCTGCTCTCCTGGCTCTGGATCGTCTCGAATAGGCCGTCCGCCTCGCTACGGCCCAGGCCCAACAGGCGCGCCGCCCAGTGCGCCGCCAGGTGCTCCTGATAAGGTTGCCCGTCGACCAGCGGCAGCGCAACGGCCTCCGTCTCGCCCTCCTCGCCCGTCCCAAGCTCGCGCACCTGGAAGGTCACGTGGCGGCGGAACTCCTGGAGCATCCTCTCGGAGTCGGCGTCCAGGCCGCCGATGGCGGCCAGCGTCCCCAACGCGGCGATCACCGCGTCGTCGCCGCCGACGACGGCGCGGATCAGGCTCTCGAAACCGCCGCGCCAGTTGTCGCGCGCGCGGAGGGTTGTGTCGATCATCCCGCTCACGGCCAGCACGTCTCCGTCATCGCGGGACCGCCGCTGCAAGAGGACACGAAACAGGTCGGCCAGCGCGGCCGGTTGCAGGCCCAGCAGCGGCGCCCACGCCGCCGCCGTCCCGTCGATCAACTCGGGCTGGCGCTGGAGGAGCAGCCAGCGCACGCGCGCATGGAGCGAGCGCAAGGCACGGGTGATCTCTATATTGCCGCGGTGCAGGTCGCTGCCCAGGGCACGCTCCTGTTCTTCGTTAAGGAGCGGGACGCGCCCTATCTCGCGCAGGTACGTGCGGACGGCGTCGTCAATCGGGGCAGCGGTCTCGATAGCCTCGACCGTCTCCTGGGTTTGGCCCTGGGTCTGGGCCTGGGCCTGGGTCTGGGCCTGGGGCCATGTCTCCCCGGCGTTGCCGGCCCCCTTGGTCTGTGTCGTATGCTCCGCGATTCCGGTCCCGCTAGTCGTCCGCCGTAGGTCCATTACGCACCTCTTTAGTCTCTTTCGCCCTGGTCAATCCCAGCATTGTCGTCTTGTAGACAGTTTGCCATATCGCGGCGGCCCGCGGCTACACCCCAATGGAGGTGGAAAGCCCCCCGGATGGATGATATCTGGCTCTGCGAACGCCGGTCAAGGCGGCGCTCTCCATGATGGTCGAGCCCGGCTTTCAGAGTCAGGCCGTCGGCCGGGATAGCGTCGGCGCCGGTGGGACACGACGACGTACACTGAAGGCATGGACGACGAGCACGATGAGTGGACCGGACCGGACATGCCGCCGCGCTTCCTGAGTCGACGAGAACGCGGCGCGGCTGGTGCGCTGGTTGCGGCTCATGGGCTACGACGCGATATTCCTCAGCGGCGTCGACGACGCGACGGTGGTAGAGCGCGCCCGGCAAGAGGCGCGCATCCTGCTGACACGGGACCACGGCATCATGGCGCGTCGTCCGGTCGCCGCCGGCGAGGTTCGCACCCTCCTGCTGCGCTCCGACGACACCTGGACGCAGCTGGAGCAGGTGGCGCGGGCGTATGGCCTGGACCCGCGCCGGGCCTCGTTCACGCGCTGCGCCGCCTGCAATGGCCCTCTGGCTCTCGTCCCGGCCGCGGAGGCGCGCCCGTTCGTGCCGTCCTTCGTCGCGGACCGCTACGCGGAGTTCATGCGTTGTGCGCACTGCGGCCGCTTCTACTGGCCCGGCACGCACCGGCAGCGCGTGACCAACCGCCTGGACAGCCTCCTGGCGCGCGACGACGCGCCCTCCGAGCGTCCCTAACCGCCGGGCTCCGGCTCGACCCACCGCGAGACGTTACACGCGCTCACGCTCGCGGGGACGATGCGGGTCCGAGCCTCGGGGAATCAATTGGACGGGAGCCACGCCCATCGGTCGGGGTCATGGGTGGTCCCCCTGCTATCGAGCACGAGCGCGCGGCCCGCGACGACCGCCACGGCGTCGGGAGAGACCTCGAGCGGCATAAAGCGCGGGATAGAGTCATCGCGGCCGTCGAGTATGCGCACCTGTCCGGCGCCCGCGAATGTCCCATCGCTTTGTCGCGTTGTCGCGGGGTGTACCCCAAAAAAGTGAACTCAGGCGGAGCGGGCGCGTGGCGGGAGGAAGGGACGTTGGTGACGCAGCGGCGTCGGACGCGGACGGGGCGTCAGCGCGAGCGATGCGGC
>JAABUZ0100005954.1_pt1 | contig 15581 bp, 18 predicted proteins | sample 5562091 | NCBI WGS metagenome assembly JAABUZ01 (sample SAMN12813069, study PRJNA571459) | rock metagenome | isolation source: Antarctica rocks | place: Antarctica: Victoria Land, Linnaeus Terrace sud | collected 2015-12-21 | reverse complement strand
GGTGGCCGAACGACCAGAAGACGTGCTGCCACAGCAGGGGCGCCCCGCCGTGTATGGCGTCGAAGAAGTGGGCGGTCAGCTGACGGTCAATGAACAGCATCACCAGCGCGGCGTTGAGCGCGGGCAGCGCCCACACGATCAGGAAGCTGTTGATCAGCACCGACCACACGAAGAGGGGCATGCGGCGCAGGGTCAGGCCCGGCGCGCGCAGGGTCAGGATGGTCACCAGCAGGTTGATCCCCGAGGCCACCGTGCCGATGCCCGTGGTCAGCAGGCCCACGCACCAGTAGTCCATCCCCGGGTTCGGCGAGTAGGCGTGCTCGGTCAGCGGGGCGTAGGCAAACCAACCGGCGTCAGGCGCGCCGCCGGCCACAAAGCTGAAATAGAGGATCAGGCCACCGAAGACCAGCAGCCAGAACGACAGGGCGTTGAGGCGGGGGAAGGCCATATCGCGCGCCCCAATCATCAACGGCGTCAGGTAGGTGGCGAAGCCGATCAGCATGGGCATGACCACCAGGAAGATCATCGTCGTGCCGTGCATGGTAAAGATCTGGTTGTACGCCTGCGGCGACAGGACGCTCAGCCGCGGCGCGGCCAGCTGCACGCGCAGCAGCAGCGCCTCCAGTCCGCCCACCACGAAGAAGAAAAACGTGGCCCCCAGATACATCAGGGCGATCTGCTTGTGGTCCACCGAGGCCACCCAGCTGAGCAGCCCCTCGGCGCTACCCACGCGGGGCAGCGGCTCGGCGACCTCGGGGACCAGCGGCACGGCACTCATCGCAGGCCCTCCAGGTAGGCTGTTAGCGCGCCCACCTGGGCGCCGGAGAGCTGCAGGTTGGGCATATGGTTGCCCGGCTTGGCCGCCTGGGGGTCGCGCAGCCAGGTAGCCATGCTGGCCGCCGTGTTAGCCAGCAGGCCGGCGGCCAGGGTTTGCCGGCTGCCCACGTGGGTCAGGTTGGGCGCAATGCCCTCGCTGGGTCCGCCCACGCCGGAGATGACGTGGCAGCTGATACAGGTCAGCTGGGCAAACAGCGTCGCGCCACGGGCGGCCTGTCCCCCGGCGGGCACAGCGGCGCGCTGGAGCTGGGCGCGCTGCCAGGCGGCGAACTGGTCGGGCAGCTGGGCGATGGCCCGCAGGCGCATCCAGGCGTGCTCCACGCCGCAGAACTCGGCGCAGGCCCCCAGATAGACGCCCGCCTTGTCCGCTTGCAACGAGATATAGTTTGTCTGTCCAGGCACAAGGTCCATTTTGGGTCCAAGCTCGGGGAACCACAGGTTGTGGATCACATCACCGGAGTCCAGGCGCACGAACAGGCGTCGGCCCACGGGCAGGTGGATCTCGTTGGCCGTGACCACGCCGCTGGCCGGGTAGCGCACCTCCCACCACCACTGGTGGCCGATCACCACCAGGTCGGGGTGGCGCTGGTCGCCGCCGGGGTTGGCGGCGCGCATGGCCCCCACGGTAAAGAAGAACACGACCACCAGCAGCAGGATGGGGATCAGCGTCCAGGTCACCTCCAGGCGGGTGTTGCCCAGGTTCTGGGGCGGCTCACCCGCGCCGGGGCGGGCGCGGTAGCGCACCACAATATACAGCAGCAGGCCGGTCACCAGGGCAAGGATAGCCGTCATGATCAGCAGGATGGCCACGAACAGGTTCGAGATAGCCAGCGCCTGCGGGGAGTTGGGGGTGAACGCCGAACCAAGGAGCATGTGAAACCCTCTCGCCAGTGCTACTTCTGGACGGGCTGCTCAGGGGAAGCACGGCCACGGGACGTCTGCTCGTGCTGCTGCATGTTTTATACCATCACCCAGCGCCGCGATGGGCAGATGAGGGCCCAACACACAGCACTACACCGGTTCCAGGCCCGTTAACTAAGCGGCCCGGCGGTGGCGGTTCGTCCTTTTTGCGGTAGCGATGAGCAGTGGCTCCAGCGTCGTTTCGGTAGCGCGAACGACCGCCAGATCTACGAACTATGGCCGCCGATCCACTTACATGCTGACGTTATATTACATCGCGACATAGAGGGCGGGCAAGAGCACTACAAGATAGGACGTTCGTGCGGCCTACCACTGCCTCAAGGGACGAGGCGGGGCACACCTCGTCCCGAGGTGCCGGCGGGGGAGAGGTCGCGACGGATGGACGGGGCGGGCACCTTGCGGGGGTGGCGAGCCAGCACATGTTCCCGTTGGCTGATCAGGTAGTCGGCCGTGCGGGCAGCTAAAGCCTGGATGGTCAGCCCAGGATTGGCCGATCCCTGCGTGGGCAAGATGCTGCCGTCGCAGATGAAGAGGTTGGGGATATCGTGGGACTGCCCGAAGCCATCCACCACAGAGGTGAGAGGGTCGCTACCCATGCGCGCGGCGCCCACCAGGTGGGCATAGCGAGCCTCCTGCACGACCTCTCCCCCGCCGGCAGCCCACATGATCTCCTCGACCTTGCTCCTGGCGAAAGCGATCAGCTTCTTGTCGTTGTCGCGTAGGCGAAAGGTCACTTTAGCCACGGGTAGCCCATGCTGGTCACGTTCGTCGGCTAGCTCCACCCGGTTGTCCTTCCAGGGGAGGATCTCCCCGAGCAGGCCCAGACCGGCCCAGTGGTTGTAGTCCATCATCACACGACGCAACCCCCAGCCCCAGGCGCCCTTGGCCACCATCATCTGCTTGGCGAAGGCAATGGGCAAGGGTCCCACCGTCTGCACGGCGAAGCCACGGGCAAAGCCACGCCGCGGATCGGTCTCGTAAAACTCCTCGGTCAGGGCGTTGGCCGGCGGTCCCTTATACATCCTGATGAGATCGGGGAAGCGGCCCATCACCACGCCACCTGGGGCCTTCCACGCGGCCTGGTGGGCGTCCTGGTTCTGGCCGGCCTGACCGGCCTACCCAACGCATATGCAGCGATTCGCCTGGCACTGCAGGGGCAGGGGAGCGCGGTGGTCAGCGAGGCCATGAACAGCAACACGGTCAACCTTGTCGTCGGCGTTGGGCTGCCCGCGGTGCTGCTCGGCCTGGGCAGTGCGGGTCGCTATGTGCCACTCGAACTGGGGTGGCTGCTCGGCATGACTGCCCTCGTGCTCCTGTTGTTGGGCCGCGAAGGCGGCCTCACACGCCGTGAAGGCGGCCTCATCATCGTCGTCTACCTGGCCTTTGTCGCCACACGCATTCTCGCGCCCCGCTTCATCTAGACGGCACTGAGCCCGGAACAGTGACGTGTCGCGCCTCCCCACGGCCAGGTCGAGCCGTGCTCGGGCCTCTGGGACCAGCAGGTGCGCCAGGGGGAGTCCACCCCACGGACACCACCCTGCCTGGTGTCCTCCGAGACAGTGTGACCGAACGTCTCGTCCTACACGGGCACCCTGTACGGGGGGGGTGTCTCCTTTCAGGGGTAGGTTTATCAGGCAGCGGCGGAAAAGGGGCAGTCCTGGTCCTGTGGGAAGGAAACGCGCTGGAGCGGTGTTCCCCGCGGCCAGGGCTCAGGCCGAAACTGGCCGAGGACCAGCCCGTCTCCTTTGAGAAGGGCAACAACGAGGGTGAGCAGACCACGACGAAAGACACTGAGCAGGCGCGGGCGTGAGCGGCGCGTTGGTGTGGCGCCTGCGGTGGAGGTCAGCGGTACGTCGGGCAGACTACTGGCCGATCCGAGGGCGGTCTGGGCGCTACCGGCGCTGAGCACCCACAAGGTGGCCACAGCGCTAGCCAGCCAGAGGCGCTCGGCGCGGGCAGGATCGGTCATTGTGGTCTGCTCCCCATGCCACCCGCCGCGCTTTGTGTCTTTGAAGCCGCACTCAATCCAGGCACGCAGGCTGGACCAGCAGGCGTCCGCGCTGACAGGGGCCAGATCCGTGACGATCAGCCACGGCTCGTCATGTGGCGCATCCCACCGCGCCAGCAGCGTAGAGTCCAGCGGTTGGGTCTTGAAGCAACGGACGGCGCCACTCCAGCCGTGGCCGAGCTGGGGAGCGGCGCTGATCAAGGAGCGCCAGCGTGTCTGCCCCTGGACGCGGACGAGACCACCCTGAGTGATGCGCAAGAAGGGATGCCCGCCCACCGCGACACTAGGGCGATACAGCCAGCGGGCGTACAAGCCGCGGTCCGCGCAGACGAGGACGTCCCAGTCGGGCGGAACAGACCCCCGCGGATGACTGAAAAGGTCGTCCCAGTGCGGCCGCCACGCTCCTTTCTCCGTGGCCGCGACCACGGCCCAGGCCACAGGAATGGCACAGCTGCGGTAGACCACGCTACTGGCTAGGACGGTGAAGCGCTGCCCCAGCGTCGTGGCGTCCATGGCTAACGCCAGCCGGTGCTCGCCCGGCGCCCACCAGGTGAGCACCTACCGCGGCAGCGGGCCAAAACAGGTGGTGACGTCCCACTCTTGGCGCTGCGCGCCACGTTTGTCTTCCTTGGCGTCGCACCACTCGCGCAAGCGCTGCCGGGCGGCGCCTTCCTTGATGTCGAGCAGGTGGGCCACCGTGCAGGCGACACTGGTCAGCCCACAGCTGTGGGCTAGCACCATCCCCAGACTCCCCAAGGCCAACACACGGGCCACCGCTTTGGAGAGATGGGGCAGGTGTGTGCGCACCACCGCTGTCCAGGCCGCCACACACGCAGGTGGCCCCGCAGACGAGGCGACGGGCGGAGGAGCGACCACGGGACGGGCAGCAGAGAGAGGGATGGTTGACTGCATCTAGGTCCTTTCCGCGGGTGCTGAGGTGCGCTTTGTCACACTCCCCAGCGTACCAAAGACAGGACCTTCCCCTACCCAGCACATCTCCCGCGAACGGACGATGTGGACCGCTCGTGCCCCGCGCCTTCTGTGCTAGCCCCTGGTCCCTCGGGCCACACCAAAAACCTACCCTTGAAAGGGGGGTGTCTCCTGCTCCCATCCCTGGCACGCATCTTGCCTGCCTCTGCTTTGCACGATGTTCCCCGCAGCTGTCGTGCTCGTGCAGACCCATCACGCCGCACCGCCTGCACACGGACAGGGGCATGGCTGTTCGCCTGGACAGTGCGTGCATTGTGGGAGGGGGTCATGCTCGGTGGGATGAAGACACGCTGGGCAGACCTGATCAGCGGCCTCTGGTTTGTCCCTGGCACAATCGCGTTGCTTGGCCTTGTGCTGGCAGTGGGGGTCCTCTCCCTGGATCATGTCACGGGTCCCGTGACCAGCTTCCTTGTCTTCGGGGGGAGCGCCTCGGCCGCGCGCGCCGTCCTCTCGGCCATCGCTGGCTCGCTGATCACCATCGCCGGCCTGGTCTTATCGATCACCGTGGTGACCCTCCAGCTGGTCTCCAGCCAGTACAGTTCGCGGGTCCTGCGCACCTTCCTGGCTGATCGCCTGACCCAGATCACGGCCGGCACATTGGTGGGCATCTTCGGCTATTGTCTGCTGGTGCTGACCACGATTCGTGATCTCATGCCGTCCGGGGACGTCGGCTACGTGCCCACCATCAGCGTCACCCTGAGCGTCGCGCTGGCCTTCGTGGGTCTGGCGCTCCTGCTCATCTTCATCCACCATATCGGGAGTTCGGTGCAGATCACTCAGATCACTGCGCGTATCTACACGGCAACCGTGGCGGCGATCAATCGCGTGTCCCCCGGCGCCGAGGGAGACCGGGACCGCCTGACGGGCACCACGGGCACTGCAGGCGCGGCCCAGGTGCAGTCCTGGGCCGTGGAGGAGTCGGGGCAGGTCCACGCGGCCCGCCCTGGCTTCATCCAGATGGTTGATCTGGAGGGTCTGGCGCGGGCGACCACATGCCCGGCTCCTGGCTGCTTGAGGAGATGGAGATGCTTGCCTTCGACCAGTGAGAGAGGCCGTCCCGCGCGCGGGCTCTCCGCCCAGACAGACGTGCGGCGCCTCTCGCGGCGGACACGGACAACACGCCACACGACCCGTTCTCTAGCAGGCAGATCGGCGACGGTTCGCTGGGAGGGGGGATAGGGTGCGTGTGGCAGCATCATGCCGCCCACGGGCGGGGCGGCAGGCAGGGGAGTGGGTCCTGGGCGTCCCGGGGAACGTGGGTTGGGCGTGGCCGCATCGCCAGGGGGAGGGACGATGCAGCAGCCACTCACGCCCGTGTGCGCAGACGCGTGCTCTCGTGTTCATCCGGCAGGGCGACGGGATCGAAGGCCCGCAGGAGCGAGTCGCGCAACCCGAAAACCTCAGCGCCAAGCCCTTGCAACTCACGGCGGTTCGCCACGGTGATCTGTTCCAGGATCTCCGCCCCTCTGTCTGTTAGGGAGATGAGCGCCTTCCGGCGGTCAGTGGGATCCTCCCTCCGTGCGAGCAGGCCTCGTTGCACGCCACGCTCGATCAAGAGCGAGGCACTGTGGGGGCGGATCTGCAGCCGGTCGGCCACGTCTCCGACAGTGACGATGGGGTAGGAGGGATGGCCGCGGAGCGTGAGGAGCAAGAGGTGCTGTTGTGGAGTGATGCCAGCCGCGTGGGCCTGTCTCTCTGAATAGGCGGAGAAGCGCCTGAGCGCATAGCGGAAGTCTGCCTGGCGGCGGTAGTCCTCGTCGTCCAGTTTCTGATCGCGGTGCCGATCAGGTACCTTGCTCATCACTCTACTCACCCCGCTGCCGTGCGCCCCCAGGGTAACCAGGGCGGCGCGCAGTGCGGCAGCTCTCACATATGACCTGTTGTTTACGCTGGCGTGTCTGAGGCGGGCGTGCCGGTGACATCATGGTCTTTCTCCTCACGGTTATGGACTCGCGTCCGCGCGACGCGGCAGAAGACGCATGGCGATACTCCGACTCCCTCTATGATGCAGCAGGTCTGCACCACATCAAAAGGACAATTGTATCACAAAGAGATGTAAGGGCCCAGGAGGGCCGCAGGCCATCGGGGCGTCGACCCACGCACGGATCCTTCACTCATGCTGAATGCGGACAGCGCTGACATTGCGGAGTCTACCTTGGCGTTTCTCTCCATTGACGCCGCGATCGACTTCCACGAGCGCTTGGGCGGCGCAGACCTAAGGTCCCGCAACATCAGTCTAGCAGCCGACGCGACAGCGTTGCTGACCCGATGTCTGAACACTGAAATGGGCGCATCGGACCCGTTCACCGCCGCGATGGGGCTGGTGCGGTTGCCAATTGCCGGTCCGGCGACGCCCGAACGCGTGCTGGAGTTGCGGGGACTGATGCTTGATGCGGGCACAGATGCACCACTGCATGCGCTCGCCAACGGTATCTGGTTGCGCATCTCAGTACAGGCCTACAACGAGCTGGAAGACTACGAGAAGCTCTCTGCACTCGTAGCACGAGTCATTCGAAACTGGGAATGAGGTATATGGCCCTCTACAACGATCGGTGTAAAAACCAGCCATTTGGGGAATTGCGAGGTCAAGGCTCCTGGATGGCCCAACTGTGACGGTCGCTGTATGGTTTACGGTCTTCATCACCCGCGCTGTATCCTCACATCGTGGCCCCTGACAGGCACCCTGCGTCGGTCAGAGGGAGGGAGACAACGCGCGGGGAGGGACACGATGTGGGTACCTCGGACGGGTGATGAAGTACGTAAACAGTACAGGAACCGCCACACTGGGCCGACAGGGCGGGCGGGCATGGTGGTCTCCTTTCCGTGTCTACAGGTAGCTCTTGCCGCAGTGTCCACGCTGCGCGCGCTCCCTACTAGCGGCCCCGCTGGGCAAGCCCTTCGCCCGTGGACGAGGTGCGGGCACGGGTGAACGCCCTGGGTCATGCAAAAACCCTGACGATGTTCTCGTCTGTCCCTGGCAATCTCCCTGCCCTATCCTCCTGGGTCATCTACCGGGGCCGGTGGCCGTCCGGGCCTCCTGCGTTCTAGGCCTCTCCGGCATGAGCCACGACGAAAGCCAGGTCGGCGCCGGTCAGCTGTGATCTTCCCGGCTCCGTCTGGCGATCGGCGATGGGGCGCTGTCCCTCTCCCAGCGCCGTTTGCCAGACCCTTTAGGCGCCCCTATCCACATCGTCGAGGTCCTGATTAGGATTGCGCCCTGGGAACAACCAATCCAGGACGGGATGGCCCCCGCCGATGACGAGGTTGTCGGTGACGTTGATGACACCCTTCGTGGCGCCGGCCAGGTGGATGAGTGCCTCCTTGGTGGCCTGGTTCGCCACGTGACCGGTGAGGGTGACCGTCCCACCCTGGGCCGACACATCGATCGGGGACGCGTTCGGTTGCATTCTGGCCTGGATCTCCCGCTCAATAGACGCGGTGATCGGTTCGTCCTCGCTCCAGTTGCTGTCATTGCTCATGGGATAGATCCTTCCCTGCGTTACATTGGCGCGCCGTTGGCGACACGCCCCAGTTGGTCAGTGCTCCCTAGTCGCGCGCCAAACGTGATGTGATGGCTGTCCTCCGACGTCAGAACCGCTCACATCAGGGTGGCCGGACAGCTAGGGCCACGTGCGCGGCAACGACGCTGCCCGCGCTCGCGCTCCGTCCCTGGCACGGACACCGCCGCTGGCGTCCGCGCCGTGTCGCACGGGTACGCGGCGCTTAAGGGATTAGCGCCAGATGATGACCCGACCCTTTCATAGTCCTCCCCCTCGTGCGTCACGATATGAACACGGCTGGAAGACGCAAGAACTAGGCCACCGGTAGGCGTTGCTCCCGCGCGGGCGGCACGCCGCCCGGCGGCCTGCGCGCTATCAGTCGCATCGCCCGCGTGGGTCGCGGCTGGAGAACCATGTCCCTGGTCGCGGGAGCGTCGCGGACGTGCCCGCGCTACCGGGCATGCAGCCCCTGCCCTCCATCTCTGTCCGGTCACCCCGGTCGGGCTTGATCCGGCGCGGGGGCGGGGCGGGATTACGGCTGGTGGACGTCGATGAACGTGTACGACCCCATGGTTGTGCCCTAACCTCCTGGCGCCCCGCAGTGGACGCGCACACCGGCCATCAGGTGCCGCTGCGTGAGCGATGCGCTCGTGTCGCCTATCATGGCTCCCTGTCTCTGGACACCACACGCCTTGACGTGATCAGCAAGCATCGATGAATAGTTATTCACCAGCATGCATGGCTATCCGGCACACCGTACACCTGTGGCTGATCATCCTCGTGTGAGCGAGGAGCTGATGTCTCATGACTCTGCTGCTGATCAATAGGAGATACCACATGGCGATTCGACTGCGGCTCGGATCACTGACGCGGCCAGCACAGGTCATTGACCCGGCGTCATCTGCACCCCTAGGCGCCCTGCACCGACACGTGTTCTCTTCCCAGGACGGCGGTCGAAAGCGGTGATGACCCGCGGTGCATGCGGGGCGCCGGTTTCCCTAGCCACATGCGTCATTCAGCCACGGCCTCACATGGGCACCGGCGACGACGTTCCTTGTGTGCGCAACGGGGACAGGTCTGCACGCATCGCACGCTCGTTGCTGATCGGGAGCGGCGCTCGCCCGCCCAGAAGGGCGTGCGCCGAGGTCGTGCCGCGTGGCGCGGCGGTCCCGCTCCTCCCACGGGTCGTCGCGTGGCCCTAAGCGCGAGGATACGCCACAATGGGGGGATGAGCATAGCGCCGCCGACTGAGCAGCGTGTCCTGGACGCTGCCCAACACCTGCTGCAGATGCACGGCTATCATGGCCTCAGCTACGCCGCCGTCGCCGCCGTGGTCGGCCTCCGCAAGGCCAGTGTCTTTCACTATTTCCCGACAAAGGATGCCCTCGCACGGGCCGTCGTGGCGCGCTATCAGGCCACCGTACGCGGCAAGATGGCCCTCATTGACGGCGCCACGGGCGATCCCCACGAGAAGCTGGTCCGCTATGTCGCCCTCTACCGCGGGCTCCTGGAGCGGCGCGAGCATATGTGCCTGTGCGGGCTGCTCGCCGCCGAGGCGCTGACGCTGCCGGCGTCCGTGCAGACGGAGCTGCGGGGCTACTTCACCGAGCATGAAGCCTGGCTGGGTGAGGTGCTGGCGGCGGGCAACGCGGCGGCGGTGCTCCACCTGGACGGCCCCGTCGCGGTGGCCGCGCAACTCGTGCTGGCCGGGGTCGAGGGCGCGCTGCTGGTGGCCCGCGCCCACGACGACGACGCGCGCTTCACCACCATCACCACGCAGCTCATCGCCGGCGTGCAGGCACGCCCCTGAGAGCACGCCGCCTCGGCGGACAGCCCATCCACTCAGACACACCCCGCCCTCCCCTGCACCGCACAGACGTGCGCGGACCAGGAGACGGTGACGCGGCAGCTCTGATCTGCCGACCGGTCGGTAGCGCCTGGCATGATTCATGCGCCAGGGGCGGGTAGGATCACCCCCGTCCACGTCTTGTCGGAGCAGGCCGGGAAGGGGAGGGCCGCGGCGGGAGCAACGGTGACGACAGTGCCGCCGGGATGGACGCCGGGAGACGCGCACGTCACTCCCTCTGTGGAGCCGTGCCCTCCGCGGGGCGCGGCAGGGGCACGGCGCGTGGGGGTGTGACCACCAGCCAGCCCGATTCACACACGCACACCGTGTCGCCAGGAAAGGAAGATCTATGGCCGCTCCCCTCTCGCGCCGCACGTTGCTCACCCACACGGGTACCGCCGCCGCGGCCCACCAGCACAGGACAGCCGCGCTCATGCGCCTCGACCCGCAGGCGCGCGAGGTCGTCGCCGTGATCCTGGACGCCAACGCGCCGCCCATTCCCACCCTGACGCCTCAGAACGCCCGCCAGTTGCCCAGCCCCGCGGACGCGGTGCAGGTCGTCCAGGCGCTGCACCATAAGGCGCCCGCCGTCGAGCCTGTGGGCATGATCAGTCACCGCGCGATTCCAGGACCGGGTGGCCAGATCCTGGTGCGCATCTACACGCCGATGGGCAGCGGTCCCTTCCCGGTGACTGTGTATTTCCACGGCGGCGGCTGGGTCATCGCGAACCTGGACACCTACGACGCCTCGTGCCGCGCTCTGTGCAATGCGGCCCCCACCATCATCGTGTCCGTGGCCTACCGCCAGGCGCCGGAGCACAAGTTCCCCGCGGCGGCGGATGATGCCTACGCGGCCACCCAGTGGGTGATGGCCAACGCCGCCCTGATCGGCGGCGACCCGCACCGCGTGGCGATCGCCGGAGAGAGCGCGGGGGGCAATCTGGCCGCGGTGAGCACGCTGATGGCCCGGGACAAGGGCGGCGCGATGCCGATCTATCAGCTGCTGGTCTACCCCATCACCAACTACGACTTCACCACGCCGTCGTACCAGGAGCAGGCCGGCGCCGTGCCGTTGAGCACACCGCTGATGATGTGGTTCTGGCAGCAGTATCTGCGCACACCCGCCGACGGGGCCAGCCCCTATGCCTCGCCGCTGCGGGCAAAGAGCCTGCACGGGCTGCCGCCGGCCACGGTGATCACCGATCAGTTCGATCCGCTGCGCAGCGAGGGTGAGGCCTATGCCCAGCGCCTGCAACAGGCCGGCGTCGCCGTCACGGCGACCCGCTACATGGGCGTGATGCACGAGTTCTTCAGCATGCCCGCCATTCTAGACAAGGCAAAGCAGGCCATCGCCGAGGCTGCCGCCGGGTTGCATGCGGCCTTCCGCTAGGGGGTCGCGGATGCACGGCATCATGCGCGGTCTTGTGGCGGGGGCAGTTGGCACGGTGGCGCTTGACACGGCCACCTACGCCGATATGGCGTTGCGCGGGCGCGGCTCGAGTGGGACGCCCGCCGCGCTCGTCGGCGCCCTGGCCGATCGGCTGGGCCTCGCCTCCCTGGGGAGTGCGGTCACGGACGAAGCGACCACCAACCGGCGCAGCGGCATCGGGGCGCTGCTAGGCTATGCCACGGGGGTCGGCGTGGGGCTGCTCTTCGGCGCGGTGCAGGGGCGGCGCGAGACGGGAGGACCCCTGACCGGGATCGTCGTCGGCCTGGCAGCGATGGCGGCGAGCGACGTGCCGATCGCCGCGCTGGGCGTGAGCGATCCGCGCACCTGGAGCCTCTCAGACTGGGCCTCCGACGTCATCCCCCACCTGATCTACGGGGTGGCGACGGTCGCCGCCTACATGGCACTGGACGCGTAGACACACTGGCGCGCTGGGGCGTGCCTGTGACGCCTCGGGATCGTGGCCATCACGGACACGGCCCCCTGTGTGGCCAGGCCCACGGGGCCAGGAGCAGGCGCAAGAGACACGGCAAGGGAGAAGAGTATGACGACGACCGGAGCACTCACGACACACGAGCGCGCCATCCTGAGGGGTGGGGTCCCCGGGTGCGAGACCGTGGGGCAGATTATCGCCATCGCGGCGACGGCGGAGGCCTTCGCGGTGACCGCCCTGGGTGGAGCGCTGGCGAATGCCGCGACAGGCGCGTTGCCGCTGACGGGGAAGCACATCCAGGCGCTGACGGCGGCACGGGCCGAGGAGCAGGCGCACTACGCCTATTTGACCGGGGCCGGCGCGCGGCCACTGACCACCACGTTCACCATCCCCGATCCCAAGATTGTGACTGATGTGCCGACCTTTCTCACGACGCTGGTCATGCTGGAAGAGGTCTTTATCGCCGCCTACCTCGTCGCCGCGCAGGAGTTTGCCGTCCTGGGTCAGGCGCGTCTGGCCCAGCTTGCCCTGCAGATCGGCGCCGTGGAGGCCGAGCACCGCGCGGGCGTGCGCTTCTTCGCCATCGAGTTGGGCGTGCTCGCCGGCACGCCGAACGATGTCGCCTTCGAGAAGGCCCTGTTCTCCACCGTCGGCGAGGCAGCGGCGGCGCTCACGAGCCTGGGCGTCCTCGGCGGGCGGGGCACGCGGATCAGCTACCCCGGACCTGGGGCCATCGACACCCTGGGCGTCGCCTACCTGCAGCCCTAACCGCGAGAAGAGAGGAGTTCACAGCATGCATGAGGTCCAGAGACTGATGAGCGCACACCTGTCACGGCGCACCGCGCTCACAGGCGCCGGCGCCGGCCTGGCCAGCGCGACCCTGGCGCAGGCCGGCCTGCTGCAGGCCCTGGCCGCGCAATCGGAGAGCGTGCAGGAGATCCTGAACATCACGGCGACCGTCGAGCGGTTCGGCGTGACCTTTCTGGGTGCGGGCATCCAGGCCGCGGAGCAGAAGAGATTCAATAAGGACGTTCCTGCCCCCGTGCTTGCCGTGCTCAAGGCCGCCCGCGCGCAGGAGCAGTTCCACCTGGAGTTCTTCGAACGGGCGGGGGGACGGCCCTTCGTGCGCACCTTCACCGTGCCGCCCGCGGCGCTGACGGACTACGATACCTTCTTTGGCGCGGTGGTCGAGCAGGAGACGGCGGAGGTCGCGGCGCAACTCGCGGCGATCCGCATCTACACGGCGCTGCGGCGGCCCGACCTGGTCAAGGTGGCCTTCCAGTACGCCGCGGAAGAGTCGGAGCACCGCGTGCTGGCCAACTACGCGCTGGGCGCCCGCCCGGCAAACGACCACGCCTTCGCGCCCATGCTGTTCACCACCGTGGGCGATATCGTGACCTCGCTCAAGCAACGTGGGCTCATCGGCGGCGCCGGTATCGCCGTGACGTATCCCGGCCCCGGCATGATCGACGCCTCGCACGTGACCAACAGGACACCGAACGGGCCGTCAGCCACCTGCGCACCGACACGGTGAGACCAGCGCTGCGCGTCTCAGGTATGGACGACGCGCGCTGGATCGTGCCTGAAAGGGCACGATGAGGAGGAAGAGGGGCCATGACGGTGAACGGACAGAGACTGAGCCACATCGCTCCGCGGGTGCCCAACCTGGCGCGGGCGAAGGCGTTCTACACCGAGGTCCTGGGCTGTGCGTTGGTGCGCGCGGCGCCACCCCGTGTGCGCGTCAGTGGCGACGGCATCCTCCTGGGTATGCGCGGGGATCAGGCAGAGACGCCGCGGAGCGACCGCTTCAACCCCTACCGCGTGGGGCTGGACCATTTCGCGCTGCCAGCGCGACACCGCGGTGCCCTGGACGGCCTCAAAAACACCCGTGACGCGGCGGGTGTGCGCCAGAACGGGAGTGAACAAGATGCCCTGACCAACGCGCCGTACAGTAGCTGCTATGACCCTGATGGCAGCGCCTGGGAGTTCTCTGTCGTGGACATGACGCAGGGAGACCGGTGGGGTCCTGGATGCGCTGACGGGTGGAAGCAGTCATAGTGTGCGGTGCGCCGTCCCGGCGTCAGCAGGCCCATGCTGTTGCCGAGCCGGGGTTCGTTCTGGCGCTCCTGGGGGCTGCGCGGGGTGAGGAGGCCGAGCGGTGAGCAGAGGTGGACTGTAATCAGGCGCTTTCGCCGCTCCAGGCGGTACCAGCACAGACCTCTGGCCCCACTGACGAGGCGCTCCTTGCTGGCGTGCTGGCCAGGGATACCGCCGCGTTCAGTGCGTTATACGCGCGCCATGGCCAGGTGGCCTATCGCCTGGCCTATCGTCTTCTTGGCGACCCCACAAGCGCGGAGGATGTGGTTCAGGACGCCTTCCTGGCCGTCTGGCGGCACGCCGAGAGGTACGGCCCAACGCTGGGCTCGGTGCGCGGGTGGCTGCTGGCCATCGTCCGTCACCGGGCCATTGACCAACGGCGGCGGCGCGCCCTTCGCCAGGATCGCCAGGTGGCCCTTGAGGATGGCCTGATGCTCCGCGACCCGGCTGACACCTGGGAGCAGACACGTCAGAGCCTGGAAGGCCAACACGTGCGCGCCGTGGTTCAGGGCTTGTCGCCCGACCAGCAGCGGATTGTTGTGCTGGCCTACTTCAGCGGCCTGAGCCACACTGAGATCGCCCGCGTGGTCAATGTGCCCCTGGGCACGGTCAAAGGACGCTTGCGCCTCGGCTTGCACAAGATGCGTGTCCATCTGATGAGCGACCAGTAGACATGTCGGCGCAGTGCCCGTGTGCTGGCTCCTTTCTTCATTCGCCCTGTTTCGCCGTCAGCCGGTGCGCCGTGATCTTGTAAAGAGTGGCTGAGTAGCGCGAAGTGTGCGCTCCCACCACGTGACTCTGCTGTTGATCAAAACTGAGCTACCGCTGCTGGGGACCGTCAGGCGCGCCGGGCTGGGTCAGCTGCCGGTAGTGGTCCTGCACCAGGCGGCGCGCCTCTGCCGGCAGAGTGGGGCCTGCCGCAGTGGCCAGGGCCAGCACCAGGAGGACCATGCTGGCCGGGTCGGGCACGTCGGGCACGAGCGCCCACAGTGCGGGCGCGGCATCGGGGCGATCCTCCGCCCCACCGGGCGCCCCCGTCACGAGGTCCATCAGTCTGCCTCCCATCGCTCCACGAGTCCTCCGCCAGGACCACAGGACGTTCTCCTGTCTGTCGTATCGTCGGCGCAACGAGCGTGCCGGCACAGCCCTCGGTGTCCTGGCGCTGGTTGGGTGGGCGGTGCTGGGACCGGGCGGAGACGATGCCGCTGCGTGGCCCTCGGTCGTGCGTGGCGAGGAGCGGTTTTCTCCGCGTCATGTGGTCGTCCGACCAGCATCGCCCCCGTTGCGGCCCTTCGCACCGGCCTGTGCTGGCCGCTGCATGAGCAGCCTCAGACGCTGCATCGTGATGCACGTCGCTGGATAGCCCTGCCGTACCATGGGGCAGCATCATGCACGCGTCCCCTGCACGCGGGGCGCTGCTACCGCTCGTGCCTCTCCCAGGGGAGTGGATGCTCCACAGCCCTGGGACAGGCTGGATGGGCCAAGCGGCCAGCACAGCCGGA
>JAABUZ0100005952.1_pt1 | contig 15584 bp, 16 predicted proteins | sample 5562091 | NCBI WGS metagenome assembly JAABUZ01 (sample SAMN12813069, study PRJNA571459) | rock metagenome | isolation source: Antarctica rocks | place: Antarctica: Victoria Land, Linnaeus Terrace sud | collected 2015-12-21 | reverse complement strand
ACCGCCGTTGTCGGAGAAGTAGAAGACAATGGTGCGATCCTTCTCTCCCGATTCGTCCAAGGCCGCCAGAATCTTTCCGAAAGAAGTGTCCACAGTCTCCACCATAGCGCAGTAGGTAGGGTGGAGTTCCCCGGTCTTCCGGTTGCGATACTTGTCGACGAGCTCCTGAGGCGCCATCAGCGGAGTATGCACCGTGAAGTGCGACTCATACAGAAAATAGGGTGAGTTCTTCTCCGTATTGAGGAACTTTATGCCCTCGCTGGTCACGCAGTCGGTGAGGAACTCCCCGGGCTGCACCGTGAGCCCAGGCAGCGCGAGCGGGCCGAAGTAACTCGGCGGCTGTCCTGCAGCCGTCCCAGCAATATTGATGTCAAAACCACGATCTGTAGGCAGGCTCCCCTCGCCGCCCAAATGCCACTTGCCAATCATCGCGCTTCGATATCCTTCCGAATGAAGCCTCTCGGCGACAATCGGTGCGGAAGCGGGAAGAGAGTCCCTAAAGGCTGGCGTCAATAACTTCGCATGCTCTGGAGGTTGCATGCCCGGGATCCAATCCGTGAGGTGCAACCGCGCCGGATATTGACCTGTAAGAATGCTGGCCCGCGAGGGCGAGCAAACGGGCGCGGCAGCATAAGCATCAGTAAAGCGTGCGCTCTCTTTCCCAAACCTGGTTAGATTCGGGGTATCAATCACCGTGTTTCCGTAAGGTGCGGTGTCGTGCCATCCCAGATCGTCAGCCAGGAAGAAGAGGACGTTCCACCGATGTCCTTTAACATGCGTTTGGGCAGAAGCCACACGTAAGCACGGGCCACACACCGTGGCGGCGGCTCCCACTTTCAAGAATTCTCTACGGTTAAGCACGTGTACCTTCTTCAACCCGAAACTATAATCACAATCTTGAGACAAGAGCGTACTCGCCATCAGTTCGTCACCGCGTGGCACTGATCTCGAAACAGTACGCCCTCGACACTGTAAATCCAATATCTCAAGCAGCTAATCCTATTTCAGGCTCCTACACCGCACCTCAGATCCGACAAGATAGGTTCGTTTATCTCCACATCCCGAGCAATGCATTTAGAAACTGCGAGCGCCCCCACAGTTTGCTTGGCTACCACATTCCTGTGGAGTTCGAACTCGTTGGCCAACCACGACCGAAAGGCCGGGTCATGAGCAGATAACGGCGAATTTGCGAAAGCGCCTGCAGGTTCTGCGCAAAGAAACCAATGACAACTATGAATACAAAGCCAGGCGTATGAATACAAGCCAAGCGGTTTGCGAATGCATCCTTCCCGCCAAGGCGCGGGGCCAAGTGGAGCGACAGCTTCGTAAACCTGGTCTGGGAGATGCATCGTGAAGAATGAGATCAATCGCCGTACTTTTCTGAAATCTCTGGTGCTGGTGTGGTCACCGAGTTCCTGAAAGCATCCCCACGTCAGCTGCAGATGCACCGAACGGCGACATCGTTCAGAGGCCGAGTCGGCGCGCTGGTGCGAGCGTTACTGGCTGAGACGCAGTTCGATCCGGAGCTGGCAAAGGCTTTCTGCGAGAACTGGACGTTGCCGCGACACAAACTCGTCGTCGGAATTCTGGAGTCAAAAAGCCGGCTGCAAGAAGATCTTCGAAGACAAAGTCAGCGGCGGTCGAGCCGAACGCCCTGGTCTCGCGAAGCTCAGGAGAGCTTTCGCGAGACACTCTTGTCGTGTGAAGCTGGACAGACTTGGGCAAAACGTCAAGAACCTGGTCGATTTGGTGGGCGAGCTCCAGAAGCAGGGTGTCCAGTTCAGAAGTCTAACCGACTCCACCGATACTGGCACAGCTTCGGGCCGCTTCTTCTTTCACGTAATGGCGAGCCTGGCTGAGATGGAAAGGGAACTCACCGTTGAACGAACCCGCGCCGGACTCGAAGTCGCCCGCCAACTCGGGCGAGTGGGCGGGAGGAAAAGGCAGATGACGGAAGGCAAGATCAAATCTGCAAAGAAGCTGCTCGCCAGTGGTGTTCCGCCCAAAGACGTAGCGAGTAACCTCGGAGTGTCTGTGCCCACACTCTACGAGTGGATTCCAGCGTCCACACACTCCTGATGTGGTTTTTCTCATCTTCTGCCGAGTCCATTGATGACGAGAAGACGAGTTCGCGTTTACCGATCGCTCTCAAAGAGAGGCGAACATGACCAGGGCGTCTACGCGGCCTGGATGGAAGGACTTGTTCACGAACGCGCAATTGAGCCGGGAGCGACCTTCATGCACGGTGAACGCCAAGCAGCACATCTGCTTTTCGATCGCCTTGACGGGATCGGCCCGAAACAGTCGCGGCACCTCCTGCGGAACTTGGCATGACGCGCTACGAAATCCCCTGGATAGCCGACTTGTGGGGTGGCTGCGGAGAATCTTGGCGGGAACATCCGTAGTTCTGACTTGAGCGACGCAGAGGAATACGACTTCTGGCTTGATCGCCTGCAATCTCTCTGTGAACTGGCCGGAGTGCTGCCGACGGTGTTTGACCCAGCAGCGTTGCTCCGAGTGGTCGCAACGCTAGAAAGAGACCCAGTCAGCTAGTATGACCGCGAGCATAACCTGCCTCAACATGGCACTGGCCGCAGGCACAAGACTGGATGGACCGGGACCCCCGCTTAGGTCGACAGATATAAGAACACACCGAGACCGCTTAGAACATTGCCGGGTAACCAACCCATTGATGCCTGAGCTTTGTCATGAACTCAACGAACCGGGGATCTTGTCGAAGTTTCGATAAATTTGGGTCGGTTTCGAACAGTGGGTAGCAAGGAAACCCGTCCATAGACGCGAAATCCAACCACTTCACGGCCTGCTCCGGCTTGTCCATAATAGCGAAAGCGATAGCGATGTGGTAAGCAGAGTGATGAAAGTGACCAAATCCCTTTCCTGTCCTTATGGCCACTTCAATTTTGGTTTCCGCCACGGATTCTTCGCCCGCCGAAGCGGCTAATACCGCTTGCATACTGATAAACAGGGCGCCATCATCTTCTGGGTAATCCGTCAATAACTGGTTGATCAGTGCGGAAGCCTCTTCGCTTTTCCCGAGGTTGAAAAGAACCCAGGCGGTTTGATAGCCGATCAACGACGGATTCACGTCCTGAGGGATGGTACGCAGAACGGCCAAAGCTTGTTCATGCTTCCCTTGAAATGCGAATGTCTGTGCTGTCCGGTAGATTGCGAGGTTATTGTTCGGGTTCGTCAAGGCTGCTTCTTGCGACTCGCGTAAAGCGTCTTCAAAATAACCGATGTGGCAGTAGATCAGTGCAAGCTGATTTCGCGCCTCATCCAAATTGGGATTCAGGGCGACGGCCCGCCGATACTCTCGAATCGCTTTTCCATGAGGAAAATGGTTCGCCGGCGTCCAAAGGAGGCGACCTCGGGCGAGGTAAGCAACGGCTAAATGTGGATCAATTGACAGTGCCTTCTCCACAGATATGAAGGCCTTCTCCTGCCACTGTCTCTCATGTGGAGCAAAAAGAAAAAGCTTCCACACGTATGTCTGAGCAAGTTCCGCATAGGCCAACGCGAAGGTTGGATCAATAGCGATTGCGTGCTCGAACGCCAACATCGCGGTTTCATTGTCCGCTTTATTTTGATGCTGGGCATAGAAGCGCCCACGCAGATAGCAATCGTACGCCTCGGGGTTAACTGTGAGCGCGGAGCTAAATTGCATCTGCTCGTGGGGAGTCAAGTCGGCGCGAATCTCGGCCGCGATCGTTGAGGCCACTTCTTTTTGCACGGCCAGTATCTCGCCGAGGTCCCGATCATAGTTGTGGGACCAAATCTGGGCTCGATCAGGCAGCTGAAAGACCTTCACGGCGATCCGCACTTGGTCGGCGAGCCTTATCACTGATCCTTCGACGAGCATGTCCAAGTGCAGTTCGCCCGCTGAATTGGAAACAGCTTCGCCCGCACTTCCAGGTTGAGAGATGACGGAGCCAAGGAATACCTTCAGTTGATGGATCCGGGCAAGTTCACTGATCAATGCTTCAGTTAGAATCTCGGCGAAATAGTCTTGTGAATCATCGCCGGAAGTATTTTGTAGCGGGCTTACAGCGATCGACCTGGTCTGGAATAAGGGGAGAATTCCAGGGTGTTCCTGGCAGATGTCGGCTGGCCGCTGCTGGCGAATGGATGGGACCTGGCGATCGCCAGCGGCCTCGATTGTCATATGGCTGCCGAGCGACGACGAAGGAGCGCCGGCGCCAGCTTCGACAACCAGTTGATTGGCAGCGTGCGCGAAGTTCACTTGAGCGACGGAGCGACTCCTCACTCAGGCAAGTAGATTTCGGTCTCATCGACTGGAACGGGAGCCACAAGCTCCGCGTCCGCGATGAAACGGTAGCCTCGCCGGGGTGCAGTTTGGATGTACCGCGGCGAGGCCGCTGAATCGCCGAGCGCCTCTCGCAACCTGTTCACCGCGTTGTTAAGGCCGTGGTCGAAGTCGCCGAACGAGTCGCCCGGCCATAATTGCGAGCGCAATTCCTCACGGGTCACTAACTCGCCGCGCCGTTGTACCAGCAGGACCAGCAGACGTGCCGGTTGTACCGCAAGCCGCTCCTGTCGACCTTGGCGGCTTAGGCAACAGGTCCTTAGATCCAGTTCGAAGGAGCCAAAACGAACTGCTCTCGCTTGTTGCGGAGAACTGATCACGGGGAATCCTCAAGCGTCCGCAGAGTGCCTTTGAGCATATAGGACCCTGCCTGCGGTCACAAGAAAATCTACGTCACTGATAAGCACGGGCTTGCTGAGGGATGATTCGGGGACAGAATCGAGAGATCTCCGGGATTGCACTCGGGAAGCGATTCGCGCAAGGTAGTTCCCTCCAACAGGAGCTACTAGGAGTCCTTCATGAAAACGTATCTTTTCGGATCGGTACGGTTCGCCGTACGCGTCACATTTCCCCTGGCGATCTACTTAGCCTTTATGCTGCCCTTGCGCCTCCAGGCGCAAAACGTGGTGACGCAGTGGAACAATATTGCGATTACACAGGCACGCGCCAGCACCGCGCCGGGGGCAGCTTCCTCCGGGGCAACAAGCCTTTACGTCGCCTATGTCGAGCTCGCGGTGTACAACTCGATGGTTGGTATCGAGGGCAAGTACGAGCCCTACAAATACAGCGTTCCTGCTGCCAGAGACGCATCGCCCGAGGCCGCTGCGGTGGAGGCCGCCTATCGCATGCTGCTGCATCTGCTGCCCGACAGGGCAGTTGCTCTTACCGCGGCGTACAACCTGTCGATGGCGGCGATCCCGGATGGACCCGCCAAAACCGCGGGTCAATCTGTCGGGCTGTTTTCTGCCAATACACTTATCTCCTTGCGCGCTGGTGACGGCCTCGGGGTTCCCTGGCCGTACACGTATCCATCCACACCCGAGCCGGGCGTCTACATCCCAACGCCCGGGGTAACTTCGCTCGTGACGCCGTGGGCAGGCCAGATGAGACCATTCACTTTCAACAACCCCGCCCGGTTCCTGCCTGATGAGCCACCTCCCGCCTTGAAAAGCCGGAGATGGGCCGAAGACTACAACGAGGTGAAGTTGCTTGGAGCAGTGGACAGCACCGTCCGCACGGCCGCCCAGACCGAAATCGGCCTGTTCTGGACCGATCACACCACTACCCAGTACGGACGCATGCTGCAATCGCTGGCTATGCAGGAGAAGATGAGCCTTCTGGACAGCTCGCGCCTGATGGCGATGTCTTTCACTTCGCTCGCCGACGCTTATATCGGCTGCGTCAACGCCAAATACCACTTCAGCTTCTGGCGCCCGGTGACGGCGATTCGCAACGGCGACATCGACGACAACGAGCTAACGGTACCCGACCCGGCATGGACCCCGCTGGGCGTCACGCCCGGGCATCCCGAGTATCCCGCCGCCCATGCCTGTCTCACCGGTTCCCTCGCAAACACGCTGGAGCAATACTTTGGAACACCGCACGTGCACCTCACCGTCAGCAGTGCGGTCACGAATACGACCCGCTATTTCGACAATGTTCATGAACTTGAACGCGAGATAGACGGTGCACGCATCTATGCCGGCCTTCACTACCACCACTCCCTGGTCCAGGGCTTTCTCCTGGGTCACAAGGTCTCTCACAACGTCACTACCAACTACTTCGCCCCGGAGAGGAAGCACCCGAAGGACTGAAGCCCGTTGAGCGATCACCCACTCATGCAGCGACCCATAGTGCATGAATGGGTGAGACATTTGGCTCGGCCTTCTCCGCTGGTTTCCCTGCCTGTTAGTACTGATAACCGAGCCTATGGGTTGCACGGATGAGTAGGTCGCTCTCATAGGCTTCCGCGTATGCATGAAGGACGCCGGGCATACTGGACGGCGATCTCTTGGTTGTGGATCGTGCGGCCAAGCCGAGCAACGGGAGTGTGGTCGTCGTGGCAGTCAATGGTGAGTACACGGTGAAGCGGCTGCGCCGCGGTCCTGATTGCGTATGGCTCGACCCCGGCAAACCCTAAGTACCAGCCGATCTGCGTGTCAATCGGGGAAGAACTGCACGTCTTCGGCGTGGTCAAACACGCCATCCACACGATGCGATGAGCCATGGAAGAGTCTTCGGGCCTTCTACTGCAACAACTTCAACGTCTCCTGCGAGCGCGTCTTCCGGCCCGATCTCGAAGGCGTTCCCGTCATCGTGCTCTCAAACAACGATGGTTGCGCCGTAGCTCGTTCGTCGGATTATGTGGAATCCATTCGTTTGTCAAATTTGTGTCAACTCTTCGAAAGGATGTTCGCTGCAAGGGCCGTAGATGCCGACAAATGCGTTTCCCCTCACCTGTTCCGGTCGACTCATCCCGTTCTGGTCATCGGCGAAGCGAGACGCTTGGACGATGCCTGCCCACTCAGACCTCATCAGAGAACAAGACGTGGATCGGTGTCGGCTTTTCTTCCGCTGGTTCGCAAAGTCCGGATCTGCTCGACGAAAACGGTTTCCAGCTCCTGCAATGTCTCAGTCGGTGTGCCACCAGTGAACTCCGCGAAGTCGTGGACCATATGCATCTGGTCGTAGTAGCCGAACTCATGTGCCACATCCGTCCAGGATTTAGCGGTGGAGCTCGCTTTATCGGTAAGGGCCGCTTCAAACCGGGCAATTCTCGCGAAGAGCTTGGGGCGCATTACCACTTCCTCGGCGAATCTGCGTTGAAACTGGCGCATGCTCATTCCGGCCGTGTCCGCGAGAGCGAGGATGTTCACGCGACCGCTGGCAAGGATGACCTGTTCTGCCGCAGCGGAAATGCCACCAAATGGGCGCGACCGCAGAGACTGACGCAGCAGGAAGCTATCCGTCACACGCACACGCTCGCCAAACGACCTGCACTCACCCAGCCGCTCCCGGAGCTGCGTAATCGAGCTTCCCAGGACCGATTGAGCGTCATAGTCTTTGTCTGTCACCTCTCGCGTGCAGATCGAGAACAGCCGATGCAATCCATCCGGCTGAAACATGATCACGAACGATTCGAGACTCCCTCGAAGGTGCATCTCGACGCGACGGTAGGTCTGCAGATCGACAACCACTGTTTTAGGAGCTTTCAATAGCACCGCTTGGTTGGCATAGCGAACATCGACCGGATCGCCAAAATCGAACTCGATCATGGGCGTAGCGCGGGCAGGGACGGGATGCACAACGACACGATCGCCGATCTGGACCTTTCGCTGAACATAGAATCGAACGAGCTTCGAAAGATTCGGCGAAGGCGCGCAAAAGCGAACCTGGAGCATGGACGTCTCCTCCCCACTCAATCTCAGGACGGTCGAGGGGCGTGCTGCCGCGCCTATGGTGCCATATCGCCGCGCCAATGTCATGCAGAAGGACCTTGCAGGCTACGGAGCCAGCCAGGAAACGAGATGGTGCCAGGCTGAACTGGTGCCGATCGGACCCGCCTCGAGCGGTCCAGAGACAATCCGCAACGCCGCGAGTCCCCATGTGAGCCGGTGAACTCGCCCCTGGTCCAGCAGATCTCTCCCGACTGCGGCCAGCACAAACATCGAGATCGGAACAATCACAATGGCTCCGGGCAGCGATGTCAGCGACGGCGTGTGACCGATCAGGTGAGTCAGCGGAGCAGGCATCAGTTCTATGTTTGCGAACAGCATCAGGCGCTTGTGAAGCTCCGGCCTGCGCCGGTAAGCCACGGCAGCGATCGCCAGTACAGAAAAGATCAGCAGATTGCTCAGCGGGAACACGGCTTCGTATGCTGCATCCCCTGCGACGTGAAGATCCCCGCTCAGATCGAACCCACGCCGTACCATCGCGATTGTGACTCCATACCCCAAGGGGATCATCAACGCCAGGATGGAAAGCGAGGCTAAGCCGAGATTACGGTGAAGTCTCTTATAGCCAGTCGCGACCAGTCCACTCTGAACAAGAAAGAGGAGAAGCCACGCAAAGAAGACGATGCCGTGGGCGGCCACGAGCCCGGACACGGGTGCGTGCCGTCCAAGGGGGTGCGCCATCGAGGGCACAAATCCTGCCAGGGATGTGGCGATCATCGCCAGCGCCATCGCGGGGAAGAACCATCGCCGTACCAAGTGCCGTAGTCGCAATCCCGGTGCTATCGGAATGGATGCCGTGGCCATATGCGTCCTTGTGTTCACCGTGAGATTAGCGACGCGCCCACTCGCTCAATAGTAAAAATGCGACTTACGAACAACTTCTCTGGTTTGCTCCTGGATGATCGGCAAATCGCAGCGGTAGCGGATGCCTACGAGGAAGATTCATGCTCGCTGTGAGTTTTCATGCGTAAACTCTCGGCAAACGACTTCATAGGAGGCTCTATGTCTTCAGTCACCGGCTTTGACGGTGCGTTTGTTCGAGCGAATGATCCAGAAGCTCTGTACGAATGGTAAGAGCGGCATCTCGGCCTGACGAGGTCCGAAGGGTGCTTCGCGTTTCCTGCCTCGATGCAGCGCGCCCACATCGTCTTCGCCTTCTTCCGGCAGGGCGTCTCGGCAACGCTCCAGCCGCGATTGAGCACCTGAATGTAGAGGAACCGTAAAGCGGCAAGCCGCTGAGTCACGGTGTTCGGCGCCAGCTTCCAGGTGCGGAACATCGCAGCCTGGTACTGCCGGATGTGTTCGATTCCGAGCCGGTCGGGTGGACAGCCGAAGTAGCGAGCGAAATGCTCAACGTGCGGATCTACGTGCGGGTCGTCGATGGAGTGTAGTTGCGCCGCTCCAGCTCCTCAAGCATGATCTGGAGTAGACGGGTCACAGAGAAACCTCCTCCTCTGCGAGAAACGCTAGATCAATATCTTTGCCGCTCGCACAGCCCACGCGCATGCATCCGCCGCGAAGCGGCTTCGTTCAAGTCGGCTTGTCGTCAGCAGTCACCGAAAAGCGGGCGTCGGGCATGACGTGAGCTTGGCGACCAACCTTTCATGACCAGCTACTCCGTCCTCCACGGCCCGCAGCTCGTCTTCGTTCAAGGGAATCTCGGAGGTCTCGACCATCATCAGCGGAACACATTAGATCCTGTGCGTTTGAACTCGAGCGAGGCAAAGGGTCGCGTTGGGCGAGCGAACCGCACCCCGACGGGTCTACAGACCAGACTTCGAATCGAAAACGGACAAAACCGTTTTGCAGAAACGACGACACTTACGCTTTGCAGCAACGCGAAAGCTCCGCCCTGAGCTGGTTGCATCTACACGCATCAAACGTCTTCAGTAGGCGAGAATGAGCGTGAGGGAAAGAATGAAGTACTTTGGCGTGTGGTCCACGGCGCTTGTTTTGTGCGTCGTATCCGGTTCAGCCTCGGCATTGCAGACAGCGCAGCCGTCACAGACAGTCCAGCAGACGTTGGCCATGGTTGAGACCCTCCCCGAATCACCCGGTGCTCTCCTACAGGTCGCGCCGCAGATCTTGACCCCTGAGCTCCGTGGAACCGCGCGTGTTGAAGGTGTCATCCTAGACGGGAATAACAATCCGGTTCCGGACGCAAAAGTCACACTCTCTGCCCGCGGCCGCTTTGAGGAGCGCTCCGTAACTACCGGGGCCGACGGAGCGTTCTCCTTCTCCGACCTACCCATCGAACAGTTCCGCCTCACCATCGTCGCAACGAGCTTTGAAAGCTTTACCTCACCCGAGTTCGCCGTCAAGGCCGGCCAGACCGTGATCGCGCCCCGGACCTCCCTCAAAGTCTCCGCCATATCCACCTCCGTCGACGTCGTCGCTGACTCCTCCCAGGTCGCCGTTGCCCAGGTCCAGGAGCAGGAGCAGCAGCGCGTCTTCGGGGTCTTCCCCAACTTTTACACCAGCTACATCTGGAAGGCTGAGCCCATGCCTACCAGGCTGAAGTACCGCCTCGCCTCCCGCGCCATCATCGACCCATTCACCCTGCTCATCGTCGCTGGGGTCGCCAGCGCCGAGCACTACAATGGCACTTACCCCGGCTACGGCCCCGGCATTGGAGGTTACGGCAAGCGCTTCGGAGCCGCCTTTGGAGACGCCCTGACCTCCCGCATCATCGGGAGCGCCATCCTCCCCTCGGTCCTCCATCAGGATCCCCGCTACTTCTACCAGGGCTCCGGAAGCATCGCATCCCGCAGCACCCACGCCGTCGCCTCCACCTTTATAACCCGCGGCGACAACGGCAAAACACAAATCAACTTCTCGCACCTCATGGGCAGCCTCGCCGCTGGCGCAATCGCCAACGCGTACCACCCCGCCTCCAGCCGCGGTCTCGGCCTCACCTTTGAAACCTTCGGCATCTCCACCGGCGCAAACGCATTGGGCAATTTGTTTCGGGAATTCGTTCTCCGCGGCCTTGAGCCTTCGGTACCCGTCTTCGCGAACGGAAAGCACTAATCGGAGGTCAGCTCCCGCCTCCATCTCTCTTCCTGCAAACCCTTCGGCTCAAGCGAGGAGGCTGTCACCTTGAGGTCGGGATTGGGCCGGGGGGCAGACGCGGGAAGCTTGTTTGCCCGGAATGGCGGCCCTCGCTCGTTTTGAGTACTCCAAGGAGCTTATGACGACTTATGTGCAATCACACTCGGTTCTCTGTAGTGTGCTTGCGTTCGAGCTGCGCTTCATCCTAGCTGCTTAGCTTTCCACAAAAGCATTCCGGAGGACCGCCGCACTGCGATGCAAGTCCTGCATTTCGGAATCGCTGAGCGGCAGTTCCAGAACCTTCTCGACGCCATGTGAGCCGAGAACACAGGGAGTGCTCAGGCAAACGTCTTGCAATCTATATTGTCCATTCAGCCGGGCTGAGACCGTAAGGACCGAACGCTCATTGCGCAGTATTGCTTCGCATATCCGCTCAATACAGGAGGCAATGGCGTAGCAGGTATTTCCTTTCAGCTCCAGCACCTCTGGTCCAGCGTTTCGAACCTCTTCGAGAAGCTCATTAGAGGAGGGAAGATCCTCGGCGCCAGGGTAGCTGGCAAGGGGCATTCCAGCCACCCGAGTTCCACTCCAGACCGCCACGGAAGAATCTCCATGTTCGCCAATAACATAACCATGCACAGAGCGTGCCTCAATGCCAAGTTTTTCACCCAGCAAGGTACGAAGACGATTGGTATCGATCACTGTGCCTGAACCAATCACCTGCGAATGGGGAAGGCCTGACTCCTGCTGCGCGATATAGGTCAGGATGTCCACAGGATTGCTGGCGACGAGCAACACACCGGCGAATGTCTCCGCTTTGAGCTTCCGGATGCAGTCGCGGAGGATCTCCGCGTTCTTCTCAAGTAGCTCCAAGCGAGTTTCTGCTTTGTCCGAACTCGCGGCCCCTGCGGCAAAGATGACGATGGCGCTCTTTGCAGCGTCCCGGTAATCGCCTGCAATGACCTTCACGGGCTGGCCGAGAGGTACGGCATGCTGGAGATCGCTTGCCTCACCTTCTGCCTTCCGCGGGTCCCGATTGATTAGCACGATTTCACGAGCTGTGCCCTTCAAGACCAGGGCATACGCGCAGGTCACACCCACTGCCCCGGCTCCAATGATCGTGATGCGCGAGCCTTCTGTCGTACTCTCTTGGCAATCTGTCATGAACTTCTCCTATGTGTGGCTAAGACGCTCCCTTTGTTCGGTTCCGCGCAGAACAGCAGAGGTAGTGGTTTAGATGGCTGGACATCTAGACCGCTCGAGGGCACCAAAGGTAACAACGACAAACCGCATTGCTGTGGGCTGAAGGGAACCCGCCACCATTGAGCTCTGCAGACCTCAGGTTCCCGATCTACTAGGTGGCGGGAGCGGCGGGTGAGCGGCTGGAATATGGTGAAGAACACGCCCTTGCCACCATGCAGTTTTTGCGAGTTAACATGGTGTTGAACGCGGCTACGAAGACGCCGACCTCTGAACCGTCGACGATCCGGCCGGAGATGGGGCGCCGCGTGGGCGTGGCTTGCTCTTTTCTCTTCAGCCCGCGGATGCCTCGGCCTATAATCGGCGCGTGCAGCGCCCATTCTGAAGCGCGGCGGTGTTCGCTGCGTTGAGTTCCCCATGCTGAAACGGTTTCTTCCTGTTCCGCTCCTCTGTCTCGCAGGACTCTTGCACGCGCAACCGGGAGCTTCGCCTTCCCCGCCGAAGACTTATCCGATGCAGGTGCCGGTCCTGCGGATCACCCGCACATGATTCGGGCCGTGCTGATGCACCCGCACCTACGAAGCAGCCGATTGCGTTTGCCCCGGGTGGATCTCAGATTGAGATGCTCGATGGTGAGGAGTTTGTGATCTATGCGCTTGATACGCAGCCGCCTCGGGCATCCGGTTCGGGTTGTTGGAACGTCGGCTTCAACGTAACCAGTTGTCAAATGCCATGGTCTTGTACCGGTGTTGTCCGTCATGTAAGCGGGCCTACTCTCGCAGGAGGTTCGGTGGGAGAGCCGAGGATCTGATGCTTCGATCTGTCGTTCGATGCTGCTCTGTTGCTCTTTTCTGCCTCGTTGCCTCGGGACGTTTGCTGAGTCAAACGCCGCCGGCGTCCAATGATCCCGTCTACACACTGCATGCGAACAGCCGGCTGGTGCTGACGGACGTCACCGTCACGGACCGTGCGGGCCATCCAGTCCACAATCTCCCCGCCACCGCGTTTCACATGTACGAGGGCAAGACTCCACAGGAGATCGCGTCGTTCGAGGAGCACAAGGGGCTGGCGTACTCGCCCACAAACAGCGGCGTGGCGCCGCCGAAGGGCGTCTACAGCAATGACTTTCTGCTTCACGCGCCGCCTGTCCTGAACATCATCGTGCTCGATCTCACGAATCTGGGGCTTGAAGACCAGATGTATCTCAGCTTTCAGCTTTCGTTATTCCTCAAGCATCTGCCGGAGGGCGAGCCGCTTGCCATCTATGAGCGCGACGGGGCGATCGGCGTCTTTCTCCAGAGCTTCACGACCGACCATGGCCTCCTTGTGAAGGCTCTTCATCGGGGGCTGCCACGATTTCCACCGCGAGGTGCGGAGTATCTCAGCGACATCGATACGTTGAGGCAAGTTTCGGCTTACCTGGGGGAAATGCCGGGACGAAAGAATCTACTGTGGTTCTCGGGCGGCTCGGCTGCGTTTCTTGTTCCGGATGCGACGCAGTATCAGGACAGCGAGTCGTGGCGACGGCTGTACGACTCGCTCGAGGCCAATCGGATTGCGGTGTACCCGATCGACGCGCGCGGGCTGGTTGTGGCCTCCGATTTCGGCAGTCCCTCGCCGGTCCCCAGCAGTACAAGCGATCGTTCCGCGACGGCCGCGAGCGGCATTAGCTCGGCCTCGACCGGGCAGCATGGGTTGATGAACGAGGTGGCCGAGGCGACGGGCGGCCGAGCGATCTACAACAACAACGGTCTAGAGCAGGCGGCAGTTTCGGTCACGACGAACGGGGCAGAGTTTTACAGCCTGACTTACTCGCCGCGCAACTACAAGCAGGACCGAAAGTGGCATAAGGTGCGCGTAACGCTCGACAGCCCGGAGTACACGCTGAGCTATCGCCGTGGGTACTTTGCCGATGGGGTGAATACGGATCTCGCGAAGGCTCACGGTTCCGGCACGCGCATGATGACCGGCGGCGGCGACACGACGCCGGTGGAGGACGGACGGGTGGCACCGATCATTTTCAGGGCGCGGGTTGTGCCGACCTCTGAGCTGGCCAGTGCGCCCCCGGTCGCGGGGTCTGCTGCGCCGGCGAAGTTGAAGCGTGGGACTACACCGTACTCTGTCCGGTACGCAGTGCCGGTCGACGCGGTGACCGTCACACCGGTCGCCGGAGCAAAGACGGTGAAGCTGCTCGTTGCAGCGTTTGCCTTCAGCCCGACGGGCACGATCCTGGAGCGGCATGTCGAGCGCTTCACGCTGGCGATCAATGAGGAGAGCTTTCGCGCGTATCCGCACGCGGAGCTCCCGCTCAACCAGAACCTGCAGCTCGGCAAAGGAGACGTGTATCTGTTTCTGGCGATTGTGGATGAAGTGACGGGACGCACCGGGGAGTTGCAGATCGCGATGCAGGTGCCGGCTGCACCGAAACAGCGGAAGTGAGATTCACTCTTCCGGCCATGAAAACACCAGTGCGAGCTCCTGTGCACGCGACCCGCATCGGCACGGCAAGCTGGTCGATTCCTCGCGCCTGTGCGGAGGACTTTGCCGGCGACGGATCGCACCTCGACGTATGGGTACCGGCTTCACCCTGAAGATAATTTAGTTCATCGTACGGAGGTCGCCATGAACTGCGGCTTCGGTCCGGTTGCTCCTCACGACCTACGCAGGACTTGTGCCCACCTCTGCCACCAAGCTCGAGGTGAGCTTGAACAAATTCATTTCTTCTCGGACACGTGTCCGTTCAGACGAACGGAGCGCTACCTTGGCTGCAAGCAGCGACTCCGAATGCAGTCAACGACCGGATCGGGCTGGAGCCGCCTGAAGGGCGTCGCTCCTCCCTAGACGACTCATCGGGACCAAATCCTGCTGCGATCCGCATAGACGACTAAAAGGTCAGACCGGTTCCTCCTGCGCCTAGTGATGGAGAACGCTGAGGACGGGCCCTTCTCCGACTCCTCTTCGCTTCCTCCGAGGTCCATCCGTGCGATGAGCGATGGTATAAGAATGCCAAACCTCGCTGTGAGGTCAGATCTTTTTATGCTTGAGTGGTAGAAATTGGCCGAGCCCGTTCGACGTGGTTGTAGAACGGCAACCCTGCTGGAACCAACGACGAGGAGCTAAATGGATGCGTTTCATGATGATGGGGATCCCAACGGGCATGAATGAGCGACATTCACAGGACGATTGAGGCCGTGTGGAAGATCGAGTCGACCCGTCTCACCGCCGGGATCGCCCGCGTCACCCGCGACATCGGCATTGCCGAGGAGCTTGCTCAGGATGCGCTTGTTGCGGCCCTCGAACAATGGCCAGAGAACGGTATTCCGGAAAAACCTGCGGCGTGGCTGATGACAGCAGCGAAGTGGCGCGCTATTGACGCGCTGCGCCGCGGCCGAATGCTTGAGCAGAAGCACCGAGAGATTGGGCGAGAAATGGAACACCAACAGCAGCGACTCGGTGAAGCAATGGATCACGCTCTGGACCAGGTGATCAATGACGACGTCCTTCGCCTCATCTTTATCGCCTGCCATCCGGTG
>JAABUZ0100005946.1_pt1 | contig 15593 bp, 11 predicted proteins | sample 5562091 | NCBI WGS metagenome assembly JAABUZ01 (sample SAMN12813069, study PRJNA571459) | rock metagenome | isolation source: Antarctica rocks | place: Antarctica: Victoria Land, Linnaeus Terrace sud | collected 2015-12-21 | reverse complement strand
CGGCGATTGCATTTGGACGATTTCTCCGTCTACTCCCACGCCGATTCGCTTGCGTTTGGTCTCGATACGCAACTCCCGCACCCGGAACTCTTCAAAGGCGTCTTTCCGCGAGAAGCGGCCGAAAACGAAGCTGATGAAAAAGCGCAACAGCGACCAGCGGCTGGATCTGCGCATGACATATACCCACAAATGTCCTTCCTCAAGGGAGGCGCGCCGTCCGATGCGCCATTCTTCCAGCTCGTGCTCGTTGTTCGCGATCAAGACAAAGGGCGTCCTCATGACGCGCTTCCGGCCATCAATGACCAGTTGCACCGCCATATGCGGCATGCGCCAGAAAACGCGCAAGATTCCGCCCAGCACGGCGAAAAATCTGCCCACGCTTGTTTTGCCTAAGCCGCGCGATTCATAGGCTTCACGGGTGGCGCGATAGACCGGATAAACTCCCAAGACGGAATTATTGATAAAGACACGACCATTGATTGAGCCAACATCGACTATCACCTCGTGTCCTTCCGCCAATTGCCGCGCTGCTTTTTCCGGGTCAATTTCGATGGCGAGATCGCGCGCGAAGTGATTCAGCGTTCCCGCCGGAATGACTCCGAGTGTTGCGGTTGTGTTAACCAGCGCCGAAGCAACCGCGTTGACCGTTCCATCACCTCCAGCGGCTACCAGCACTTGCGCGCCGGAGTCGAGGCAGTTCTTGCATTGCTGAACGATGTCATGGCCTTCGTTTAATCTCTGAAAATTCAGATTGGGGTCCACTTCGGCGAGCACGTGACGGACTGCGTCCGCTTCACGTTCGCCTTCATCCCAACCGGAGCGTGAATTCCAGAGCACCGTCAACGGCCGCTTTACTTGTTCCATGCCCAATAGAGGCTTGCCGCCTTTCAATCTTGACGAAATTAACGCGAGCGTGAAAAGAAAAAACTCTTGCTATGTTCAAACAGTTGTTTTAAACTGCTGTTTGACACAGGGCCGATTGCATTCACTCGCAAAATACGAGACGAGGGACGAAACGGATCGAACTTACGTGCGTTTGTTGCAGGCTGCCGGGAGAGTTTTCGCCGAGCAGGGCTATGAAGACGCCAAAGTTCGTGAAATTTGCGCGCTGGCCGCCGTGAATGTGGCCGCTGTGAACTATCACTTCGGCGATAAGCTGGGTTTGTATGTGGCGGTTTTGAAAAGCGCCATGCTGGCCGACTCCGATATTCAAGTACACGATCAGATCCAGCACTGCAAGTCGCCGGAAGAAGCGCTTCGGCTTTATATTAAAACGCTTTTGCACAAGGCTTGTGGACGTGATTCGGCCTCCTTGCACATTCGTCTGATGACGCAGGAATTGGCCCGGCCCAGCGCCGCGCTGGATCGCGTGGTGAATGAGGTCATTCGCCCCCGCTATGCGCGTCTCCGCGAGATGATTGGCGCCATTGTTCATCTGCCGCCCGATCACGACAAGGTGCGGCTTTGCGCGCACAGCATTGTCGGGCAGGTGGTGCATTATGTTCACGCCACGCCTGTGATTTCGCGGGTTTGGCCCGAGCTCCAACTGAACTCCGAGCGCATTGAGCAGATCGCGGACCACATCGCCGATTTTTCCCTTTGTTCCCTTCATGTCTTGGCAAAGGCCAAAGGCGTCACGAAAGATAAGAAAAAGCGCTCGGGGAGGTCCACCAAATGAGCGATGTTCAAGCCGCTCCGTCGCGACGGCGGTTCATTCCGGTTATCGTTTTGCTTCTGTTGGTTGTCGCGGGTGTTGCCGTTTGGAGAATCTTCTTTTCGCAATCCAAAACTCCCGACAATATAGTTGCGCTCAGCGGGCGCATTGAAGGGGATGATTCCGCGGTTTCGCCCAAAACCATGGGCCGCATTCTCGAAATCCGCTTTCGGGAAGGCGACTCCGTCAAAGCGGGTGATGTGATCGCGGTTTTGGACGACCAGCAAGTCCGCGCGCGGGAGCAGCAGGCACAGGCCGCCGTGCTTCAATCCGATGCGCGCCTGCGGTCCGCCCAGCAGCAGATCGCCGTGCTGCAAGAGCAATTGCAACAGGCTCAATTGCAAACCGCGCAATCGAAAGTGGACGCCGAAGGTCGCGTGCGTCAGGCCGAGGCGGAGCTTTCCGCTGCGGAAGCGGAGTATGTCCAGCAGCAAGCATCCCTGCAACTTGCTTTGTTTGACAAGGATGCTTACACACGTTTGGCTAAATCCGGCGCGGTTTCCGAGCGGCAAGGCAAGCAGGCCGTCACCACCGCCGATACTCAGCACGCTGTTGCGTTGGCGGCTCAACGCCGCGTGGAGGCTTCCCGTGGCGCGTTAAATGTCGCCAAGGCCAGCCTTTCCAATCCCGAGATCCGCAATGCAGCTTTTCTGACCGTTCGCCGGCAGATCGCTCAACAACAGGCGGAAATCGCCAGCGCCGCTGCGGATGCTTCCCGAGCGCGCGCGCAGCTTTCCGAAGCGCAGGAAAATCGCAAGGACCTGATTGTCGCGGCGCCATTCGACGGAACCGTTGTCACGCGTACCGCCGAGCCGGGCGAAGTGGTTCAGGCGGGCACGGCCATTGTCACGATGATTGATCTAAGTAAGGTTTATCTGCGCGGCTTTGTGCCGGAGGGCCAGATCGGCAGAACAAAGATCGGCCAAGCGGCCCATGTATATCTGGATTCCAATCCGTCCCGCGCCCTGGACGCCTATGTTTCGCGGGTCGATCCGGAGGCCACGTTCACTCCCGAGAATACGTATTTCCGTGATGATCGTGTGAAGCAGGTAGTCGGCATGAAGCTCCAGTTGAAAGCCGCGCTTGGTTACGCCAAGCCGGGTATGCCCGCCGACGGCGAGATTCTGGTTAGCGGCGATACGTGGCCCGAAAGGCAGCGGCGCAAATAAATGCCGGAAGTTGCGATTCAGATCGGTGATCTACGCAAAGATTATGGCAATATCCAGGCGGTTCGGGGTATCGCGCTGCAAGTCAATAAAGGTGAAATTTTTGGCTTGATTGGTCCCGACGGCGCGGGCAAAACCTCCACTTTCCAGATCCTCGCCGGCGTCATGGAAGCGACTTCCGGCACGGCCAACATCTTCGCCCGTCCCGCGCGCGAGGCGCGTTCCGAGGTCGGCTATTTAACCCAGGCATTCAGCCTATATCCCGATTTGAGCGTTGCCGAAAACATCCAGTATGTCGGTGATCTCCGCCGCGTGCCTCGTCCCCAGATCCGCGAACGCGGCCGTCGCTATCTGGAGATGTTCGACATGGATCGGTTTACCGACCGTTTGGCCGGACGTCTCAGCGGCGGCATGAAACAAAAGCTGGCGCTGGCTTGCGCGCTGGTTGCTCAACCGCGTGTTCTTCTTTTGGACGAACCGACCACCGGCGTCGATCCGGTCTCCCGCCGTGAGTTTTGGGACACGCTGGCGCACCTTTCGGCGGACGGTCTCACGATCATGGTGGCGACTCCGTACCTAGACGAAGCGGAACGCTGCGGGCGCGTGGCGCTGATGCACCTCGGCGAAATCCGCAAAGCCGGCACGCCCGCCGAATTGCGGAAGGGACTCGGCGCTAAGCGGATTGAGATTCACACCAAGGACCTTGGCAAGGCTGAACAAATTTTGTCGGGCGAAGCGGGAGAAGGACGCGACATTACCGACGTTCAGCGGTTTGGCGACCGCCTGGATGTGATTGCTCCCGATGCCGACCGGGGCCGCCAGTTTATCCAAAGCACGCTTAACGGCGCCGGTCTTACAGCGGACGGCATCCGCGTTGACGAGCCTACGCTCGAAAACACCTTTGTCGCGACACTGCGCATGATTGGACAGGAGATGAAAGCGCCGCCTTTCCCCGGCGAGCACCCGCACCGCGATCTGCGCGGCGGGATTGCTATCGGCGCAAAGAATCTAAGCAAGCGCTTCGGCAATTTCAATGCTGTCAGGAACATCAATATCCAGGTTCGCTACGGCGAAATTTATGGTCTGTTGGGCGCAAACGGCGCGGGCAAAACCACCACGATTAAAATGCTCTGCGGACTGCTGGAAGCTTCGAGCGGCGCAATGGAATTAGCGGGTGAGCGGGGCAGCCTGCGTTCGGAAAGCGTGCGCGAACGCATCGGCTACATGTCGCAAAAGTTTTCGTTGTATGACGACTTGACTATTACGGAAAATCTTGACTTCTTCGCCGGAGTTTACGGCGTTCCCGAACACGAGCGCGAAGAGAAGAAGCGGTGGGTGCTGGAGTTTTCCGGTCTTGAAGGCAAGGGCGATCAAATTACGGGAAGTCTTCCCGGCGGCTGGAAGCAGCGCGTCGCTTTCGGCAGCGCTATCATGCACGAGCCGAGTGTTCTGTTTTTGGATGAGCCGACCTCCGGCGTTGACCCCCTGGCGCGCCGCGCTTTCTGGCGCATGATTAATCAGCTTGCGGACGCCGGGGCCGCGATTCTTGTCACTACTCACTACTTGGAGGAAGCCGAACAATGCAACCGCCTAGGCTTTATGGTGGCGGGCGAACTGGTGGTGGAAGGCACTCCGAGCGGCGTTAAATCGCAGCAGGGCGGACACCTTCTCGAATTTATCGTGGATCATCCGCAGCGCGCCGCCGATCTGCTCAAAACTAAAGAGGAACGCTGGCGCGTGTCGTTGTTTGGCGACCGCCTTCATGTCATTACCGACGAAGAAGCCGAAGCGGGCATCCTCACGGTGACGAATAAGTTGAAAGTAGACGGCATGGACGTTCGCGAGGCGCACGAAGACAAGTATTCGCTCGAAGATGTGTTTATTGTTGTCGTCGAGAAAGCTCGTCAAGAAGGCAAAGTGGCCTCGGAGGACTGATCGTGAGACGAATTTTCGCGCAAACCCGCAAAGAGCTTACGCAAATTACGCGCGACCGGCTGGCCTTGACGCTTGCTCTTGTGCTGCCGCTCATTATTCTTTTCCTGCTCGGGACTGCTATTTCCCTGACCGTCAGCAATCTGCCGATTGTGGTGCAGGATCTGGATAGTTCGCCAGCGTCGCGCAGTTTTATTGATGCCTTTCGTGCTTCCGTCACGTTTCACGTAGTTTCGTGGCCTGCGGACAAGCAGCCGGCTGATGCTTTCGTCTCGAATACGGCGCGGGCCGTGCTGATCATTCCCAGGCATTTTGGCCGTGATCTCGCCCGCGGCTCCAACTCCGGCGTGCAACTGCTGGTGGACGCTACCGATGCCAACACCGCTCGTCTGGTTCAGGGTTATGCCGGACAGATTGCCGGCGCTTACAACGCAAGCAGCGGCGGGGGCAGCGCGCATCTCGATCCGGTGCGGGCACAAATTCGGCTTTGGTTTAACCCTGGCCGCGAATCGAAAAAGTTCTATGGTCCGGGTATTTTCGTGCTCGGCATCTCCATGTTCCCTCCCCTGCTGGCCGCTCTTGCGATGTCCAAGGAAGGTGAGCAGAAAACAATTTTGCAGGTGTACGTTTCGAGCATCTCCGCTCATGAGTTTCTGCTTGGGAAAATTTTCGCGTTTAGCCTGATTGCGCTGGCCGAATGGCTGCTATCGCTGCTCTTGCTCTTTACTTACTTTGGTCTTAGCTTTGCCGGCGACCCGACTCCGTTGATTGTTGCCACAATTCTCTACTCGTTCTGTGTTGCCGCGTTTGGCACTTTGATCGGCTCCGCGATCCCGAATCAGGCGGCGGCCATCCAAGCCGTTGCTCTGGGCGGATTTTTGCTGGTTTTCCTTCTTTCCGGGCTGATTTTCCCGGTAGCTAACATCCCTCCGGGCTTGCGCTGGATTTCCGCGATTGTATGGGGACGCTACTACATCGAGATTGTGCGCGACGCGCTGCTGGTCGGCGGCGGCTGGCCTGCCATGTGGACGCGCGTTCTAACCATCGCCGCCATCGGCGCGATTTTTTACTTGATGGCCTGGCGCGGCATGCGCCGTATGCAGCTTAAGATATGACCACCGGAAAGACCGTTCATCGCACCACCTTCGGCTCGCGCCTGCGCGCGCTGATCCGCAAAGAACTGAATCAGATCCGGCGCGACCGCCGTTTGGCTATGTCGCTCATCGTGCCGCCGACGCTGCAGTTGCTGCTTTTCGGCTTCGCGTTGAACTCCACGGTATCCGACCTGCGGCTTGGCGTAATTGATGACAGCCGCACTCCCGAAAGCCGCGAGCTGCGGGCCGTCATGAGCGAGAGCAAAAGCTTTCGGCTTGCCGGGAACTATTCTTCCATCCATCAGCTTGGCGATGCCCTTTCGCGCGGCGATCTTGACGCGGGGCTGGTGATTCCCTATGACTATGCGCGCAATTTGCAGCGCGGACGCCAGACGAATGTTCAGGTTTTATTAAATGCCGTGAACGCTAACACCGCCGCGATTGGTCAAGGTTATGCGGAAGGCGTGATCCGCTCTTACAACCGCACTCTTCTGCAAAGCGGCGGAATTCATGCCGAGTTTCGTCCCATCGCGGGCGTGGACCTGAGTCGCCGTGGTCAGGTTTCCTTACAGCCCGCGTTTCTGTTCAATCCTGGGCTGGTCAACTCCTGGTTTATTGTCACCGGCACTTTTGGCGTGCTGCTGATTTTGAATGGCTCGCTGGTTGCTTCCACCGCCATGATTAAGGAACGGGAACGAGGAACTGTCGAGCAGCTTTTGATGACTCCCTCCGGCACCGCCGAAATCATTATCGCCAAAATCGTGCCGCTGTTTGGGCTTCTGCTCCTGATGGTGCTCTTCGCCACTTGCCTGATGAAATTCGCCTTTGCCGTTCCGTTCCGAGGCAACCTGTTTCTTGTTCTCTCGGGAGCCGCCTTGTGCGTGCTGTGCGGGATCGGCATCGGCACCTTTATCGCCACCTTCACTAAATCCGCGCAACAGTCTCAACTGATGAGCTTCTTTGTGAATCCGCCGCTTGCCTCTCTTTCGGGCGCGCTCACGCCGATTGAAGCTATGCCTCACTGGATGCAGCCGCTCACGGTGTTTAATCCCATTCGCCACTTCGGGGTTATCACGCGCGGCGCGCTTCTTAAGGGCAGCGGACTAGCGGAGCTTTGGCCTAATCTGCTTGCGCTTCTACTTTTTACGCTGGTCTTGTTGTCGCTCAGCGTATGGCGATTTCGCAAACAACTCGGATAAGAAAACGCATGTCAAAACTTTTGCCTATCGCAATCTCCGTCGTCTTTGTCTGCCCGGTTTCATCAGCTTGGGGGCAGTTACCGGGGCAGGCTTCCCCCAGCAGCACGGAAACACGCGCCGCGCAAATTCCGCTTTCCGGGCGTACGGGACAGACGGGTTCGGTGAATGCCACGCAGACGCCTGTTCCCGGCACCACCAGCAGCGTGAATACGCTGAACACTACCGTACAGGCGCAAGGTCCGTTTGCCGGAAGCGCCAGCAGCACGGCACGCTTTCCTTTTTCTGGGGTGCTCGGTTTGCGTGAAGCGGTGAGGCGCGGTGTTGCTTTTAATCTCGGGGCGGTGGGTCTCGCTCAGGCGGTTCGGCAGGCGCATGGCCAGGAGCGGGTGGCCCGCAGTGTTTTGCTTCCCAATCTCAGCAGCGGATTGCGGGAGGTCGAACAGCAAAGTTATCTGCGCGCGTTTGGTATTCAGGTGCCTTTCATTCCAGCCGTGGTCGGCCCCTTCAACTACTTTGATCTGCGCGCCACGCTTACGCAAAACATCGCCGACTTTTCCGCGATTAATAACTACCGCTCCGCCCAGGAAGCGCGGCGGGCCAATGAATTTTCCTTGAGCGACGCGCGCGATCTGGTGGCGCTGGCCGTGGGAGGCGCTTATTTGCAAGCCATTGCCGCGCAGGCCCGCGTGGACGCCGAACGCGCCCAGATCGATACCGCCAAGGCTTTGTATACCCAAACGCAGGAGCGGCGGCAGGCAGGTCTCTCGGCGCAGATTGAAGTAAATCAAAGTTTAGTGCAGTTGCAGACTCAGCAACAACGCATGGCGACTCTCCAAAATGATCTGGCGAAGCAAAAAATCAATCTGGCGCGCCTTACCGGCTTGCCGCCTACCGATCAATATCAATTGACGGATCAGGTACCGTACGCCGATGCTCCCGCTATCCCCATCGAGGATGCGATCAAACAGGCTTTTGAGAATCGCGCCGACCTCAAAGCCGCTGAAAAGCAACTGCTGGCAGCCGAGCGAACCCGCGCCGCCGCCCGCGCCGAGCGTTATCCATCGCTGGCCGTTAATGCCGATTACGGCGCGATTGGTCTGCGGCCCACGGAGGCGCACGGAACCTTTTCCGTCACTGGCACGCTGCGCATTCCCATCTGGGCAGGCGGACGGGTGGAAGGGGATGTGGAACAGGCGCAAGCGGCTCAGGACCAGCGCCGCGCCGAGTTCGAGGATACTCGCGCACGCATTGAAAGCGATGTGCGCAATGCGCTTTTCGATTTACAGGCAGCGGCCAGCCAAGTCGAAGTGTCGCGCAATAATCAGCGGGTAGTGCGTGAGACATTGCAACTAACACGTCAGCGCTTTGAAGCGGGAGTGACCGACACGGTGGAGGTTGTGCAATCCGAGGCCGCGGTTGCTTCCGCTGACCTCGATTACATTACCAGCCTGTTCGCGCATAACCTAGCCAAGCTGAGTCTGGCGCGGGCGCTCGGGAACACTGAAACGCGATTGCCGCAGTTTTTGAAGGTGCAGTAGCCTTTAGGGATTCTGCCAGCCGCCGCCGAGGGCGCGGTAAAGCTGGACAAGGGACAGTAACTCGTTTTTGCGGAGTTGAGCCAGAACTAGTTCGCTGGAGAATTCGTTGCGCTCCGCGTCGAGAACCTGCAGAAAGCTGTCAAGACCGCCTCTATAGCGAAGGTTTGACAGACGGTTGGCATCTTGCAATGCCTTGACTAACAATTCCTCCTGGCTGCGCTGCTCGCGGTTCTTTTCATAATCAGCAAGAGCGCTGGAAACTTCCTGGAACGCGGTCTGAATGGTCTGGCGATAGTTGGCGAGCACCTCGCGCTCCTGCGCTTCCGTCAGGCGAAGATTATTGCGTAATTGTCCCGCGTTGAAGATGGGTAGAGAACCGGAAGGAGCAATGTTCTGGTTGCGGGCCGGACCGGTAAACAGGTTGTTAAGGGATCGGCTCTGCACGCCGAGCAGTCCAGTTAGGGAGATCTGAGGAAAGAACTGCGCTCTCGCCGCGCCGATCTGAGCGTTAGCGGCAATCAGGTTCTGCTCCGCTTGCCGTATGTCAGGACGGCGCTCCAGTAAATCGGAGGGCAAACCAGCCGGCACCTTTGTCGGACCCATCAGTTCGACCAGAGGCTTACCCCGAGGAATGTCGCCTGGATTCTGTCCCAATAAAACGTTTAGTTGATTTTCCGCTTCGGCAATGGCTCGTTCCGTGGCTGCGATCTGGGAGGTGGCGGTGTAGAGTAATTGCTCGGCTTGGCGAACATCGAGACCAGTTGCCACGCCGCGTTCTTTTCGGAGATTGGTTAATTTGAGGCCATTTTCCCCGAGATCCCTGGTTTTACGGGCGATTTCCAGCTCCAGGTCGAGCTCTCGTACCGTCAGATATGTGGTCATCACATCGGCAATCAGACTGGAGACCACGGCGTGACGGGCTTCTTCCTGCGCCAGGAATTGAGCGCGCGCGGACTCGGTCAGGCGACGGAGCCGACCCCAAACATCGATCTCCCAAGCCAAGTTAATGCCTGCCTGCGTATAGCTGACGGCGAGGTTTGCGCCTGCCGGAACGAAGTTGAATGAGCCGACGCTGGAGGTGCGGGTGGAAGTGAATCCGCCGGACGCCGTTAGCTGAGGCGCAAGTTGAGAGCGAACGATCCCAAGCTGCGCGCGAGCCTGCAGCACCTGCTGTGTCGCGGCTTCGAGATTGTTGCTCTGGCGGAGCGCGGTTTTAACAAGATTGGTGATTACCTCGTCGCCAAACAGGGTTGTCCACGAAACATCGGCTAGCGATGCTTTGCTGACGGGCTCGGTGACCGGGACCGGCTGCCGGTATTGAGCAGGCGACTGGATCTTCGGGCGTCGGTAGTTCGGCCCTACCGCGCAACCAGTTAAGCAGAGCAGCGAGAGAGCAGCAACGGCGGAACGTATCAATCGCCACCTCCGACCGGTACGGGCTCGGAAGAGGCGGGAACTTTAACGGCGGCCTTACGGCGCAAGGCAATGCGGTTCACCACTACGTAAAGCACAGGAACGATAAACACCGCAAGAAGCGTGGCGGCAATCATGCCGCTGAAAACGGTGGTGCCGAGGGCTCGCCGCGCACCCGCGCCCGCGCCGGTCGCAATGACCAGCGGAACAACACCCAGAATGAAGGCAAACGAGGTCATAAGGATGGGCCTGAGCCGCAGTTGCGCCGCTGTCATGGCGGCTTCTTCAATCGACTTGCCTTCTTCCTGGCGCAGTTTGGCGAACTCAACAATCAAAATCGCGTTCTTGGCCGCCAATCCGATCAGGGTGACGATACCAATTTGCGTGTAGGTATCGTAAGCATAGCTGCGCGAAAAGATGCCAAGCAGCGCGCCGAAAATGCCAAGCGGGACGGCCATAATGACCGAGAAGGGCGTTGACCAGCTTTCATATAAAGCAGCGAGAAAAAGAAACACGAGAACAGCGGCAAGCCCGAAGGTGTAGCCTTCTTTGCCTTCGGCCAGTTTCTGCTGATAAACCGTGCCGGTCCACTCGTAACCGAAGCCGTTGGGCAACTGTTTAGCCAGATCCTCCATGGCGGCAGCGGCCTGTCCTGAACTGTAGCCGGGAGCAGCGCTGCCGAGAAGCTTGACAGCCCGATAACGGTTGTAACGATAGATCACTTCGGGGCCGGTAACAGCCTCAGTCTGGACAAGCGTGCTGAGGGGAACCATGTCGCCCTGGCCCGTTCTTACATAGAAGCGATTGATGTCGGAGGGCTGCCGCCGGAACTCCGGGTCGGCTTCCAGGTAGACGCGCCAGGTCCGTCCGAAGCGGTTGAAATCGTTGACGTAAAGGCCGCCCAGAAAAGTTTGCAGAGCATCATACACGTCCGTGACGGGTATGCCGAGAGTTTGGGCTTTCTCGCGGTCAAGGTTCACTCTGTACTGGGGAACGGTATTGCGGAAGGTGCTGATGACGTTCTGCAACTCCGGCCGTTTACTGGCTGCGGCAACAAGCTGATCGGTAGCCTGCGCGAGTTGATCGACGCTGCCGCCCGCGCGGTCTTCCAGCATGAACTCGAATCCGCCGGAGGTGCCGAGGCCGAGGATGGGCGGCAGTCCAAAGGCGAAGATAAAACCGTCTTTGATGCCGAAATAGCGCCCTTGCACCGAACCTAAAATATTTTGGAATTGAGTTTTCTTGTCTTTCCGCTCGTCCCAGGGCTGCAGGGTCGCAAACACGGTAGTCACGTTCGAATTGCTGGTGGCGGTCGGGATATCGAGTCCACCGATAACCGACATATCGTGTATACCGGGGGTGGTTCGCAGAACGTTTTCGACTTCCTTGCTGGTGGCTAGATTTCTTCCGATGGAAGCTCCATCAGGCAGACGAACCGAGGAAATGAATACGCCTTGATCCTCATCAGGCAGAAAGCCGCCCGGCACGGTTTTGAAGAGAACGCCGGTGCCAAGGTAGATAGCTCCCAGAGCAACCAAGGCTAACAGGCTTTTTCGGATCAGTCCGCGAACGCCGAAAAGGTAGCGGTTGGTGGTCCACTCGAAACCTCGATTGAAACCGCCAAACAGCTTGGCGAGCAATCCTTTGGACTTGCCCTTGGGCTTTAGAAGAAGAGTACAGAGAGCGGGGCTCAGCGAGAGGGCGCTGAAGGCCGAGATCAGAACCGACGACGCGATGGTCAAGGCAAACTGACGATAGATCTGGCCGCTGATTCCCCCTAGAAAGGCAACTGGAATAAAAACAGCCGCCAAAATACAGGCAATAGCGATGACCGGACCGGAGACTTCATCGAGAGCGTGAATGGTTGCTTCCCGTGGTTTCATGCCGCGATCAATGTTAAGTTGAACAGCTTCCACCACGACAATGGCGTCGTCCACCACGATTCCGATAGCCAGGACTAAGCCGAATAGGCTGGTGGTGTTAATGGAAAAGCCCAAAGCCGGAAAAAGAGCGAAGGTTCCGATGACCGCCACGGGAACGGTCAGCAGCGGGATAAGCGTAGCGCGCCAATTCTGAAGGAAGATAAACACCACCACGATAACCAGCAGAATGGCTTCAAAGAGCGTCCGGAGCACTTCGGAGATGGACGTTGTTACAAAGCGGGTCGAGTCGTAGGGAATGGCGTATTGAAGTCCGGCGGGGAACGATTGTTTCGCCTGCTCCATGAACTTCACGACCTGCCGCTGCGTTTCAACGGCATTCGCGCCGGGCGCGAGATACACGATGATAAACCCCGCTTCGCGGCGGTTCCAATAGGTAAAGCTGCTGTAATCCTGCGCCCCCAATTGGACATGACCCACGTCGCGCACGCGAAGAAGCGAGCCGTCCGACTGCGCCCGTACCACGATGTCGCCGAACTGCTGCGGGGTAGTCAGGCGGCCCGAGGCATTGATCGGGTATTGATAATCAGGGCCGTTCGGAATGGGAGGCTGGCCCAATGAGCCTGCCGGGTTCTGCCGGTTCTGCGCCTGAATCGCGTTATTAACGTCCGTAGCGGTCAGCGAGAGCTTTGCCATCTTGTCCGGGTCAAGCCAGACGCGCATGCTGTAATTCTGCTGGCCTCCGAGAACGGCATTGCCGATACCGGGCAGGCTTCCGATTTTGTCGACAAGGTTGATGGTTGCGTAGTTGTTCAGGAACAACGAGTCATACCGGTTATCCGGAGAGGTCAATGCCACAAACAGCAGAAAGGAAGAAGACACCTTTTTCGTGGTTACGCCCACGCGCTGCACTTCCGGCGGCAGGAGCGGAAGCGCCACGCTGACTTTGTTCTGCACTTTAACGGTGGCGATGTCAGGATCGGTCCCCAGCTCGAAGGTAACGTCGATGGTGAGAGTGCCGTTGTTCGAAGCGCGCGCGAAGTAGTACAACATGCCGTCGAGTCCGGTCAGTTGCTGCTCGATGGGCTGGGAAACGGTGCGTTCCAGGTCAGTGGCATTACCGCCCTGATAAACAGCAGTCACCTGCACGACGGGAGGCACGACTTCCGGGTAGGTGGCAATCGGCAAGGTCGGAATTACAACGGAGCCGAGAATAATGATCACGATTGCGATCACAATCGCGAAAACAGGACGATCAATAAAAAATCTTGCCATGGTTAGCCCTGGGATTGCCCGTTGGAAGCGGTGGTTGGAGCTTTGTAAGGAATAGGTTGGACAGGAGCGCCGGGGCGAACTTTTTGAACGCCCTCGACGATTACCTTATCGCCGGGCTTTAAGCCCTGCATGACTATCCAGTTATCGCCGACGCGGTCGCCGGTGACGATATTGCGCGCCTGCGCTTTGTTATCGGGTCCAACCGTGAAGACGGACTGCATGCTTTGCAGTTCCTGGACGGCGCGCTGCGGCACCACAATGACGTCCTTCGCTTCCTGCCTTCGCAGGCGCACACGCCCGAATTGACCGGGAAGGATCTCATGATTTGGATTGGGGAAAGTGCCTTGAACTTCGAGCGTTCCCGTTTTCAGATCAACTTGGTTCACGGTGTTTCGAATCCGTCCTTCGTGCGCGAACACGGCTCCATTCGCCAGGACGAGGCGGATGGAAGTGTTAGCGTTTTCTCCCTGTGATTTCGAGTTAGCGTACTGAAGGTATTCGGATTCGCTGACCTTGAATCGCACCCAAATGGGATCAAGCGGCACAATGGTTGTCAGGGGCGACGAGGAGGTTTTGGAAACCAAGCCGCCGACTTCGATCAAACTGTCGCCGATACGTCCCGCGATGGGAGCTTGGATAGTGGCATAACCAAGATTCAACTCGGCGGTACGGAGCAGCGCTTTGTTGGATTCGACTTGAGCGGCTACTGAATCAATGTTGGTGCGGGCTTGCAGGCGGGTCTGATCGACGCTGGCAGTAAGAGCGGCAACATTGGCTTTGTTGGCCTCCAGCGCGGCAACCGCGTTATCCAGATCCTGTTTAGCGGCGGCCTCATCCTTGACAAGGGGCTGTAGGCGATTGACATCCTGCTGCGCTTTCACCAAGTTGGCTTGCGCTTGCGCCAAGTTGGCTTGCGCTTGAATGAGAGCCACCTGCTTCTTAGCGAACTCCAGATTAGCCTCGGTTTGGGCGACATCTCCCCGGGCCTTCTGGACATCTGCGGAGTAAGGCCGTCTGTCCAGGATGTACAAGGTCTGACCCGGACGCACGTCCGAGCCTACCTGGAACAATCGCTTTTCGATATAGCCGTCCACGCGCCCTCGCACCTCCACCATGTCGCGGGCGAAAGTTTGAGCGGCATACTCTCCGTAGAGAGGAACATTTTGCGCCTGCACCTCGATTACCGAGACCAGCGCGGGAGGAAAAGCCATCTGGTTCTGCGCCTTCGATGAAGATTGGCAGCCAGAAAGGGCGAGGGTGGCAAGCAAAAGGGCAAACCCTCCGGCCGGCACAATACTGGGGTCTCTCATAGCTTCAAATACCCATCTGAAGATGCCGGAGTTCGATTGGATTCAATAATCTTGTTCCGAGTTTGCTCTTGTTGTTCAAGTTACACAACGGATGTAATGTATCCGCTCTACTGCTTGCGCTTTATGGCCAGCGGTCCGAAAGCCTGCGTTACCGGCATAAGCTGCACCACGTTGATGTTGACGTGCGCGGGGCGCGTGGCTACCCAGTGAATGCTATCCGCGACATCCTCCGGCGTTAATGCTCGCGTTCCCTCGTAGACCGCATCGGCTTTTTTCTTGTCGCCTTTGAAACGGACTTGCGAAAATTCAGTTCCGCCCACCAGTCCTGGCTGTATATCCGTGACGCGCACGCCCGTTCCCAGGAGATCCGCGCGCAAGTTGTAGCTGAATTGGTGGACGAACGCCTTCGCCGCTCCATAGACGTTGCCGCCTGGATAGGGAAACTCAGCCGCTACCGAGCCGAGGTTGATCACGTGGCCGCGACTTCTCTCCACCATGCCTGGAAGCAGAAGCCGGGTGCAGTACACAAGCCCTTTGATGTTGGTGTCGATCATGGTTTCCCAATCCTGGAGGTCAGCGCTCTGCGCGGGATCGAGCCCAATCGCGCCGCCCGCATTATTTATCAGCACATCGACTTCGCGGAAGTCCGAGGGTAATCCGGCTATCGCGCGTTCCACCTCCTCGCGCTTGCTTACATCGAAAGCCAAGGGCAGGAAATTATCGCCCAATTCACTTTTTAATTCCTTCAAGCGGTTTTCGCGGCGGCCGGTACCAATCACTTTTGCTCCGTCTTCGGCAAATCGGCGCGCGGTCGCTTGCCCGAAACCCGCGGTCGCTCCAGTAATGAAAACAATCATGCCTTCAGGATAGATTCTGAAGAGAGCGGTGAACACTTCCGCTCTTGTGAGGAATTGTTGTGTTAACCCCAGTATTGAGTTAGGAAAGAATCGTACCAAGCTGGCAGGAGTAGAGTAAGGTTGCCTGTCCGAACTCCTTCTGCCGAAGGTACGACTCTCCGATGTCCAGCATACTTGATCAACTCACCGCGCTTTATGTCTTTATCGATGACTTC
>JAABUZ0100005945.1_pt1 | contig 15595 bp, 16 predicted proteins | sample 5562091 | NCBI WGS metagenome assembly JAABUZ01 (sample SAMN12813069, study PRJNA571459) | rock metagenome | isolation source: Antarctica rocks | place: Antarctica: Victoria Land, Linnaeus Terrace sud | collected 2015-12-21 | reverse complement strand
CGGCGAGCAGCAACCGACGCCTCTCGCGGTGGGCTGATCGCACTCGGAACGTAATTCCATAGACTGTCCTATCGTTCGTTCGTGGCACTGGCGAGTAGCGCTGATGCACGTGACGTCTCTGCCTCGTGGGGATCCTTTGGTTCCAAACTCTGACGGTAGATCTTGAGTCCTGGGCGTTCGGCTGTTCCGGGAACAGACTCCTGATAGGGCCGAACCTTGTTCCACCCTTTGATGCATTAAGGCATCCAGAGTCCAGCCCTGTTCGTACGCCGCGCGTAGCGTCTGCGTCCCGTGGTCATGCACGCTCGGACCTACGCAGCGCCCGCACGGTTTCGCGTAGCGTCGACTCGTCGCCAACGTTGCCGGCGAACACGACGTAGGGCAACCCAACCAACCGGTCGTCATCGGTCTCGTCGTTACTCGGCTCGGTGCGCCAGACCGAGACGATGCCCGGGAACAGTTGCCCGAGCACGGTCGCGCGGCGCACGTGCAGGCCATCGGTGGCGATGTCGTGGGAGGTAATGCCGCCCTTGGCGACCACCCAGGTGAGGTCGACCGTCCGCACGACGTGGCGGGTGAGGTCGACAAGCGCGGTCGACACGCTACGGGACAGCTCCAAGCTGGACTCGCCGGTCTTGAACTCGACCCGCCGGCGGCTGGTCATCAGCACTGCGTCGCCGCGCGAGGCGGCGAGCGTAAGGGCGTCTGCGCAGCGATCTCGCTCGGCCCGTTCGGTTGCGCGGTCGAGCAGCGCCGTGACGTCCAACTCGACTGCCTCGACACCCGGAAGCTCGAGCAGCGCCCCTAGCTGGCGGGTCGTCAACTCGACGTGCGACCCGACGACAATTAGCCCGTGACCCCGGCGCACAGTTCCGCTGAAAATCTCGGCGGCATCCAACGGCGGTCGCCGGTCCATACCGGCACGCACCGGCACGAAGCTCGGGCCGACGCGGCAGATCGCGCGCCACCCGGTCGCCTCGGCCGCGGCGAGGGCGAGCACAACGACCTCGAGGTCGCTTTCGTCGAGTGCGTTGACGACGACGACGGCTCCGTCTCGCGCAGCTAGCAGCAACCCGGTGATGCGCTCAACCCCACCAGAGCGGATGTCATGCAACGACAGGCTGAGCACGTCCGCGGAGGCGACCATCGAACCGCTCTTCTCCTCGACCCAGCTCGTTAAGGACGAGCTGACGTACCCGAAGGCCGCATCCGTGGCGTAGTCGGTTTGGCCAACCGGCACGTAAACGTCGCCGGCGCGGGCGTAGTGCACGTCGTTCACAGTGACCCGACCAGCGTCGAGGTAGCAGGGCGCCAGAACGACAGCGTCATAGGGCCGGCCACGGCGGTTCGCCGCCTGCTGCATGATGTCGGTTTCAAGGGGGAAGTGCCCGCGCAGCGTCGAGTCGCTGCGGCTGACGAGCACGACATCGGCACCTATCTCCTCGCTCACGCGGTGGATCCGGGAGTCCAAGGCTTGCAGCAGATCCCCTGCCGCCCTAGCCCCAAGGCTTCGAGTATTGGTCAGAATAAAAAACATGCGCGCCGGGTGTCCGAAGGCCCACCGCAGGTCGTCGTCCTCCCAACTGGTCAGCACCGGCACGCCGTGGACAACCTGGCTGCCCGTCGGGTCGTCGTCCAATACCACGATGTATCGACCAGCGGTAGCGTTCATGGCGCGAATCTGCGCCCGGGCTCCCGTGAGGACCAGTGGGGGGAGCTGGTTAGCGCGCAACTCCCCCAGTGTCGTGGCTCGTGCGGGCATTGACACGCCGGCGCTCACGCCGCCTGCCGCGCGAGGTACTCCACACCCGGAGGCTGCCCAGAAAGCGCGCGTAGCCCGGTTCGCTTCCCGAGAAGCTCGATCAGCCGCAGCATCGCCGCCGGCGCTACCTCGGCGGCCTCGACGTTCTCGGCCACCTTTACGGCCGGTTCGACGAACGCCCGATCGCGCACTGCACAGTCAACCGCCATCCGGGCATCGAAGCCACCCAAACAATGTTGCTGCGCATTCCGCGAGCCCCGACTGACCCGCCCCGCCAAAGCGCCATGCGTAGTAGGCACTGCGAGGCCGTCCATCCAGTCGATGTAGGAGGCATCCATGGTCACAGTCCCGGCAAACCCCACGACTGGGACACCTCCGCCACGTCTCCCTACATCCAGAACGTCAGATTCAGCGATGTGCCGTCTCGCTGCGTCCGACATAGGCTCGCCGAGATCGGTAATCACCGTACCGGGAGCCGCGAAACCCGCGCTCTTGCACGCTACTGCCACCTTTGGCATGATGCATCCTTTGAATGTATCCAGTAAATGGCTGAGGACTAGGATATCTGTCCCGGCGTACTCATAACGCGCTACGGTGCCAAAAATCCACGAACCATGGTGGTTCGCTGCCGTCAGCCCGCCGACTTCAGAACACTTGGGAGCCATAGGGTCACTTCTGGTATGAAGGCTAACGCTATTAGCCCTAAGACAAGTACCAGTAGATACGGCAAAAATCGCCGCACACTTCTCTCCATAGTGGTACCATTCACGGCGCAGGCCACGTACAAACCAATGCCGATCGGCGGTGCGAAGCTGCCAATACCCATCGCAAATAGAATCACGATGGCATAGTGCAATGGATCGATACCGAGGGAAGGAGCCAAGGGAATCAGCAGTGGAGCGAAAATCAGGACCGCGGGAAGCCCTTCGAGCAACTCGCCCATAATTATCAGCACAATAATGGATACCAGCAGGAATAACCATGCATGGTTACCAATCTTGGTTAGTGCGCCAGCGATATCTTGAGGTACGCCACCGATCGTCAGGGCTTGGCTAAATGGCGTAGAGGTGCTCACGATAAACAACACCATACCTCCCAATGCAGCGGCCTCGATACCAGTGTCCTTCAGTACCGCGAACGTCAAGCGCGGCCGACGCAGGAACGTGACCACCAGCGCGTACACAACCGCGACCGACGACGACTCTGTTGGCGTGGCGATCCCGCCGACAATCCCGCCAATCAAGATTACCGGTATTACCAGTACAGGAAGTGCGGAACCGCTAGCACGGGCACGCTCACCCCAGCTTGCTCGCCGCGCCACCGGCATCTTCATTCTACGGGCACGAATAAAAATAAGTGCCATAAGAAAGGCACCGATAAACAACGCGGGAAGAATACCTGCGCTAAACAAACTACCAATAGACAGCGTCGTGACAGAACCCAACACGAGCATAGGCAAACTCGGTGGCACAGTCTCGCCCATCACCGTGGCCCCCGACAGCACGGCAACGCCCTCTTCCCGGTTGTACCCGCCCTCCGCAAGCATGTCTTTCGTCGCGGTGCCGACAGCGGCGACGTCTGCAGCCTTCGACCCAGAGATGCCCGCGAAAATATACATAACAACTACGACAACGTACAAAAGGCCGCCGCGGACATGCCCGACAAATGCTTGCGCCCACCGGACCAAAACCGCGGTCAACCCTCCTGCGGTCATGATCAACCCTGCAACGATGAAGAACGGTATCGCCAGTAGCACAAAGCTGGATACACCGCTCTGCATCCCAAGCGCCACAGAGACGAATCCGCCGGAATCGGAGAGGTAGAGGTATATAAGCGACGTCAATGCCAATACGAAACCTATCGGTACGCCCACGAAGATCATGAGTCCGAGCAGGATCAGGCTAATCCATAGCGCAGCCCCTGACCCAAGGACCGACCCCCACAACGGGTTCGTTGCCCATGCGATGATCAGTCCCAGTGCAAGACCGACCGCGGACCCGACCAGCGCGCGCAGCTTGTATTGACGTAGACGTTCTAAAGCAAAGTAACACAGAAGGACCATGCCCATAGGCAGCGGAACCTCAAACCAGAACTGGCTGATCTTGAGGATGGGGGACAGTTGTTGATAATCCGTCTGCAGGGACGGAATCGAAAGGCCGATAATGGTGACGCCTGTCGCGAATACTAACCATACTGCCAATGCTTCCAAGTAGGGGCGCACCTTCGGGGGCACGCTACCGACTCCCACTTCGACCGCTGTGTGGAGCCTACGGGGGTACGCTATCGCGCCACCAATGAAGGCAATGACAGTCAAGCAGAGTTCGGCTACCTCTTGGCTCCAGATTATCGAAAAGCCGAGGAAAGACCGCGTGATCACGTTAGCGAACTGCACGACGAGCTCGATAGCCACAGCACCAAACACGATCCACTCAGCGAAAGAAACGAGGAGCCTAGAACCGACTCCGCGCACGACGTTCGAAGTAGGCCCACTATTGGCAGCCGATTGACCGCCCTCGACCAACTCCTTGACAGCTAACGTCTCTTTGCCTTCTACAGGAAGGTCAGCCACGGTGGCACCAATGCCCTTCATCACGTTGCAGAGGACACTTCAACCGGAGACCAACTAGCGACACTTCGACGTTAGCTATCTGACACCTGTGTCGCGTCTCTGAGCAGCTACGTGTGCCTGCCAGGTGAGCTGCGCACGGCTTATGCGTGGCCGCCTCCTCCAGCACCAGCGTGTTATTCGATGGCGTCATTACTCGGTCCCGCGTCGGAACAATAGATGAATCGCGGTCGCCGGGCAATGGGTACGGGTAGCCGAAACCGGCCAGCAGATCGATATTTTTCGACGCGATAAAACAGACTTACTGCTCCTGAGGACCTCACTTGCTAACCCATCTTTTGAATAGCCCCTCACCACGCATCTGGCGGAAGGCATCGCGCGCTGCATCAAGGGTAAGTTGCAGATCGTTGTCGGTATGCGCTAGTGATATATACATCTTTGCGCTAGGCCTAAGGTAAATACCACGATGAATCAGTTCGACCGCAAAGCGGGACCTAGTTTCGTAGTCGAAACGCCTGTAGTCTTCGTAGTTATCCACCGCACCTTCACCGAACAGCAATTCAGGGAAGGCTGGTGGCCCAATAATTGTCAAAGGCACCTCCAGTTCCCTGGCCGCAGCTCTAAGGCCATCACAAAGGACAGTACCGATGGCCGAAAGGCGCTCGTATCCGTTTTCCTCCTCCATCACCTCTAGTGCCGCGAGACCCGCAACCGCCGCTAACGGATTGCCATTGAGCGTGCCATTCATATAAACGTAACGGTCGTTGCCGTCGGTGAGCGCGACGAGGTCCATGATTTCTGCCCTTCCCGCCACAGCTGCAATCGGCAAGCCTCCTCCCATCACCTTGCCGAGGGTGCACAAGTCGGGTACAACTCCATACCAGTCTTGCGCGCCACCTCTCGCCAAACGAAATCCGGTCACGACCTCATCGAAGACGAGGACGCACCCATAACGGTCGCACAGAGTGCGCAAGCCTTGAAGAAACCCCGATTGCGGCTCGATAGCCCGCTGAATTGGCTCAACTAATATTGCTGCCACCTCATCGGAGTGCCGGGATAGCAGACACTCAACGCTGGCCAGGTCATTAAACCGTGCCACTAAAACCGAGTCCGTAACAGCTTGCGGGACACCCGCCGTGTCCGGCTGAGGCCTCACCAGTTGCCCAGCCACATCCGGCGCAAAACTTTGCAAAGCGTAATCATGGTGGCCATGAAAGCCGCCTTCGAACTTCAGCACGCGATCTTTGCCCGTGTACGCGCGCGCGAGCCTCAAGGCATAGAACGTGGCCTCAGACCCATCCGCAACGAACCGCACCGAATCCGCGCAAGGCACACTGTCCACTACTCGTCGAGCCAGCTCAATGACGGGTACAGTCACGCTGTAGAAAGTCGTCCCGCGGCCCACTTGCTCCCGCACGGCGTTGACCACCCGCGGGTGAGCGTGACCCAAGACCATCGGCCCAGAACCAAGAAGATAGTCGACGTACTCCGTCCCGCCGGTGTCCCAAATTCTGGCGCCTCGACCATGGTCGACCACGATGTCCATGTCGTCAGGAAGCCGAAAGTCGCCAAGACACTTTCCCGCGAGCACGTCAATATCCTTATACATACCGAACTCCTCCAATACTATGTAGCTAAGTACCCATTGCCAGCGCCTCGCGCACCCACTTGGCGCGCGCTGGAAATGTTCGATGTCCGGTCCGCTTACCCGCCACCTTGGCCAGCCGTTAATGCTCTTGCCGGATTGTCGACAAGGAGCGCTTGTAGTTCCTCTTCATTAAGACCAGCGGCGCGGAGCTGCGCTATGAATTGTCTAAGGATGAATGTATACCCTTCGCCCCCAAAGGCCGTATAGAGTGACGTGAGACAGACGTCGTGCGATATCAGTATCTGAGCCATCCGACCCTGACGCACAAGATTCATCACATAGTCGACTTGTTGGGTAGTCTGATATTGATTGATGCCGCGTATCGTGTCGAATTCGACGAAGGCGCCCCGTGCGGCCACGGCCTCGTGATATTCGAGTGACGGGACCATGTCGCAGTGTCCGATAACAACGCAACGTGGATCTACGCCGGCATCTTCAAGGACGTCTAATTGTGGAATCCCCAGAGGCCAGCGTGCTGCATGGGTAGTGATAGTGAGGCCAGTTGCGCAATGTGCTTTCCCAGCAACCCGCAGGACACGCTCCTCAACCGACGAAATGAATCGCCTGTTGGATCCGACCTCGCCGATAACTCCCGGACGAATACCGGTGTCTTGGAAACCATGCTCGATTTCCCGGACGAGGTCGGCGGCGAGCTCGTCCACGCCGCGGCAATCCACCCACTGCTGGTCAATGTAGGGGTCACGATAGTGGCCGCAGCCCATGATCAGGTTGAGACCGGTTGCTTCAGCGACTTTCAAGAGCGCTCGCGGATCACGGTCCAAATCCATGCTCGTGCAGTCCACGATCGTTCGGCCGCCCAGCTCAACGAAGTGCTTCAACTCCTGGACAGCGAGCCGCTCGTCGTTAAGGACCCCATCTTTCTTGTATTCGTTCATGAGGTTCAAGAAAACGTGCTCGTGCGGCAACGTAACGCCGAGGTCCCCTGCATCAACCGGTCCGCGGACGGTCATCACTTCAGGCAAATCCCACCATCCCTGGGTTAACGTAAGCGTCTTCCTGCCCGGCCCAAACCAAAGTTACGAGGGCAAACCATTGACCTGAGAGACGATGTTTGCCCCCCATAGTTGGGTCAAGATCGGCTTTACAGTCGAGTCGTACACTTTCGCACGGAATGCCGCATTATCGGGATGGACGACAGTCATACCATTTTTTTGCAGCTGCGCAACGTCCTTATCAAACGCTGCCGCGCCTTCGGTCTGCTGTTGGGTCTGCATCTTTGTAAACGCCGATGTGATTGCAGATTGTTGTTCTGGAGATAGGGCGGCCCAAGTCTTCGTGTTTACGAATACATATTCGGGCTGGATACCATGGTTTGTCATATCAAGATATTTCTGTACCTCGTAAAACTTCGCCGATAGGATCGTGGAGACTGGGTTCTCCTGTGCTTGTACCGTGCCACTTTGCAGTGCGGTATAGACCTCCGGGAACGCGAGTACCGCAGGGTCTGCCCCGAGCGCCTTGAATACTTCGACCTCGGATTTTATCTGAGGTACTCGGAGCTTCACTCCCCCGATGTCGCTCACAGTACTAATAGGCTTACCGGATGTGACTTCCCGTGGACTTACATAGAGGCTACCGACGAGGTGCGCCTTCTGTTGTTGCTCAAAAGTGTCAAAGTACTGCTTCAGGATGTTGTTCTGAAGGACAAGACTCAACTGTTTTTCACTCGCGACCGCGTATGGTGTGAAGAATGCGTCCAGTGGCGCATACCCGGTTACGCCCGTCAAACCCATCTCAATGGTGCCGTTGGCTATGCCGCGCACTATGTCGCTCTCGCCCCCCAGCTGGTTTCCCGTGAAAAGCTTTATGGTAACCGATCCCTTTGAGTTCTGATGGACGTCGCTGGCGAAGGTCTGCAGGAATTGATTGAACGGATCAGAAGCGGGGAAGTCATCCGCCAGCTTAATCGTGACGTTCTGCCCGCTGCCTGCTGAGCTGGCGGCTCCCGAACCAGAGGTTCCCCCGCACCCCGCGAGCGCGGTGGCAATCACCAGGACGAGCCCTAGCGGAATCATCTTGCGCATGTGCAGCACTCTTGATCTCCGTTCCTACCCAAACTGCTTGGCGACCACGAACGGTCCGCAGTTCCCGACGTACCACGCAGGTATCCGCGTGGCGCTCGTGGCAGTGGCTCGCTCGGGGTCTTGGTTTGTTGACGGATCGTAAAGAACAAATTTGTCGTCGTCAACCCCCCGCGTTGGCTCATCAAAGATGCGCGCGTGGGTGGGGTCGTTGACTCATGTAGGAATGCGCGCGTGCGGCGCGCCTGCCGGGTTGGCTAGGCCCGGCCGGTTAGGCCCAGCGGATGGGACTTTCGATGAGTCAGCGGCATGCGGTGACGAAGGCGATCGCGACGCGTTACAAGCGGGCAGACAAGGTCAGCAAGGGCAGGATCCTCGACGAGCTGTGCGCGACGACCGGCTGGCACCGCATCCATGCACGCTGACCGTGACCGACATCGCCACCGGTTGGACGGAGAACCGCTCCATGGCGAACAACGCGCAAAGTGGGTTTTCGCAGCACTTCTCGACATCAAGGCGGTGTTCCCGATCCCGAGCCTCGGTGTCGACTCCGACAACGGCAGCGAGTTCATCAACTGGCACCTGCTGCGCTGGTGCGAAGCCGAGCAGATCACCTTCACCCGCTCCCACTCGGGCAACTCCAACGACGGCGCCCATGTAGAGCAGAAGAACTGGGCGATCGTGCGCACCGTCGTCGGCTGCCACCGTTACGACACACCACCAGAGTTGCTGCTACTCAACAAGATCTGGGCGCTGCAGTCGCGGATGACGAACGACTTTTTCCCGCAACAGAAGCTCGTTTCCAAGGTCCGCAACGGCGCCAATGTCACCAAAACTTACGACACCGCGAGCACCCCGTGCCGCCGTGCCACTGGGCACGAGAGCGTCACCGCCCAGAACAAGGCGATCCTCGCCGCCGCGCGTGCTGCGCTGAACCCCGCCGCCATCCAACGCGGCATCCAGGCCCTGACGGCCCAACTGCTGACCCTGACCACAAGCAAGGCCGCAGCACCGCCAGACCCGCAGTGCGCCGGGCAGCGTCGTGACCACCGAGCGTCAAGGACCCATTGACGCCGCTCAGCGTTGTCACTACGCAGCAAACCCCGCCACCCGGCCCTGCTGCACCGTGAACGCCACCGTGCGTTACGGCACGATCGCGCTATGCCCCTCCTGCAACGCACGGCGCGCGAGCATCGGCAAAGGGCAGGCGTGCCGTCGCCCTATCACCCGGCCAGCCCTACAGCGTCCTGGCCTGGATATCCACCGCGCACGAGCAGAGCGCCGCAGCTGAACGCAACCTCGCCGCGGTCACGAGCGCCGCCAAACCGGCACACCCTGGTCAGCGATCGGCACCCAACTCGGCATCACCCGCCAAGCCGCACAACAACGCTTCACGCGCGCATCCGCCCATGAGTCAACGAAACAAGCTAAGCGCGCACATTGACATGAGTCATCGGGCCCCCTGCAAAGACGGCGGAGGTATCTGGGGTGGGGACGCATGCCCTCGGACCCGTGCTCAAGCGCGACATTACGATCTGCCCCGCGTCATGTCCGCGATGCTGAGGGCCGTCATTGTCCCGAAGGTGGGGGACGGGGGGCGGTGGGCCGGCGGCTAGCTGCTTGATGCGCTCGTCGACGTCAAGGAGCCGATGGGCAGTGATCGTCCGGGGTTAAGAGTGGGCTGGCATTGCGCTTGTTGCCTTACGGATTCTTGAGGCTCGAGCTCAGCCTGGTGGAAGGCCGTGGCTGGGAACTGGCGGCGGCGTGCGGCAATTTTGGTTATCTGTTCTCGCTAGAGATGCTGTCGATCGTCATCCTGACCAATGTTGCTGTGCAGACCTCTGTTTTCAAGCGGTACTGGGCGATCGCCGCGGGCGTCCTCGCCACCGACTGCATGGGTGGCCGTGTGCCCCCCACGGTCCACCCCGACCGGTCTTCCCAACCATTCAGGATAAAGTGGCATCAACGCATGTCCCTGACGGAACTGAGGTGGCTCAAAGTGAACCGAGTGCCGTGGTGGTTGGTGGCCCTCGGGGACAGGGCGTCGCGTCGCTGCTGGGACATCGCGGAGGTGCTCCTGGAAAAGACCCGCTCACGCCGTGGTGCCCGGCATTGACCGCCGACCTGCTGGTCCCATGATCGGGGAGCTCGGCGTTAAGGGGCCGTCCGCGGCGTCACCGACGACTTCAGATCGCTGGCCGACCCGGCCGCGATGGTGTCGAACGGGGTCCAGGCGCGTGGCCCACTGGATGTGCTGGTCTGCGGTGCGCCATCACCAGCGTCATTCCGCTCGAGGAGTTCGACGAGGAGGAGCGGGGCCTTGTTCTATCGACCCCTGCTACGAGGGCATTGTTTGCGGGGGCAACCTGGTTGCCGACGGCGGAGGGACCGCGAAGTGACCACGGAGATCCGGTCGACGCGGGCACTGGTCCCGTCGGACCTGCGGTTGGCCAACTTGCTGCGGGTGATCCACGAGCTCCGCTCCGCGGAGACGCTCTCGCGTGCGGAGTTGGCGCGGCGTACCGGCATGGCGGCTCCCACGGTGCATCGGCTCGTCTCCGACCTCGAGGCCGCCGGGCTAGTCGAAGTGGACACGGTGCCGGTGTCGAATGGTCGGTTGGGGCGACCGCCCGTGGTTTACCGCTTTCGGCAGGGCTCCGCGGTCGTCGCCGGCGTCGACGTTGGCAATGAGACCACGCGGGTGGCACTCGCCAACGTCAACGGCCGTATCGTTGGGTCGCGCACACTCCCGACGGACGACACCCGCACCGGGCTGGTGCGGTCGCTGGGCTGTGCGATCCAGCGTCTTCTCGGCGAGGTTGGCCTGCCCCTGGCCGGGGTGGGCGTGGGCATCGCATCGGTCGTCCACCCGGAGACCGGTGAGCTGCGCAACCCGCCGCAGCACCCCGCGTGGGCTGGCATCGTCCTGGCCGACTCGCTCCACGAATATTTGGGGTGTGAGGTTACCGTGGAGCAAGATGACCACCTGGCCGCCCTAGCCGAGGCCAGTAGCGGCGGGACTGCTCCGGGTACCGAGTCGTTGCTTGTCCTCCAGATCGGCAAGGGCATCGGTGTAGGGCTCGCCCTGGACGCCCACAAGGTCACCGGGCACATTGGGCGTTTCGGGCGTATCGCGCGCTGGCCGGTCGCGCATCCGGGTTGCGGCTTCCTTCCCGGTACGACGCTGGGCGAGACCCTAACGACCGGTGGCCTGGTGGCGCAGTACCTGGCGCGCGGTGGTTCGGCCGCGGTCATCGACGGGGCCACCCTGGCGTCCGCGGCCCGTAGGGACGATCGCAGGGCCACGGTCGTTCTGGCCTGGGCCGCCGCCGAAATCGCGGCCGTCGTCGATCAGCTCGATGCACTGGTCGCACCTGAGGTCACTGTCTTCGGTGGAGGACTATCATCCAGTTTCGACCTGCTGGAGCCGCTTATCCGGTGCAGATTGCCCGACACCGTCGATCTTAGACCGTCCGTACTCGGCGACCAGGCTGTCGTCGCTGGCGCCGTGCTCTCCGGCGCGACCTTCTTCGAGGACTGGCTGTTGCACCGGCTCCAGCGCGCCTGATCCACTTCCATCCCCGACCGCCTCCGAAGGAGAACCCCATGGACCCACTCCCCGCTTTGGTCGCCGGTAAGTCATTACAGGCGACAGATGGCGTGAAAGTCACTGCCCCGTCGCTGGGGAAGCACAGTGCCTACGCTCCGGGCGACATCGAACGAACGTCGCATGGCTGCAGGAATGCCGGGTGTGGGCATGAGGAGCCCGCCGACTGGCTGGGTCGCGGCGCCCAGGTGCAGACCGGGGTCATAGTCCTGTGATCAGCACGCGCTTCATCGAGCGTCGACTGCCCGTCCCTGTCGCCCCGGACCAGGCTCTGCCGCTCGCTCTCGATGACCACAGAATCGACACCCCCGCAATCCTGGTCGACCTGGACGTGGCGGAGCAGAACATCACCCGGATGGCCGGGTACGCCCGTCGGGTCGGCCTCAAGCTGCGCCCCCACTTCAAGACGCACAAGAGCGCGGAGATGGGAGGGCGTCAGCTCGCCGCCGGAGCCACTGGCCTATGCGTCGCTACCGCCTCCGAGGCGGAAGCGGTACTTGCAGCCAGTATCGACAACCTTACGGTCGCCTACCCCCTAATCGGGGACGCCAAGCTGGCGCGGCTGTCGGATGGAGTGGCCGACCAGCGAGTGACACTCACCAGTGACTCCGATGCCGTGACCGAGTCCTATGCAGCTCTTGCCCGTAGAATCGGCACGACCGTTCCGGTGCTGATTGAGGTGGACACCGGCATGCATCGCGCCGGCGCACCACCGCAACAGGTACTCGACCGCGCCCGTCGCGTGGCGGCCCAGACTGGCCTCGAGTTCGCCGGAATTCTGACCCATGCCGGCCATGCGCACGACGTTCCTGGACCCCGCGGCATCGCGGGTGTGGCCCGTGAGGAGGCTGCTGTGATGGGAGATCTACGCGCCGTTCTCGAAGGTGCCGGCCTCCCACCCCGCGTCGTGTCGGCCGGCTCCACACTGACTGCCCCCTTTCTCACCGCTGACGACGGCATCACTGAGATCCGTCCGGGGACATATATCTACAACGACCTCCGCACGTTAGCCTGCTGGTCCTGCACGCCGGATGCGCTCGCGGTCACCGCGCTGTCCACGGTGGTCAGCACCGACGGGATCCGCGCAACGATCGACGCAGGCAGCAAGACCCTAACCACCAGCAAAGACCCCGCGTACGGGCACGGGTACCCGCAACACGCCCCGGACGTGTCCTTCCAACGACTGTCCGAGGAACACGGAGTGCTCAACGTGCCAAACGCCGACGCCCCGTACCAGGTGGGCGACCGCGTGCAGATCCTACCGATCCACGTGTGCGTCTGGATGGACCTTCAGCCCGAGATCTACGGGACCAGAGCTGGGCGAATCGTGGAACGCATCCGCATTGACGCCCTAAGGCACAGCCTGTGAGCAGGGACGGCACCGTCAGAGTGGTCGGCGCATCCGATGTCCAACGACTCCTCACCTGGCCGTCGCTGCTCGCGGCGACTAGCGACGCACTCGTGGCACTCGCGACCCCCGGGCGTGCTCCTGCGGGCAGCTCCACCCAGGTCGCGGTCCCCGGCGCCGCGCTGCACCTGAAGGTCGGTGCTCTCCTCGACCCGCAGGTTCTATCGGTCAAGGCGAACCTGCGGCCTGATCGAGGCAGCTCCTCCGGTGCCATTCTCGTATTCGACCACGGATCCCAACGACTCGAGGCGGTCCTGGCGAGTGGCGACCTAACGGCGATGCGGACAGGCGCCATTGCCGCGGTCGCCGCCCGGGCCCTCATACGGCGCCCCCGCCCCGTGCTCGCTCTGGTGGGTGCGGGCCCGGTCGCCCGCCAGACTCTACGGGCGCTGCAGCACGTGCTCGACCTCGCGGAGGTAAGGGTCTGGAGCCGCACTTCAGCACGGGCAATCAGCTTCATCGACGACGCGACGCTCCCCCAGCGGAGGTGCCTTACGGTGTCGGACGCAGTCGCAGGCGCCGACCTGGTAGTCACATGTACACCGTCGCGCACTCCACTGATCGAGCGCGATGACCTCGCCGAAGGGACGGTCATCCTCGCCATGGGCGCCGATAGCCCGGGTAAACGGGAACTCGGCCCGGGTGTCCTTGATAGCGCGGACGTGTACGTCGACGTCCTCGAAGACGCCCTAACGGTCGGAGAGTGCGCCGCGCTCGACCCAGTGCGCCGAAACCGACCACGGCAGATCGGAAAGGTGATCGTTGCGGGCAGCAGTGGAGTTACGGACGGTCGTCTGGTCGTCTTCGACTCGGTAGGCGCTGCGGCAGTCGACGCCGCAGCGACCGCGTTGGTCGTGGCTCAGGCACGAGCACTGGGCGTCGGCACCATCATTTCGCTCACAGACTGACTTACCGGGTCGCCGTAGGCCGTCATGTTCCCGATGCGGCACAGTAACTCGGCGGGCACCTTGCTGAGGCAGCGTGATGATGACAGGTCCCCCTGCGTGCTGCTGGTTAGCCTTGCTCCTGCTGCGCACGGTGGAGATCATCCACCGAACACCTGGCGCAATGTCCCGGAGCTGCCCAACCCGGCCAAGTGGTGCTCACCCACCGCCACCGAGAAGAACACCGCCCACCAGTTGCTCGTCGACCTGGCTGCGGTCCCCACCGAGCACCGTGCACGTTCAAACCGGTCGTGGGCGGTTCGATTGCCCCTTCGGTCGCAACTGCCATTCCTGCGAGCACTTCGTGGCTCACCGGCGCCGACTACGGCTACTGGAAACGGCAGGAACAACGCTCGGCCGCGATGGCCGAAGGCGCCCCCGATGACACCCCCCGCGACTACATCTACGCCTCCTTCGCCAAGAGCTCCCAGGCCTTGGCCGGGCTGGAGAAGGCACTGCACAGCACCGCTGGCCCGCATCACCCCCGGCACGGTGCTGGAAGTCTTCACCGAAGACTGCTTCGCGGGACGCGTGCGCACCAGTGCCGATCTCGTCTCGCAGGTCTGCCAGTTCCCGTTTCTCAACCCACAGACCGGGCCGTTCTACATCGAGGGCGCGCAACCCGGTGACACCCTGGCCGTGCACTTCGTCTCGATCGAGGCCGCCCGCGACTGGGGTGCCTCCACCACTGTCCCGCTGTTCGGCGCGCTCACCTCGACCACACCACCGCCACCCTGCAAGCCCCGCTGCCCGAACGGGTGTGGATCTGGCAGCTGGACACGGCGCACGGCACCGCCCGATTTCGTGCCCATGACAGCGACGTCGAGGTCGACCTTCCGATGAACCCGATGCACGGAACCGTAGGTGTGGCCCCGCCGAACCTCGAGGTGCGCTCCGCGCTCGTGCCCGACGCTCACGGTGGCAACATGGACCCCCGAAATGCGCGCCGGGGTGCCCTGCTACCTCGGCGTCAACGTCGAGGGCGCGATGTTCAGTCTGGGCGACGGCCACACCCGGCAAGGCGAGGGCGAAACGTGCGGGGTCGCCGTCGAGACGGCGATGAACACCGTCGTCGAAGGAGACGGCGATGAACACCGTCGTCGTCGACCTGATCAAGGGAGTACCCACACCCTGGCCACGCCTGGAGTCCGACACCCACCTGATGTCGACCGGTTCGGCGCGTCCGTTGGAAGATGCGTTCCGCATCGCCCACCTCGATCTCGTGCAGTCGGTGGCCCGCGACCAGGGCCTGTCCGAGATGGACGCCTACCAGCTGCTCTCCCAAATTGTGGAGTCGCCACTGGCCAACGTCTGCGACACCAACTACACCTCGGTTGCCAAAGTGCGCAAAGACTGGCTCCCCCACCTAACGCCGGAGCGTCACATGCACGCAAGGCTCCGTCAGATCGCCAACACCTACCTACGGTAGGCGCCGGACGATTAACCGTCGACGCGGTTAACGATGCTGGCCGCATGCCGGGCTCGCAAGCGCTGGCCTCCGCCGAGCGGTGACCGGGGCGCTCTGACTCGGCAATTCGCGTCAGGAAACAACGTCGGATAACCCTACCTCCGGATATTGTCGACGAGCGCAGGGCGTCGATGCCGGCTGAATACTGAC
>JAABUZ0100005941.1_pt1 | contig 15599 bp, 12 predicted proteins | sample 5562091 | NCBI WGS metagenome assembly JAABUZ01 (sample SAMN12813069, study PRJNA571459) | rock metagenome | isolation source: Antarctica rocks | place: Antarctica: Victoria Land, Linnaeus Terrace sud | collected 2015-12-21 | reverse complement strand
GGCGGCCGCGGCGGCACCCGGTGGCGGTGGGGTGGCGCAGGCAGCAGCCAGGAGCAGCACCGTCGCGGTGAGGGTGGCCGTCACAGCCCCCCACACGGGCCGGGGCACCCGCACGGTGCGGCCGGACGTGCTCTCGGTCACGTGGTCCCCCTCCTCGACTGCAATCCAAACCGGCCACGCCTAACTCCGGGGTGTGCGGCTACTTCTTCGCGGCCTTCTTCGCTGCCGTGAACTTCGACGGTGTGGCCTTGACCGGGGTCTTTTTGGCCGCCGCCTTCGTTGCCGTCGTGGTGGTGACGCTGTCGGCGACCTCCTGCTTGAACGTGGCACCTACCTTGAACCCCACAGCCCGGGTGGCGGCCAGCTGCAGCGGCGCCCCGGTCGAGGGGTTGCGGGCGGTGCGCGCGCCGCGCTCCCGCCGCTCAAAGGTGCCGAAGCCGGGGAGCTGCACCTTGTCCCCGGAGGCCACAGCACCCCGCACCTGGGTCAGGGTGCCACTGAGGGTGGCCTCGACCTGCGCGCGGCCCAGGCCGGTCGCGGCGGCCACGGCGTCGATCAACTGTGCACGGTTCATCAGTTCCTCCATGCGGTCATGGGCGTGCTTGCGGTGATCGTGGCATGTCGGAGAACCGGTCGGTGCCCGACATGCCGAGCGGGCAGCGGGCTATCACCGGGACGCGAGCGGGATGCCGGTGGGCTCCCCTCGACTTCGCCACGCCCAACCCCGGCCAGTTCCCCCGACCGATCTGCGAGGATCACCCGGTGGCGCGGACGTGGCTGTCGATTCGGGTCGATCTCGTCGATGGTGGGGGCCGGACGCTGTGGCCCCGGCCTGGGCGAGTCTTTGCCGCCGCCCGGTCCCACAGCTTCGCCCAACTCGCGACCGCGATCGATGACGCCTTCGCCCGCTGGGACCGCGCTCACCTGCACATGTTCGACCTCGGCGGTGGCGAGGGCCTGCTCATCGACCGGTACTGGGACGATTCTCCCGACAACTCCCGCGTCGATGACACCGTCAAGCTCAGCACCCTGACCGGAGGCCAGCAGTTCGTCTACGTCTTCGACCTCGGCGACGACTGGGCCCACCTGTGCACCCTCAACCCCGAACACATCGACCCCCTCCACACCGTCGGCATCACCCCGGACCGGCCGATGCCCTACTGGGGCTGGGGTGCGATCCCCGACCAGTACGGTCGCACCTGGGACGGCGACGATGGCGAAACCCCGCCGCCACCGGACCCCCAGCTGGCCGACCTACCGGCCCTTCACCCCGGCTGGGGACCGCGCCACCGATAGACCATCGGTAAGCGGGACGCTGACGATCTTGGTCCCTGCCGCCGAGCGTTGTCTGTTCACCGCTGGCCATTCCACCAAGGCGACTGCTCAGGGGTCATCTGGCACGGATGAACTGGGCGAGCATGTCGAGGAGTTGCTTGAAGTCGGCGTTACGGTCGCGGCGGGAGTGATGGGCGAAGCGACCGGCTGCCTCGCTGGCCGCGTAGCCGAGGATGGCGGTGCTGATGAGCCGCTCGGTGCGGGGTACCTGCTGGGGTTCGACCCCAGCTCGCGCCAGGGCCTCGTAGATGCCCTGGCGGACTCTGAGCGCGCCTGGCGTCGTCGCCGGTCGTTGCAGGAGCAGGGGAAAGACACTCGGGTGGCGAGCGGCTGCGGCACGGACCGCTGTGGCCGTGGCGGTCAGCCGGTCGTTCCAGGTGTCGTCGTCGGCGGCGGGTTCGGATTGCGGTGGGCTCGGGGGGCGGGGGCCCTCGGCTGGGCCGGGAGGCAGCGACTCGGTCAGCAGTTCCTCGACCAGACCGTCCAGGAGATCGGCCTTGTTGGCGACGTGCCGGTAGAGGGCCATGGGGGTGACACCGAGGCGGTCGGCAACCGCCTGCATGGTCACCGAGGCCAGGCCCTGCTCGTCGGCCAGGGCCAGGCCGGCCCGGATCACGGCTTGGCGGTCAGTCTTCGCTGGACGTCCCATAGTCTTTAGTATACGTTCCATACTTATGAAGGTGTTGCTGACGGACGGATCGGGTCTGACGGCTCTACAGAGCGCCCGCCGCCTAGCGAGCGAGGGTCATCGGGTCGAGGTCCTGGCGCCCGATCCGGTCTGTCTGTGCCGTTTCAGCCGTCATGTGCGGCGGGTCCACCGGGTGCCTGCCTATGGCGCGGATCCATTGGCCTGGCTCGACGCCGCCCTGTCGGTGTACCGGCAGGGGCGCTTTGATCTTTTGTTCCCGACTCAGGAGCAGGTCGCGGTCCTGGCCGCGTTCCCCGACCGGTTGCGGGCGGCAGCGGTGGTCACTGCCGTGCCGTCATTCGCTGCGCTGGCCTCGGTGCAGGACAAGGTGTCGGCCACCGCGACCCTGACCCGGCTCGGCCTGCCTCAACCGGAGACGGCACTGGAGGCTGCCGGCTGGGACCGGTTCCCGGCGTTCGTCAAGGAGCCGATCGGAACCGCTTCGGGCGGGGTGCGCCGGGTCGCCTCCGTGGCCGAGTTGGCCCGAGCCCTACCCGCCGGCCACCTGGCCGTGGTCCAAGCTGAGGCACCAGGCCCGTTGGCGATGTGCCAATCGGTCTTTGACACTGGTCGGCTGGTGGCCTTCCACGCCAACCTCCGCGTCGGCGAAGGGGTCAACGGCGGAGCCAGCCACAAGCGGAGCGTTGAACTGCCCGAAGCCCGGGCCGGGATGGAGTACCTGGGCAGGGCGCTGGGCTGGCATGGAGCGTTGTCGGCCGACGTCATCGTGACCGGCGCCGGCCCCTTGTTCATCGACATCAACCCCCGACTCGTCGAGCCCGAGAACGCGTGGGCCGCTGGGGTTGACCTGGTCGGCGCCCTCATCGATGTCGCCCGAGGCACACGACCGACCAACCAGGACCGGAGCCGCCCGGGCGTGGCCACCCACCAACTTCTCCTGGCCGTGCTCGGCGCAGCCCAGAAGGGCCAGGGGCGACGCGGCGTCGCCCGTGAGTTGACCAGCGCCATCAGAGGATTCGGCCTCTACGCGAACAGCCGCGAGGAACTGACCCCGCTGGGAGATCTGCCCGCCGCCGTGCCGCTGGTCATGGCCGCCGCAACCACGATCGTGTCGCCAGGGACCTGGCGATGGTGGGCCCGGGGCAGCGTCGAGAACTACGCCCTCAGCCCCGCCGGCTGGGACGCCATCATGATCCAAGCCGACGAGGTCCAACCAACACCCGCGGCCCCTGCACCCAGCAGCTGACATCCGGCCCCGCAAGCATGAACAACCGGCATGCCCCCGCCGGAGCGTCGACTCGGTCTGCCGGCCATGCAACGACTCGGTGACCACGCTGCCCCGATCAGCCGAACGTCACCGGATAGCGATGGCGGGCTCAGTCGGTCGTCACCCGGGACGGTGCAACCGACTTCGAACAATCTGCGTTTGCCGAGGTCAGCCCTCGCACCGAGTGTCCCGTAGGACCTGTCCGCAGTGATTCCCGATGCCGGGGGCGTATCCGGCACAGTATCGAAATATTGAGCGACAAAACTGCTTGTGTCTGACATTATTGGGGGGTGTTGATCCGGTTCACCCAAGCAGCGCGCAAGCACCGCGTTGGCCGGGGTTCTACTCGGTACGTGATGGCCCGGACGACACCTACGGGTGTGGTGACCGAGCAGGGCAACCCCGCTTGGCGGTACGTGGGTCGTGATGAACGGGAGCGTGAACTGAGATCGTTGCCGTCGAGCTCGACGACACTGCTGAGGGAGGCGCCGTCCTGCTGGTCATTCACGTCATGCCGACACAGCTTCGCCGAAGGGAGCAAACCTGATGAACGAACGCACCACGCCCCGGATCACCCGAGAGACTCCGGTCGGGCCGGACGCCGACCTGGCCCAGGAGGATCTGCGCCTGGCGGATGGCACCCGGCTGACCCCGGAGGTCGCCGAGGACATCGGCGAGCAGGTGCGCCGCGCCACGGGCCGGCCTTCCCTGTCCGGCACGGCTACCTCGCCGCAGATCGCGTTCCGGGTCGCCGCGACCGTGCGGGAGCGCGCCGCTGCCGTCGCCGCCCGAGAGGGCAAGACCATTTCCCAGCTCGCCCGCGAGGCCCTGGAGGAACGGATCGCGCACCCGCGGTGATGAGACACGGGCGGCCAGTGCGGGGGGTGGCCACCGACCACGAGGGGGGGTGTGGCCGGTGGCCGCTGCGTCACCAGCCCCGGGGGGAGGGGTCCGGCGTGCAGGGAGACGGCCAACAGAGTTGGCCGCGTCCAGCACCGAGACTACGGCTGGCCGGGTGGCTTCGCCCGCCTGCGGTTGCGGCGACCCGGTGGCGAACTGGGGGACTTCACCGCCCGGACCAAGGCGATCACCCGCCGTGTCGGCTCGCCCCGGTTGCAGAACGCGAGCGCGGCGACGAAGACGAGCAGCGCGACCAAAACGGCGAGCGTGCCGACGACGATCCACGGCACCCAGGCCATTCCGAGCGACACCATCACCGCACCACCAGCGGCGCCAAGTTTCTTTCTCGTGGGTCCTCCTCGCCCCTAGTTATTGGCACGGTGGTCCGCGGAACCCCGGTGCCCCTCTATGCCTTGAGTTGCTGGCAGGCCATCCGGGGCAGGGCCGCGGGCAAGGAAAACCGTTAGCGGGGGGTCTTGCGGTACGCTCCGGGTATGTGTACAGGCAACAGGTTCGTCGGCTACGCCCGGTGCAGTACGGACCGCCAGGACCTGACGGCGCAGTGGGACGCGCTCGTCGCACTCGGTGTTGTACCGGACCGCATCTACGTCGATCACGGATTGACCGGGACGGACCGCAAGCGGCCAGGGTTGCGGGAGGCGATCGCGGCGTGTCACGAGGGCTCGACCTTGGTGGTCACGAAGTTGGATCGGTTGGCGAGGTCGGTGCCCGATGCCCGCGACATCGCCGACGAGCTGACCAAACGCCAGGTGAAGCTCAACATCGGCGGCTCCGTGCACGACCCGACCGACCCGGTGGGCAAGCTGTTGTTCACCGCCCTGGCGATGGTCGCGGAGTTCGAGGTCGACCTGTCCCGGCTGCGGACGAGGGAGGGCATGAAGGTCGCCAAGGCGAAGGGCCGGCTGAAGGGTAAGCAACCGAAACTCAGTGCGGCGCTGCAGAAGCACCTGGTGCAGCTGTACAACGAGGGCGGGCACACCAGCACGGAGCTGGCGGAGCTGCTGCAGGTGGGCCGCTCCACGGTGTACCGCACCCTGGCCCGAGCCAAAGCGCAGGCTGCGGACGCCGACGCAGGGGAGGGATGACTATGACCGGACCGCGGCGGAGCGCGGGGGGTTCATGGCCGTGCCAGAGCAGATCGGGAATAGTGAGACCTGCAGGCACGCGGGGGACGCACCGGGGTGGCTGTGCCGCCCGGGCTGGGTCCGACCAGGCGGGTGTCGAGGACGCGTCCGTAGGAGAGCTGTGGCACGGCCCGCTGCGCGCGACGACGACCAGCCCGACCTGTTCAGCCTGCTGGAGGAAGGATCTGCCGATGAGCCGCGAGGAGATACGCCGGATCGTGGAACGGGTGTGGACCGAGAACCTCTGGATTCCCGAGGAGTGGAGCGCGCAGGAAGCGGCGGCGCACTTCGAGACGGAGGCGGCCCGGTTGGTGGAGATGGTCGGGCAGGTGCAGATCGACAATCAGCAGGCGGTGATCAGGGCGTGGAGGGACGCCCACGAAGGGCGGATACCGGATTACCTGACGCAGGTGGGGCTGATCAACTCGGCGCGGGCTCAGGCGGAGGAGATCGTGCTGTATCAGGAGCTGTACGAGCTGATCCCGGACGAGGAGGAGGAGACGTTGGAGCCGGTGACGGGGGAGTGGGACGAGTCGAACTGGGGGCGCCTGCCCGAAGGGGAGGAGGCGTGGGCGGTGGCGGCGCGGACCGACCCGGACCGGTGGAAGACGGTGTTCCGCTCGGACCCGACGCAGGACGTGGAGGCAGCGGTCGAGACCGTGTGGCCCACGACGAGCTTCTCTTTCCAGGTGTCGATGGGCCTGCTGTGGCAAGCCCGGGTCGAGGACGGCAAACCGGTGCCCGCGCTGGTGCCGCCGCCGCGAACCCATCCGCGGGCGAGACGGGACAACGCGGCCCTGATCGAGGTGATGGCGGCCGAGGTCAACGCCTACCTCAGCCAGCACGACCGCGTGCGATAAACCGCCGCCGGGGGTCGACCGCCGATACCGCACCGACCTTGTTCGATCTGCCCACCGACCCCGCCAGCATCGACCCGGGCGGCGCACCTTTACCTCCGGCGCACCGCGACATCACCCCACCGGCACCGCCGGGGCCGGTGGAGCAGGCACCTGGGCTGGGGCAGGGGGCCGCAGCCCCCGCCGCGGAGCAGGCTTCCCCGCAACAGCCTGCGGCGTTGACACCGCCGGGGACGGCGCGCGATTACCGGCCGGGGACCACGATTCACCCGCCGTCGGGGATCAAGGCCCGGGCGCGGGCGAACTTGGCGGCGATCGCCACGGTGGCGCGGGTTGAGGGCGAGGACCGGGTGGCCACCGCGGCCGAGCAGGACGTGCTGGCCCGCTGGTCGGGCTGGGGTGCGGTCCCGCAGATCTTCGACACCACCAAGGACGAATGGGCGGCGGAGAACGCGGAGCTGCGGGCGGTGTTGTCGGAGGCGGACTACCGCAGCGCGCGAACGAACACCCTCAACGCGCACTACACGGACCCGGAGGTCGCCGCCGCCCTGTGGACGGCGGTGCGCGACGCCGGTTTTGCGGGTGGGCGGGTGCTGGAGCCGGGCAGCGGGGCGGGGACGTTCATCGGCCTGGCCCCCGCCGACGCGGTGATGGTCGGGGTTGAGCTGGACCCGACGACAGCGAAGATCAGTTCCCTGCTGTACCCGGGCGCGCAGATCCGCAACGAGGGCTTCGAGGCGACCAGGGTGCCGGAGAACAGCTTCGTTGCCGCCATCGGCAACGTCCCCTTCGGTGGCTTCGCGTTGCACGACCCGGCGCACAACCCGGCCGGGCACAATATTCACAACCACTTCATCCTGAAAAGCTTGGCGCTGACCGCACCCGGTGGGTACGTGGCCACCATCAGCTCGCACTTCACGCTGGACGCGGGCAAGCAGCGGGCCCGCCGCGACATCGCCGACGTCGCGGACCTGGTGGGTGCGGTGCGGTTGCCGACGAAAGCTTTCGACCGGGTCGCGGGAACCGCGGTGGTCACCGACATCGTCATCTTGCGGAAACGGGAGGAAGGGCAGGCACCCGCCGCCGGGCAGGACTGGATCGACACCAGCGCCGTCGACGTCCTCGACGAGGCCGGTGGCCGCTACGTCGAGCATCAGGTGAACAACTACTTCGTGGCACACCCCGACAACGTGCTGGGTGAGTTGCGGTCCGGGCATGGCATGCACAATGCGAACACCCTGGAGGTCCGCAACACCACCGGCGGCGGGGCACTGGCCGAGCAGGTTCGTGACCGGCTGGCGGCGGTCACGACCGGCGCGGTGGCGCAGGGTTTGGCGTTGACGGCAACCGCGGAGACCACGACGACCCTGGACCCGGCCGCGTTCGATCGGGGTTTGGTCACGGCGGCCACCATGCGTCGTGGTGTCCCGGAGGGGACCCTGCGCTATGACACCGAGTCGGCGGGCATCCAACGCTGGGACGGGCAGGTGTGGGCAGGGCACAGCGCGGGGCGCGCGAAGACCGCCGAGTGGCGGGCGATGCTGGCGATGCGCGACCTGAGCAACACCCTGATCCGGGCGCAACGCGACGGGCTCCCCGCCGGTGATCGGGACCAGCTGCGCGGCGAGCTGAACCGGGTGTATGACGCCTACGTCGCCACCCACGGCCCGATCAACCGGTTCACCTGGACGAACCCGGCCGACATCACCCAGCCCAAGCACGACGAGCGGGTGGCGAAAGACGAAGCCAAGTGGCGGAAGCGCAACGGCGCGGACGGTGGTGCCTACGGGGGTCCGGTGCCGGTGGAGACGCGGGAGGAGTGGGAGGAGAAGGCGTGGGAGCCCACCGCCCGCAGCAAACGGACGTCCCACCTGTACGGCGGCATGCTGGAGGACCCGGGGTACGCCGTGGTGGCGGCGCTGGAAATCTTCGACGACGAGACGATGACCGCCCGCAAGGCCCCGATCTTCGCCACCGACGTCCTGGGGCCGCGGCAGGGCCGGGACAGCGCGGACAGTGTGGAGGAAGCCATCGGGATCAGCCTGGATGAGACCCGCACCGTGGACGTGGCCCGGGTCGGTGCCCTGGTGGGGCTGGGGGAGGCCGACACCCGGGAGGCGATGGCCGGGCGGGTGTTCCCCAACCCCGACGGCGGCGGGGAACTGATCCCCGCCGCGACCTACCTGTCGGGCAACGTCCGGCGCAAGCTCACCGCGGCGCGGGCCGCGGCGGAGGCCGATCCCGGGTACGCGGGCAACGTTGCCGCCCTGGCGGGGGTGCAGCCCCGCACGATCGAGGCCCCCGAGATTCATGTGCGCCCGGGGGTGCCGTGGATCACCGCGGAGGATCACGCGGACTTCGTCCGCGAGGTGTTCGGGGTGGGCCGGGCCGCCGCGGATTACACGCTGGGGCAGTGGACCATCAAGGCCGGCGGCGACGGGGCCGACGGGCACCTGATGACGGACACCTACGGGACCGTGCACCGCACAGCGGCGGAGCTGCTGGAGTCGGTGTGCAATGCCAAGACGATCCAGATCGCCCGCCCCAAGGCGGAGGTCGAACGGACCGGCGGGGACCCGACCGACCTGCCCGCCACCTTCGCGGCGCAGGAGAAGGCCCGCAAGATCACCGACAAGTTCACCGAGTGGTTGTGGACGGACCCCGACCGCACCGCGCGCCTGGTCACCGAGTACAACGAGCGGTTCAACTCGCTGCGCGCCACCGTCTATGACGGCATGTATCTGGAGTTGCCGGGTTTGGGGTTGCATTTCACTCCGCACCCCTATCAGCGCAACGCGGTGGCCCGCATCCTGTCCGAGCCGACGGTGCTGCTCGACCATGTGGTCGGGGCCGGGAAGACGGGCACCATGTTCATGGCGGCGATGGAACTGAAACGCCTCGGCCTGGCGAAGCAACCGTGGATCGTGGTACCCAACCATCTCATCGAGCAGGTCGGGCGGGAGGCGAAGCAGTGGTACCCGGGGTCGAACGTGCTCGTCGGGTCGGGCGCGACCGACGCCAAGGGCCGGCGGCTGTTCGTGGCGCAGTCCGCCACCAGCGACTGGGACATGGTGATCGTCCCGAAGTCGGTGTTCACCGCGATCGGGGTGTCCCCGCAGCGCAAGGCCGCCCACCACCAGGTGCTGCGCGATGAGCTGGCGCAGGCGAAAGCCGAGGCCCCTAACCGTGACAGTGTGAAGGTCATCGAGGCGGCGCTGCTGAAGCTGGACAAGCGCATCGAGGCCCTGACCGAGCAGACGAGGAAGGACACCGGCCTGTGCTGGGAAGACACGGCCTGTGATTATCTGCAGGTCGACGAGGCCCATATGTACAAAAATCGGCAACGGGTGTCGGCGGTGCGGGAGTTGGCGTGCACGGACGGGTCCACCCAGGCCGAGGACCTGGCGATGAAACTGGAGCACCTGCGGGAGTTCCGCCGCGGCCGGGACGTCGCCGAGGGCCGCCCGCCGGGCCCGGAGCGGGTGGCGACGTTCGCGACCGGTACCCCGGTGTCGAACTCGCTGGGGGAAATGTGGGTGATGCAGTCCTTCCTGCGCCCGGACCTGCTGGAGGACGCGGGAGTCAGTGGAATCGACGCGTGGGGTGCGGTGTTCACCGGTACCGCCACCACGGTGGAGATGAACGCCACCGGCTCCAAACTGGCGCCGGTGACCCGGGTCAGCCGGTTCCAGAATGTGCCCGAGCTGGTGAGCATGAGCTCGGTGTACACCGATGTGGTGCTGCGTGAGGAAGTCGCCCGGCACGGGCGGATACCGGAGCTGTCCGGGGGGCAGCGCGGCGTGGTCAGCAAACAGCCCTCGCAGGACACGCGGGACTTCATCGCCGACCTGGCGTGGCGCAGCACCAATTTCGACCGCAAACGCCCGGACTTCGACAATGCGTTGAAGGTGTCCAACGACGGGCGCAACGTGTCGATGGATGAACGCCTGGCCAACCTCGATGAGCCCCTTGACGGTGGCCGTGTCCAGCAGGTCGCGGCGCAGGTGGACCGCATCTGGACCCAGACCCGGGATCGCGTCTTCTACGACACCGACGGTGCCCCGGAGCCGGAGCCCGGCGGGTTGCAGATCGTGTTCTGTGACCGCTCGACCCCGCACCAGAAGGACGGGAAGTGGTCCATTTATGAGGGGCTGCGCGACGAACTCGTTGCCCAGGGGATGCCGGCCGGCGCGATCCGGTTCATCCACGACTACCCGAAGCCCAACGACAAGGCCCAGTTGTTCGCCGACTGCCGCAACGGTCGGGTCGCGGTGATCATGGGGTCCACGGAAAAGATGGGCACCGGCACCAACATTCAGGACCGGGCGGTGGCGTTGCACCACATGGACGTGCCGTGGCGCCCCTCGGACCTGGAGCAGCGGGAGGGGCGCATCATCCGCCAGGGCAACAAGAACCCGAGCGTGGAGATCCTGAACTACGTCACTGAGGGCACGTTCGACACGATAATGTGGCAGACGGTGGAAAAAAAGGCACGCTTCATTGCGCAGTTGAAGACCGGGAACACCGATGCCCGCACCGCCGAGGACATCGGCGGTGGCATGGAGAACGCGGCGGCGGCGACGAAAGCCGTCAGCACCGGCGACCCGCGTTACGTGGAGCAGGTGCAGCTCGCCGACGATGTGGCGCGCCTGGCGGCGATGCAACGGGCGCACAGCGACTCGCAGGGCCGCAACGCTGCCGAGCGCCGGATGCTGAGCCGGGACGTGAGTGCGGTGCGCGAGCAGATCGGCGAACTCGACACCGCCGCACCCCGCATCACGGCCAGCGCGGACGCGGCGTTCTCGATGAGCATCCGCGGGCGTACCTACACCGAGCGTGCCGCCGCGGCGCCCGCGTTGGTGGCGAGCTTGCGCCAGGCATACGCCGACGGCAAGGGCAAAGGTGCGCAGGCGCAGTTCCCCGTCGCGTCGCTGCGCGGGGTGGAGGTGCGGGCGAGCCGGATGCTGCAAACCGACGAGTTGATGCTCGCGTTGGACGTTCCCGGCCGCACCCGCGCGCTGCAGACCAGCAACCTCGCCGCGTCGGGTGCGGCCGGGGTCGGGTTGGTGGCGCGGGTGGAGAACATGGTCACTGACACCACCCGCTACCAGGCGGAGCTGGATGATCGGCTGGGTTACGCGCAGTCACGGATCGCGGAGTTGGAGAAAGTCGCCGACGAACCGTTCGCCCAGGCGGGTGAGCTGAAAGACAAACGCAGCCAATTGGAGACGCTCAGCGCGCAGTTGAGTTTGGACGCCAACAGCCCGGAGGCCCTGGCCAAGGAAGAAGCCGACCGGCAACGGTTGGCACTGGCTGGGCGCAAACCGGGGTGGAGTCTCGCGTTGAATCCGACCCCGGCGTTGCTGGCCGACCGGGGCCCGGAGGCACTTTCCCTGCACGCCGGGCGGGGCTTCGCCGCGCCCGCGGGCGCGCAGAGTCACTTAGACGGTGCGGCGGCCCGGCAGGCCGATGGGCACACAGCGTTGACCGCTGGGCAGGAACGGGCCGCACCTCACGACGCCCCGGCGGAGCATCTCACCGAGGAGCAACGCAACATCGAGAACGTCATGGCGGGGCGGCGCACCAAGACCATCCGCCAAATCGTGGACAACGCAGCCAACGGCGGCGGGGCGGCGGCGCGAGATTCTGCGGCCGCGCAGCGCGACCGACACCGCGGGGGGCCCAGCCGCGGGCGCTGACAGCCAGCCGGGTCCGGCCAGATAGTTGTCATCCCGCTACCCGACACCACCGGTGCACTGTTGCTCACTCTTCTTTCAGTAAGTAGGTGTTAGCTCATGTTTCTTGATGGCCACCCTCTCGGCGATCACTGGATGAGCACCAATAGTGACGACCCGCCCTGCCGGTTCACCGCGGACGGACGCAGCCAAAGCGGCGGCGCTTCATGGGTCAATTAGCACCGCGATCCCGTGTTCGGGCCAGCCCAGAAGTCGGTGCGCGCTGGAAGCCGCACCAAACCGTTCATGACATCGTCAACACCGGCCCCGAGCAGGGGACAGAGACGAGTGACCGGGAGCAAGGACGCGAGCACACCAGCGGGTGTCGCGGGCGGCGACGGTGGGTCCGCACGGTTCACGCGACGGGAACAACGGGTTCGCAGATCGGCCGGTATTGTTCGGCGCGGCTGGCGCTAGGCAGCGGAGGTAGCGGGGGCAGCATCGTCGTCACCGAGCGGCTCCGCCGGGTAGGTACCCTCAGTCGCCGGTGGCGCAGAGTTCGCCGCGTCATTACGTGCGGATCTGCGGGTGGTCGGGCGCCCGCGTAGCGCCGCCGGTGGGTGCAGCCCGGTGCTGTTGAGTTCCGCGGCGGTCCACCCGCCGGCTTTGGCCGCGTCGAAGGCTTTCCGCGCTGTGTCGGCGGTGTCCTCGACCTGCTGCTGGGCTTGCTCGGCGGCGGTGACGGCTTTGGTGTGCGCGTCCAGCGCCTCGCCGAGTTCCTCCACGAGTGTGACACGGGCGGCGAGGAGGTTCTTCGCGGCGGCGGTGGCGGCGCGCTTGTTGGTGTGCGGCTGGGTCATGACGGTGGTACCCCCCGGGGTGTTGGTCGTGCGGTTGGCCCGAGTCTAACGGCAAGGCGACGTTCACGACGGTGTGCACACGCTGTTCCTGTCCCCAGCGCAGGGGTGTGGGGGCGGCAGCCACCACGGAACGTCACCCCCGGTGATAGCGACCGGTAGGTGATGGGGTTGTTCGGGGTGGGGTAGCGCACTGGAGAGCGGCCAGGTGGCGGTGCTTTTCGCTGCGGGTTTCTGCGGCGTTGCGCCTTAACAATCGGGCTCGTATTGTCGATGGTACGAACCCACAGGGCGGAGCAAGATGTACAAACCGTTAACGGATCAGGGGCTCGGCCTGGCGCTGCGCTGGCCCGTGGGTCACACTGGGTGTGAACGCTGCGCTAGGCCGAAGGGAGGAACCTCATGCCGCACGGCGACACCGACGACGAAGACGCGGCCATCGCCGAGGCGATGGCCGCGGATGACCCCGGTCCGGTCGCCGCGGTGCGGCGGGCATTGGGGGGGCGGCGGCGGCGTCGGGAGCCTGGGGGCCGCCCGCACTTGGTGGGGGTTCGGTTCACCGACGAGGAGTACCGCACGGTGTCGCTGCAGGCGGCGGCCGCCCGCGTCGGGGTGTCGCACTATGTGGCGCTCAGGGCGCTGGAGTCACCCGAGGGCGGTAGCGTCGATCTGCCGACCATGCGGAAATGGACGGAGGAGTTGTTCGGGTTGCGGACGCAGGTGGTGCGGGTGGGCACCAACCTCAACCAGATTGCCCGGCTGCTGAATGGTGGTGGCGGGGTGGGCCGGGCAGCGGAGGAAACCCTCGTGGCCACACGGGCGGCGGTGGCCAAGCTGGACCCGCTCGTGGAGTGGATGGCCTCAGCGTCGGGGGCGCAGCTGCGGCGGGGGGATGGGACGCAGTGATCACGAAGCTCACCATCCCCTACGGAAGTAGCATGGCGGGTCTGATCGACTTCGTGTTCGGCCCCGGCGAGGACGGGGAGCACAGTGACCCGCACGTGATCGCGGCCGACGCCGACATCCTCGTGGGGGACCGCGCTGATACCGCGGTGGCTCGGATGATGCTCGCTATCGGTTTGGACAGCACCCGGATCACGATGGCACCGGAGGTGACAGAGAAGTTCGTGCTGCACACCACGGTGACCGCTGCACCCGAGGACGGGCTGCTCGGTGAGCAGACGTGGCGCGACATCGGCGAGTCCATCGCGGAGCACCTCGGCTTCGCGGACGAGGCCCCGGGCGCGCCGATCCGGTGGATTGCGGTGTATCACGGCCTGACCAGGAACGGCCACGACCACATCCACATGATTGCGAACCGCGTGGGGGAGGACGGCCGTACCCACGCGTTTCCGCGCGGCCGCCGACGGTGATGCTCAGCGAGGTTCGAAGAGACTTGGAGGTCCTGCACCGGCTGCGTTTGGTCGGGCACTGCGGCCGTGGGGCTGGGGTGTCGTGATCGCCCACGCCAGCCGTGTTCACGGCAGTCGGGTACGCGGATTGGTGGAGTACCTGTTCGGGTCGGGCCGCTCCGAGGAGCACACCGACCCGCATGTGATCGCTTCACACGACCCACTCTTGCTGGCCGACCGCGCACGGACACCGCTGGCGCGGAAGATGTTGGCCGACGAAATTGACCGGCCCCGGCAATTGCTGGCGCCGGAGGTGAAAGAGAAGTTCGTGTTCCACGCCTCGATCAGTCTGCCCGCGGATGAACGCCCGGTGTCGGAGGAAATGTGGCGCGACATCGCCGAGTCCGTCGCCCAGCACATGGGCTTCGGTGCGGACACCCCGGGTGCCCCGGTGCGGTGGATCGCCGTGCACCACGGGGTGAGCCGCAACGGCAACGACCACATCCACCTGATGGCCAACCTCATCGCCCAGGACGGGCGCAAGCACCGCTTCCCCGAACCGCCCGGGGTGATGCTCAACCAAATCCGGAAGCAGTTGGAGATCAAGCACGGGCTCCGCCTGGTCGGGCACGACAAGGGAACTGGGTTGGGTGCCTACCCGCAGGCGGAGGCGCGTCGGGCGGAGGAGGAACGTCACACCGAGGCGGTGGAGAAGGGTGTGCCGACGGCGTCGGTGAAGCTGGCGGAGCCGGAGACGGTGCAGTTGGAGCGGCGGGTGCGGGCCGCGGCGAGCGCCGCCGTCGACGAAGCCGACTTCCTGCACCACTTGCACGAGCAGGACGTGGCGGTGCGACCCCGCTTCGCGACCGGTGACCGCGCCACGGTAGTGGGGATGAGCGTGGCTCTGCCCACCGATGGTGGCGGGCAGTCCCTGATCTGGCACGGTGGTGGTCGGTTGGCGAAGGACCTCACCCTGCCCGCCCTCCGCAAACACTGGGACCAGACCACCGAGGCGCAGGCCGCCGCGGTTCCCGTGTGGCACCAGCTCGGAGTCGGGGGCACGACCAAGACAGACTCGGCCGATCGGGGGGTGCCTGCGGCGGCTCCGGCGGACCTGCAGAGCCGGGTCCGGACCGCAGCAGAGGCCGCCACCGGCGAGGCACAGTTCCTGGAGCAGTTGCACGCCCAGGGCGTGGTGGTACGACCCCGCTTCGCCACCGGTGACTCCACCACCGTGGTGGGGATGAGCGTGGCCCTGCCCACCGGCGACACCGGGAACACCCTCGACTGGCACGGCGCGGGGAAGCTGGGCAAGGACCTGAGCCTGCCCGCGCTCCGTGAACGGTGGGGGCAGAGCCCGGAACAACAGGCCGCCGCCGTGGAGGTCTGGCGGCAGCTCGGCGCCGTCGGCAAGCACTCCACCGGCGGTGCCGGTGCGGGCGGGGGCATGGAAAAGCGGGAGGAGAACCTCAACCCGGATTTCGGTGCCGCGATCGCGGACATCAACGCCCTCGGGGCGTACGCCGCCGGACTGGGTGGCGACGACCCGGAGGCGGCGCGGG
>JAABUZ0100005938.1_pt1 | contig 15609 bp, 19 predicted proteins | sample 5562091 | NCBI WGS metagenome assembly JAABUZ01 (sample SAMN12813069, study PRJNA571459) | rock metagenome | isolation source: Antarctica rocks | place: Antarctica: Victoria Land, Linnaeus Terrace sud | collected 2015-12-21 | reverse complement strand
CGCCCCTCACGCCGACTCCTCGCGGTCCTCGGCCTCGATCGCGCCTATATCGGCCCGCGCGCCGGCGCGCCGGCGCCGGCGCGCGTCCAGCCGATCGGCCAGTCCCCGGCCCGTCGCGAGACCGGCGCTCGTCTACCTCGCGGCGAGCACCCCGCCGCCTGGGCACTCGCCGTGTGGGCGGCGCGGCGGCGGAGCACCCATCCGTTGGACGATGCTCGTCGGTTACGCGACATGGAGGCTCGACCGAGCACGGGCTCGGCGGCGCACAGGCACCCGCAGTCTGGCAACGACCTGACAGCGATGGTTGCCCGGCAAGAGATGGGTTAGAGCGGTGACGGCGCTGGAGTAGGCTGCCCACCGCGCCAGCCGTCGAGCACCAGGGCAGTGGGGCCTACATCACTCGCGGACGCGGGCGGCGGAAGGAATGACAGGACGATCCGCTGTCCGTCCGAGGCAGCGGCCTGGAGATAGCCCGTCACGTTCGTCATCGTGACCGTCGATGTGATGACGGTGGCCGGTGGGCACCCCGTCTGGGTCGAACACGGTCGCCCTTGCTGCGGGCCTGGGCGTGCCGTGGTGATAGTCGCGTTCACCGTGACATACAGCGGATCGGCAGCATGTGCCGCGTCCTGCGTAAAAGCGCCGGTGGCGCTGATGACCCCGGTCACAGGGAACCCGCACGGCCCCTCCATCGCGCACGGGATCGCTACGCCCCGGCCGCGCGGCCGCTCGATGGGCGGTCCCACCACACTCCGCTGCATAGAGAACGTGCCGGCTGTGGGCTGGCCACAGCCGCTGTAGGCCGACAGGGTGAGCGTCCCGCGCACCATCCACCCCGGCCACGCCATGGCGCTACCAGGGGCAGGCGCCGCCGGCGCGGACGGTCCACCCGATCGGGTGCGCGATCGCTCCGGCACGATGCGCGGGCCGACCTGATAGGTCCCGACCGCGGCGCACGCCGCCTGCGGCAGGACGCCGCGCGCCTGCGCGGGCGCGCCCCGTGTGGCGCCACCGACCGCGCCGAGCACGGCCACCGCCCCGACCACCCCTATACCCCCCGCCTTGTTCAGACGATGCATGATTGTCCCTCCCGCATTCTGGTCATGGCCTCCCCTCCCATCATAGACGAGCGGGCGCGTCGGGGGGTAACGGCGGGGACGCCGGCGCCCCGCTTTCTTACCTCTCTTTGAGGTGTCTCTGCGCGCCGTCTGATCGGCCACGCCGATACTGAGAGGGAAGCGCCTCTCGCGGCGTCACGATCCGCTTAGGGCTTGCTCCTAAATAAACTAACCAATGGCGTGCTCAAGTCAGGCGTGCGGACTTGGGTGAGATGATCACCTTATTTAGGAGTGAGTCCTTAGTGACACGAGGTCCTGCCCGCCATGCCGACCGCGTCCACGTTCCGTGCCGCCCTCGGGGTGGCCGCCGTCCTGCTCCTGAGCGCGCTGGCCGCACTTATCACCCACGTCATCCAGCCCGCGCACGCCCACCCGTTCGTCGGCCTGACGCTGGGCCTCCTGTTGCTCCTGGTGGTGGCGGCCGCCGCCCGCGGCGTCTTCGTCAACGACAACCGCCCGGCGCGCGGGTAACGCATGGCGCCCTCCGAGACTCCCGCCGCGGCCACGCCCGCGGCGCCCGCCCTCCCGGCGCTGGGCGATGACCTCTCGCCGGAGATCTTCCGCCAGCTCTACGTCGGCCTGACGCTGCCGCCCGACGTGTGCCCGGTTGTGATCGGGATTACCAGCGCCATCGGCGGCGAGGGGCGCACCACTGTCGCGCTCGGGCTGGCCCTCACCCTGGCCGGCGATCTCGACACGCCGATCACGCTGGTCGAAGCGGACCTGGAGCGGCCGGCCCTGTCCACGCCCTTCGGCCTCCCCCCCGCGCCTGGCCTCTGCGCGGTGGTGCGCGGCGACTGTCCGCTCGCCGCGGTCACGCACGCCGTGTCCGACGCCTTATCCGTCGTGACGGCCGGGGATGCGGGCGATGACGCCGCCCGCTTGCTGCGCGAGCTCTCCGTGCGGGACCCCTTCCACGCCCCGGACGGGCCGCGCGGTATCGTGGTCCTGGATCTGCCGCCAATCATCACCCACAGCTACACTCGCCTGGCCGCCGGCATCGCCGACGCCGTGGCGCTGGTCGTGCGCGCCGGCGTGACCCCCGCCGCGGTGGTGCGCGAGGCCATCGCGCGCCTGGAAGACCGGCCCCCGCAAGGGGTCGTCCTCAACGCCCCGCACTCGTCGCTGCCGCGCTGGTGGCCGGGCCGCGACCGATGAGGCGACAGGAGGCGTCACGATAGTCCCGGGCATGGATCTGGCGCGCCGGGCGGTCCGGGGCCGCCGCGCATGGCCCGATGGGGCGCCTCGTCGCGGGGGCCATCCTCGCCGTGCTCGTCGCGTTGTTGCCCCCGACCCTCGCGTTCGCGGCGCTGGGGGCCGTCGGCGTGGGGACCCTGCTCCTGGCCCGGCCGGTCGTCGCGCTCTACGCCCTCGCCTTCACCATCCCCTACGGGTCGGTGCGGGACCTCCAGGCGGGCGGGTTCCATATCACGCTCACGCAGGCCATCGCCTTCTGCGGCGGTGCGGCCTTCCTGATGCGCGCCGCCATCGCCGGCCGCCTGCGCGTGCGGTGGGATAGTTGGCGCCGCCCGTTGCTGCTCTTCGCCGCGGCGATGCTCCTGTCCATGACGCAGGCGACCGACCTGACGCTCAGCATCAAAGAGGTGCTCAAGCTGGGCGAGTGGCTCCTGACCTACCTGCTGGTCCTCTCGTACGTCGATACGCCCGCCAGGCTGCGGCGGCTGCTGTTGCTCCTCGTCCTCGCCGCGCTGTCGCAGGGACTCCTGGGGCTCGCGCAGACGGTCGCGCACGTCGGCCCCACCTCGTTCGTGCGCGCCGGCGCGCTGCGCGCCAGCGGGACCTTCGACCAGCCCAACCCGTTCGCCGGCTACCTCAACGTCACGCTGCCCCTGGCGCTCGCGGGCGTCATCACCGGCGTCCCCGTCGTCGGGCGGCTGACGCGCCCGGCCGTCGTCATCCTGGCCGCCGCGCTGCTGGCCTCGGGCTCACGCGGCGCCCTGCTGGCCCTGTTCGCCGCGTTCGCGGTCATGGCGCTCATCCGCATCCCCCGCGCGCGGGCGCTGCTCGCCGCGGGGGGGATCGCCCTGTTCGGCCTGGTCGCGGGCGCGGTCTTCGGGCTGGTGCCCGCGTCGATCACCGACACGGTGCTGGATCTCTTCGGCGTCAGCAACATCGACGTCGCCAACCCGACGCCGCAGGACTGGCCCACGGCCGAGCGGCTGGCGCACCAACTCGCGGGCCTGCGCATGGTCGCGGATCACCCCCTCCTCGGCGTGGGCATCGGCAACTACCCGGCGGCCTATCCCACCTATCAGGTCGCGGCGGTGTGGACGAACCCCCTGGGCCACGCGCACAACTACTACATCAACGTGGCGGCCGAGGCGGGCGTGGTCGGGCTCGTCGCCTTCCTGGTCGTGCTCATCTCCGCGTTCGTGATCGCCGCGCGGCTGTACCGGCGCGCGCTAGACCCCGCGGCGCGGACCCTGGCCCTGGGCACGCTCGGCGTGCTGGTGACCGTGGCCGTCCATAGTGTCTTCGACAATATCTTCGTGCATGAGATGGAGGCGCAGCTGGCGCTGGTGGTCGGTCTGGCGACGGTGGCGTGCCGGTTGGGCGTGGAGCCGGGGCGCACGGGCTCATGAGGGGCGCCAGGGTCGAGGAAACGGGCCGCGTCGGGGCGCCCGATCGTCGGCGACCGCCGACCAGGGGACGATCGTCCCCCGCGACATTCTTACGTCCCTTTGAGGTTTCTCTGCGCGTGCTCTAACATCCGGCGTCGATGCTAGAGAGAGAGGACGGCGCACGCCCTCACCGGGACGCCCCGACGCGGGGCGCTCCCACGACCAACCCGGCCACCTAGGCGCGCCAGGGGCGCAGATTGGATGATCGATGTCTCCGCGACACGGACAAGCAGGGCCACGGCCAGAACGACGGGCGCCCCGTCACAGGGCGACACGACGGCGATCGGGCGCCCCCGTCGTCGCCCTGTTCCCGTTCGCGCTCCTCCTCGTCGCCGCGCAGGTGTCGGGGCTGGTGTGGCCCCAGGTGCGCCACGACCTGCGCGGGACGCTCGTCGGCGACGCGCCCGGCGCCGGGGGGCCGGTGCTCTGCCGCGCCGGCGCCGGGCTGACCAGCGCCGGGCGGAAGGCCGATCACCTGACCCTGGAGCGACCGTGCGCGACGGCGATCGGGCGCGTTGTCCTCATCCTGCACGCCCCCGATGGCGACACCCACATCAGCCTGCTGCCGGATCGCGGCTACTGGCCGCTGCTCGATGGGCACAACTACGCCTTCCAGGGCGGGACGCTGGTGGTCGAGGTGGCCCCCGCGGACCGGGGCGGCGTGGCGATCCCGCCCCTGGGCGCCCACGTGCGCGTCACCGGCGCCCTCGTCGCCGACCGCGCCCACGGCTGGCGCGAGGTGCATCCCGCCTGGCAGATCGTGCGCGTCCCGTCATGAGGGGGAGGGGGGAGAACTCTAGGACTATGGTGATGGATCGTGTGTCCGACGCCCTCGCGGCCTATGCCCGCGCCGTCGCGCCCCATGTGGATCGCCTCGCCGACGCCGCGCGACGGGAGGGGGCGCCGGCGGCGCTGCTGCGCGACGCGGGGCTGACGCAGGCGGACACGCTGATCGCGGCGCGGGGCGTCCTCCTGTCCGGGCCGCTCGGCCCCGACGATCTCCTCATGCTGGATCGCTCCACGCGGCCCGAGGCCCTGGCCGCCGCCCTCGACGAGTACGTGCGGCGGGGGCTGATCGCCCCGCTCGACGGGGGGGAGATGGGGGAGATCCCGTTCTATGCGCCAACCCTGCGGGGGCGCGACCTGCTGCTGCGCCTGACCGCACGCCAGGGCGCGGCGGTCACGGCGTTGTGGGCGCCCCACGACGCCCTCTTGCCGGCGCTGGCATCCATCGCCACGCGCGTCGTCGGCGACGCGGCCGCCACCCTGCCGCTCGCCGCCTACCCGGCGTTCCGCCTCCAGCAGGCCGCGCCCGCGCCCCTGGGCGCGACGCCAGCGCACCTGCTGCTCACGCGGCTGGTGGCGCTGCGCGCGCTGCGCGCCGACGCCACGACCGCGGTCTGGCGGGGGCATGGCCTCGACGCGGCCCAGGCGCGCGCCCTGACCGCCGTCTGCTGCGCGGCCGGCTCGCTCGCACGCCACGAACCGCACGGCGCGGGGCACGGCGCGGGGCACGGCGCGGGGCACGCCGCGGACGCGGACGCGGACGAGAGCGCCCTGGCCGCCTTGCACAGCCGCCGACTCGTCGGGCGCGAAAACGGCCACTGGCACATCACGGCGCCGGGGCGCACGCTGCACGCCAGCATCGAGCAGGAGATCGACGCGCGCGCCGCCCACCCCTTCGCGGCGGTAGAAGCCCCCGCGCGCGCCGTCTTCCTCCTGGGCCTGAAGAGATTACCCGGATAGCCGGATAAGGAGACTACCAGATGGCCGTCACTGCACACAGCCCCTCCGCCGTTGCCGACCGCGCCGACGGACCGCCGCGCCTCGTCACGGCGCCGACCTGTCCGGCCGCCGTGCGAGAGGCATACCACGCGTTGTGGACCAACGTGGAGTTGGCCCTGGGGCCGACGACGGGTCGGCTCATCGCCGTGGCCGCGCTCGCCGACACGGCGCAGGCCGCGCCCGTGGCCGCGAATCTGGCCCTGGTCGCGGCCGAGGGCGGGGACCGCACGCTGCTCGTCGATGGCGACGTGCGCATGCCGACCCTGCACGCGTTGTTCGACGTGGCCGCGGCGCCCGGCCTCGCGCAGTTCCTCACGGGCACGCACGACGATCCCGGCGCGCTGGCCCAGCCCACGCCGGCGCCGCACCTCGGGGTAATCGCGGCCGGCGTCGGTCCGGCCCGCTTCGACCGCCTGGACCGCCTGGGCGATGTCCCCGGCGCGCTGCGGCGCCTGGCGGAGATCGCCGACCGCGTGATCCTCGTCGTGGCGCCGGTGCTGGCCGGCACGGCCGCCCTGCGGGTGGGCGCCCACGTCGACGGGGTCGTGCTGGTCGTGACACCCGGGCAGACCCGACGGCAGGAGGCGGAGCGGGCCATCGCCCTGCTCCGGCGGGCGACCGTCCCCGTGCTCGGGGTGGCGCTCGCATCATGACACGCATGACACGGGGGCGGCGATAGCGATGGACACGGCGCTGACCCAGTTCGTGCTGCACCTATTCACGGCCCTGGGCTACGGCGGGATCGTCGCGGCGATGGCCATCGAGAGCTGCTGCATCCCCCTGCCGAGCGAGCTGATCATGCCGCTCGCGGGCTTCCTCGCTTTCCAAGGCCATTTCACCGTGTGGGGCGCGGCGCTCGCCGGCGCCGTCGGCTGCGTCATCGGCTCCCTCGTCGCGTATGGGATCGGGGCCGGCGGCGGCCGCCCTCTGCTGCTGCGCTACGGGCGCTACGTCCTGATCTCGCGCCATGACGCCGACCGCGCCGACCGCTTCTTCGCCCGCCACGGCGACCTCGCCATCTTCCTCACGCGCCTGCTCCCGGTCGTGCGCACCTTCATCTCGTTGCCGGCCGGTATGGCGCGCATGCGCGTCGGCCCGTTCGTCCTCTACACCTTCCTGGGCTCGCTCGCCTGGTGTGTCGCTCTCGCCTCGATCGGCTATACCCTCGGAGCGCAGTGGGCGCGGATCGGCGCGGTCCTCGGTCCCCTCAAGATCGCGGTGATCGTCGCCCTCCTGATCCTGGTCGCGGTCTTCCTGTATCGGCAGACGCGCCATGCAGGGGCGGCCGACGCGGCCGACGGGGAAGGGGTGGAGGGCGGTACCATGGGTGGGGAGGGCGAGATGGGACGGCCACGCCGCGACCGGGCGGAGGGGGCGTAGCGCCCGGCGAGCCCCTCCCTGCGGGCGAAGGACAGGGGGGCCGACGAGGAGGGGAGGGAGGGGGATCGATGCACCGTGACGAGGGGCCGGCCACCGCGGCGGCGACGGCGCACATCCTGGTGATCGACGACGACCGCAAGATCACGGAGGCGCTGCGGCGGGGCCTGGCCTACCAGGGCTACCGTGTGGACGTGGCGCATAGCGGCGCCGAGGGCCTGGAGAAGGCGCGGCGCTGGGCGCCCGATGTCGTGGTCCTGGACATCCAGATGCCGGGCCTGGACGGGTTGGAGGTCTGCCGGCGCCTGCGCGCGGGCGGGGATGTGCCCGTCCTGATGCTGACCGCGCGCGATACGGTCGCGGATCGGGTGCGCGGCCTGGAGACCGGCGCGGACGATTACCTGGTCAAGCCGTTCGCCTTCGCCGAGCTGCTGGCCCGCGTGCGCAGCCTCTTGCGCCGCCGCCAGGCCGAGGCCCCCCCGACGTTGCGCTACGCCGACCTGGAGGTGGATACGGCCGGCCGTTTCGCGCGGCGCGGCGGGCGTGAGATCGCGCTGACCACCACGGAATACGGGCTGTTGGAGTTGTTTGTGCGGCACCCGCGCCAGGTCCTCAGCCGTGACCAGATGCTGGCGCGCATTTGGGGCGCCGACGCCGAGGTGGACACGCATGTGCTCGAAGTGTACGTGGGCTACCTGCGGCAGAAGCTGGAAGCCGGCGGCGAGCCGCGCCTGATCCAGACCGTGCGCGGCGCCGGCTACGTCTTGCGGGAGAGCTGAGGCGGTGCGCCCCTCGCGCGCGGCCGCGCGCGGCGCCCGGTGGCCGTCCCGGCCGTTCTGGCCGTTCTGGCTGCCCCCGGCGTCGCTGCGCCTGCGCCTGACCCTCTGGTACACGGCGGTGCTGGCCGCGACCGTGCTCGTCTTCGGCTTGGCCCTGTACCTGCTGCTGGTGCGCACCCTGAGCGCGGAAGCCTACCAGGTGACGGTCGGCGCGGCCGAGGAGTTGGCGCGCACGGTGCAGGTCCGCGCCGTGCCCCGCGCGGGGCCGCTGCAGGTGGCGCTCCCGCCGAGCAACGTCTTCGGCGCGCCGGATACCTTCGTCCAGGTGGCCGACGTCCGCACCGGGCGGATCGTGGCGCGCTCCGCGACCCTGGGCGCGCAGACGCTGCCCTTCCTGGCGCAGGCGGTCGCCGCCGCGCGGCGGGACCGCCCCACGGTGCACACGCTGGGGACCATCGACCGCCTCCACATCTACAGCACGCCCCTCCTGTCCCGCGGCCAGGTCGTCGGCGTCGTCCAGGTCGGGCGCTCCCTGGCCCCCGACGACCACTTGCTGGACCGCTTGCGGCTGCTCCTGGCCCTGGGCGGCGCCCTCGTGCTGCCGACGGCGGCCGGCCTGGGGTGGGTGCTGGCCGGACGCGCGCTGGCCCCCATCGCCGACTTCGCGCGCACCGCCGAGGAGATCGGCCGGGCGCGCGATTTCGCCCGCCGCATCGCGCATCGGGGGCCGCGCGACGAGGTGGGGCACCTCGCATCCACGGTGAACGCCATGCTGGCCGAACTGGAAGGCGCCCACCACGAGGTGGAGGCCGCCCATCACGACCTGGCGGCGGCGAACGCGCGCCTGGCGGAGGCGCTCGCCGTCCAGCAACGCTTCGTGGCCGACGCCTCGCACGAGCTGCGCACGCCGCTCACCATCATCCGGGCCAACGCCGACGTGCTGCACTGGATGGACGCGGGCGACGCCCCCGAGCGCACCGCGGCGCTCGCCGACCTCGCGGGCGAGGCCGAGCGCATGGGCGGGCTGGTCAACGACCTGCTGACCCTGGCGCGGGCCGACGCCGGCCAGCACTTCGCGCCGCGCCCCACGCCGTTGCGCCCGCTCGTCGAGGAGGCGTGCCGGCAGGCGCGGCTGCTGGCGTGCGGGCAGGAGGTCGTCCTGGGCAGGGCCGACGCCGCGGACGCCGCGGACGCCGACGCTGCGGATGAGGTGACGGCCGCCATCGACCCCGATGCCGTCAAGCAACTCCTGCTCATCCTGCTCGACAACGCGCTCAAGTACACGCCGGCCGGGGGCCACGTGACGCTCGCGCTCGCTCAGGGCAACGCGGAGGCTTGCGTGACGGTGAGCGACACGGGGATGGGCATCGATCCGGCGGACCTGCCGCGCATCTTCGAGCGGTTCTACCGCGCCGACGCCGCGCGCGCGGTGGGCGGCAGCGGGCTGGGGCTCGCGATCGCGCAGTGGATTGCCCGGCAACATGGGGGGCGGATCGAGGTGGCGAGCACCCCCGGACGGGGGAGCGCCTTCACCGTCTGCCTCCCGGCGCGCCAGCCGGACTAGCCGCGCCCCGCCACATTCTTACCGCGCTTTGAGGTGTCTCTGCGCGTCCTCTGCGGGGACACCCGTAGGCTAGACGTGTGGCCCCCAGCGCCACGCACGGCGCGGACACGGACGCCCCGACGAGCCCACGGCGGCATCGACGAGCCGGACGGCTTTCCCCGCCCGCTCATGCGCAGTCCGCGCCAGCACACGGAGGACGACGATCCCATGGTCCACATCGCCACCCACGGGCTGACCCACCTGCTCGCCACCTACGGCTATTGGGCCGTCCTGCTCATCGTCGCCGGCGAGAGCGCCGGCCTCCCCGTCCCCGGTGAGACCATGTTGCTGGCCGCCGCGATCTACGCCGGCACGACACACCACCTGTCCATCGCCCTCGTCATCGCCGCGGCGGCGGCCGGGGCCATCCTGGGCGACAACCTGGGCTTCCTCCTCGGGCGCGAGGGGGGCTACCGCCTGCTGCATCGCTACGGGCGCTACGTCCGGCTGGACGAGCGGCGGCTCAAGCTGGGCCACTATCTCTTCCAGCGCCACGGCGGCAAGGTGGTGTTCTTCGGGCGCTACGTGACGGTGCTACGGACCTGGGCCGCCTTCCTGGCCGGGACCAACCGCATGGCCTGGGACCGCTTCGTCCTCTACAACGCGACCGGCGGCATCCTGTGGGCCACCGTCTACGGCCTGGGCGGCTACGTGCTTGGCCACAACGTCCAGCGGTTCATGGGGCCACTCGGGAGTGCCCTGTTCGCGCTGGGCGTGTGCGCGGTGGTGGCCTCCCTGATTGTCCTGCGCCGCCAGGAGCGACGGTTGAGCGACGCGGCGGAACGCGCCTTCCCCGGACCACTCGCCGCGTATCAGGGCAGTGGGGCGCACGTCGGGTGAGGACACGTCGGGTGAGGACACAGGAGGACACCATGGATGAGATGCGCCAGGACCGATCCCGCGGGAGGGCGCGCGCGTGCATGATGTGATCCAACAGGGCGTCCAAGCCCTGGCTGCCCAGAACGGGGTGACGCGGTGGCTGGCCGTCCTCTGTGCGACGGGCGTGATCGTCCTCCTCGCCGCGGCCTGGCTTGGCGCCGCCCTTCACGGCCGACGCGCGCTCACGGTGGCCACGGCGGCGCGCATCATCGCCCTGGCCGTGCTGGCGCTCCTGCTGGCGAAAGTGCTCACGCACGTCGTCAGCGACCCGCGGCCCTACCTGGTGGACCACGTACCCGCCCTCACGCCGCTCTCGCGCGACAACGGGTTCCCCTCCGACCATACCCTGCTGGCCGCCGTCCTCACGGCCAGCCTCTGGTGGATCGACCGCCGGCTGGTCCTGCCCTTCGCTATCGGCGCCGTGCTGGTCATGCTCGGGCGCCTCGGCGTCGGCGCGCACCACACCATCGACGTGCTCGGCAGCGTGGCGATCACGCTGGCGGCGGCGCTCGTAGCGCGCGCACTGCCCCTCCCCGCGCGCTGGAGCGCCCCCCTCCTCCCGTCACTCCGCCAGGCGGCCGACGCGGTGGTGCGGCCGATCGTGCGCCGGGACCCCTGGGCGTGAGCGCGCCGGACACGGCCCACTCCGCACGGCCGGCGCAGCTATTCTTTCTTACCGTGCTTTGAGGTTCCTCTGCGGTTCCGCTGCACCGCCGCCCCTACGCTACAGATAGAGGCCGATAGGGAGGGGATGCAATGCGGAAATGCTACTCCTGCGGGTATCGCTATGAGCGCGGCGCCGCGCGTTGCGACACATGCGGGGTGCGGTTGACCGGCCTCGATGCGTTCCGCACCTGGCGGCGCGTGCGGCGCCTGCGGGGACGACTGCGCCGCCTCCCCGCGACCGACACGCCGCCGCCGCCGGCGGGGATACCGCTGGAGGAGTGGTTGGCGGCGCCGACCCGCGCGCGGGAGGAGCGGGACTGGCCACGCCCTGCCGCGGCGTCGCCAGAGCCCGTCCCGGCCCCAGCCGACGACCCGGCCATCCCCGCGGAGCTCGATGTCGTCAGGGAGCACCCAACGCCGTGAGGGCACGCCCGCGTCGCATCTATCAACGAAGGACAGGAGTCGCATGAACCGTCGTCTGTCGGCCGTCGCCGCTCGACACGGCACGGGAGGCCGCGCGTGGTCGTAACGTCCCGCCCGCCCCATCGTCCCATGCCCAGGGGCGCCGTGCCATCTCGCTCGCCCCATCCGCGGCGCCGGGGCCGGCGCAGACGCTGGCCGCGTCTGCTCGCGCGCCTGCTCGCGGTGGTCGTCGCCCTGCTCCTCGCGCTCGGTGCGGCCGGCGTGGTCTACCTCTCCACGTTGCCCGGCGTCGGCGACGCCGAGGCCCGCGTCGCGGGCGTACTGCGCCCCACGCGCGGCAGCGACACGGGGCTGCCCGTGCCACCGCGTGTGGGGCGGGCGGTCGTTGCCATCGAGGACGAGCGGTTCTACAGCCACCACGGCATCGACCTGGTGGGGATGCTGCGCGCCGCGCATGTGGACCTGGCCCACGGCTCACCCCTTCAGGGCGGGAGCACCATCACGCAACAGCTCGCCAAGGCGCTCTATGTCACCGACAACCACACGCCAGGGGCGAAGCTGCGCATGATGGGCCTGGCTATCAAGCTGGAGCTGCGCTACTCCAAGGCCGAGATCCTGGAGATGTACCTCAACAGCATCTACTACGGCGATGGGCAGTGGGGCGTGGCGCAAGCCAGCCACACCTATGTCGGTCGGTCGCCGCGGGCGCTCGACTGGGCGCAAGCCAGCCTCCTGGCCGGGCTACCGCAAGCGCCGTCGGCGTATGACCCGACGCGGCACTTCACCCTGGCGCATGCCCGCCAGCGCCAGGTCCTGGACGCGCTCGTGCGCACCGGCGCGCTGTCCCCCGCGACAGCGGATGCGGCGTACGTCGAGGTGGCGGTAGGGACGGGAGGGACGGGAGGACACGGCTCATGACCCCCGCCGGGAGCGCCGGCCCGGACGCGCGAGGGGCGGGGAACGACAGCGGGCGAGGAGGGAGGGGTCGGCCGCATGGGTGACGTGATCCTCGGTCTCCTCACGCAGGTCAACGTCATCATCGGCGGCGTGCTGTTTATGGCGGGGCTCTACCTCACCCTGAACGGCCGTACGCCACCCGCGGCGCGACGGCGCGCGCGCCGCACGGGCGCCACCCCCACAGGGACCGGACAGACAGATGGGGCGGAGACAGGCCCCGGGAGAGAACCATGATCCACCTGCTTGAACTGATCGCGATCGGCTACGGCGTCATCGCGGCCGCATCGATCACCTATCTCCTGTGGGAGGCCCGGTGGGCCTCCCACGGACACCAGCGGGCGGGGGTAGAGCCGCTGGATGAGTGGTGTGCCACGGCCGAGCCGGCGCATCGGGGCGTGCGGCGCCCCGTGTCCCTGTGCGAGTAGACGGGGCCATGCGCGCCCACGGGCCAGGCAGGATGCGGCGCGATCCGCGCGTGCAACACTTGCACCGCCTGCGCGCGGAGCGCCATACGCGCGCCGCCGGCGGCTTCTACGGCACCCAGCACACCCCCTACGGCGCTGTGCGGCGTGGCCCCCAGGCGCGCGATACCGGGCGCGCGCTGCTCGCCCTCGTGCTCTTGATTGTCCTCGCGGCCGTGCTGCTCACCCTGGCGCGCTACGTCCCACACGCGGACCTCCTCCGCTGGCTGCATCAGACCACAGCCCGGCCACACGGCGGACGTCGATGATGACAGCCACCCACGCATGTGGGGCGCCGCACCCCTCTGGTAAGGTGAGGACGTGAGCGTTCCGACACCGCCGACACCGCCGACACCGCCACGGCACCACGACGACGAGGACGCCACCGCGCGGGAGCCCTCACCCATCCAGGGTATCTCCCGCAACGTCTTCGTCCTCTCCCTGGTGAGCCTGTGTACCGACGTGGCCAGCGAGATGATCTATCCGCTCGTGCCGCTCTTCCTGACCGGCGTGCTGGGCGCCCCCGTCACGGTGGTCGGCCTGATCGAGGGGCTTGCCGAGGCCACCGCCAACCTGCTCAAGCTGGTCTCCGGCCGCGTCACCGACCGACGGGGCGGCCGGCGCGCCTGGGTCTTCGCCGGCTACGGCCTCTCCGCCCTCGCCAAGCCGCTGCTGGCCCTGGCGACCGTCTGGCCCCTGGTCCTGCTCGCCCGCGTCGTCGATCGCGTGGGCAAGGGCACGCGCGGCACCCCCCGCGATGCCCTCATCGCCGCGTCGAGCGACCCCGCGACGCGCGGCCGGGCCTTCGGTTTCCATCGCAGCACGGATACCATCGGCGCGGTCATCGGCCCGCTCGTCGGCGTGGGCCTGCTCGCCGTGACGGCGCAAAACTTTCGGTTGGTGTTCCTCCTGGCCACCGTCCCGGCCGTCATTGGGGTGAGTCTCATCGGGCGCGTGCGCGAGCCGGCGCCCCGCCGCGCCCCCACCCCCTCCCGCGCGGGCGGCGCCCGGCCTGTCGCCTTCACCTATCGGGACGCCCCGCGCGCCTATCGCACCTTCCTCGGCATCGGGCTGTTGTTCGCGCTCGGTAACTCATCGGACACCTTCCTCATCCTCCGCGCGCACGCCCTCGGCCTGGGCGACGTGGCGGCGGTCCTGGCCTACGCCGTCTACAACGTGGTCTATGCGGTGGCGGGCTGGCCGGCCGGCATCCTATCCGACCGGCGCGGCCGGCGCGGCATCCTGGTCGCCGGGTTCCTCCTGTTCGCCCTCGTCTACGGGGGCATGGGCCTGGCCACGGGGGCGCTGGTCGTGTGGCCGCTCTTCGCCCTCTACGGCCTCTACATCGCCTTGACCGACGGCGTGACCAAAGCCTACATCACCGACCTGGTGCCGGCGGAGCAGCGGGGCGGGGCGCTGGGCCTGTACGCCGCGACGACGGGGCTGATGGCCCTGGTCTCCAGCCTGCTCGCGGGTATCCTGTGGGATCGCCTCGCCCCGTCCGCGCCGTTCTATCTCGGGGGGCTCACGGCGCTACTGGCGGCCGGGGCGTTGGTCGTGCTGGCGCCGCGACCGGGGACACGCATGCAGCCGCGCTGAGCGGGTGGCGCACGTGCGGGAGCGGCGCGGGGCGCGGGCACCCCGCGCGGACAGGTCTGGGCGTGAGCCACGCCGCTCCCGCGCCGATAACGCAGCACGCGAGCGGCGCAGGACCGCTATATCCCCAGCGGCGTCCCGATCTCGCCGATGAGGGGAGCCACGATCGCCGACACGATGAGGAGGATCGTCCAGACGGGGATCGTTCCGATATGGGCACGCCCACGGAAGACCCCAAAGCCCAGGACGACGAACGCGACAAGCGCGACGGCACTGATGGTCAGCCACATCGCGGCCACGTTCCCTGCCCGGCCATTCCACAGCGTATAGCGGCTCGCCAACGAGGTGTAGGTGAAGAGCAGCCGGAACAGGACTTCCAGCCACAGATAGATGAGCCCAGCCGCGAAGGCGGCGGCGAGGACGGCGGCCACGATGGTAAGGGCCGGCGAGGGGTCATGGGCCAGCGGGGTGAGGAGGGCGGCGACGGGGCCGGTGAGAGCCGCGAGCACGAGGGCGGCGCGGCAGAGCGTCCAGACGCGGGCGCGGGCCTGAGCGTCGGTCATGCCTCGCCTCCGGCGGCTTGGGCGGCGCGCTTGGCGGCCTGCGCGCGCTTGGTCGTGACGCTGGTGGCGTGGACGGTGATGCCCTGGGGGAAGCGCGGGTCGAGCGAGGGGTAGCCCTCGGCGATCAGGGCGTCCTCGGGGTCGGCGTCGAGCGCCGCCGCGATCTTGGCCCACTGCTTCGCGGCGATCAGCAGGGCGTAGCGCGTGCCGGTGGTCGGGTCGGGCAAGCCCTTGGGCAGCGCGGGCGCGGTGTCCTGGCGCAGGCTGAGGACGATGGTCTGCCCGCGGTCGAGGACTGTACTCGGCCGGCCGATAACGGTGATCTTCACGGTCAGCGCCCTCCCTATCTCGTCGTGTAGGTGCTGATTGATCGCGCGGTAATCGTCGTCCGTCCAGGTCGCCGGCGGCGGGGGCGGGGACGGGGACGGGGCAGACGCGCCGGCGCCCCCGGCCTGCACGAGGCGGCCGCCCTGACGGGGGAAGATGTAGGCTTTGTCCTCCCGATTGATCTCGTCGCTGGTGCGCACGAGAAAGAAGAAGACGCCGCCGGGGGTGCGGCGGGTGCCGTCGGGGAGCGTCAGCCCGCCCTGGGCCTCGACGGTGAGCGCCTGGCCGAGGAGGGCGCGCGCCCGGGCGGGGCCGAGGCGATCCACGATGCGGGTAATAAGGCGGAGGGGCGGGGGCATCGTCTCGCCGAGCACGACCGCGACGGCACGGGCCAAGGCCCACACGTCCGGGGGCACGGACACGTACGGCGTCG
>JAABUZ0100005935.1_pt1 | contig 15613 bp, 12 predicted proteins | sample 5562091 | NCBI WGS metagenome assembly JAABUZ01 (sample SAMN12813069, study PRJNA571459) | rock metagenome | isolation source: Antarctica rocks | place: Antarctica: Victoria Land, Linnaeus Terrace sud | collected 2015-12-21 | reverse complement strand
CGCGCCCGCTACACCGTGACCGTGAGCGGGACCGTCACCGTGGACGAGCGCTTCGGCTACCGGGGCGGGGCGCTGGGCTCCGTGAGCGTGGTCACGGCCACGCTCAACGGCGACGGCTCGGTCAAGGCGCGCGGGGGCTACAACGACACCTACATCACGGGGCCGCAGGGCGAGCCCTTGGAGTTCGTGCGCGTGGCCGGGGGCGCGACCAACCGCTACTTCTACGTGCTGGATGGGCACGGCAGCGTGGTAGCCGTGACCGACGCGAGCGGCAAGGTCGTCGATCGCTACAACTACGACGTGTGGGGCGAGCCGATCGGGACGGACTACCAGACGGTGCAGCAGCAGGTGCGCTACGCGGGCTACTGGTGGGACGGCGAGGTGCAGTGGTACTGGCTGGCGGGGCGGCACTACGACCCGGAGGCGCAGCGCTTCCTGCAGCCAGACCCGACCGACCTGGACGGCGTGCGCACCTATGTCTACGCCAACGACGACCCGATCGACCTGATCGAGGTGGGCGGGGCCTTCTCGGTCTCGGGCTTCTTCCACCACGCGGTGGAGTTCCTCGACAGCGCGGCGCACGTCACCTTCAAGGTGGCGGAGGCGGCCTGGAACGCGGTGGCGGGCGACGACGTGCACGTCATCTGCTGCACGTTGTACCCGCTGCCGATCAAGGCGTTGGCGGTGCTGGACCTGGCGATCACAGTGATCCCAGGGGCGGACGCGGCCAAGCTGCTCGAAGTGGGCGTCAAGGGGGCGGCGAAAGCGGGAGGCGAACAGGCGGCGTTCGCGTTGGTGCGCTGGATCGCGGGCAAGACGGACGGCAAGGTCGCCGCCGACCTCTCCGACAATGTGCTGCGCGACGCCTTTGCCTTTAATTATATAGACGGTTGCTATACTATCGGTGACGATGCTATTTAATAGAAGGCTATGACGCACCGCCGGTTGATAGAGTCAGGACCCGCTTCCCGAATGGAGACATACTCGCGCGGCAGATGTCGTGGCCTTCTGCTGGCCACGTTGTTAGCCACTCTACTAACTGCCCTGCCGGTCGCCCCAAGCTGGGCGGCCGTGACGCCGACCAAGACCCCCACCGTTGGGGAGCGCGACAGTCATACACGTCCGACCTCTACTGGCGTGCGTCCGTCGAGTACAGTCCAGCCGGGGCGCGCCGCGCCCGTATCCACGCCCATCCTATGGTCCCCTCGGCCTCCGGCGACGGCGACGACCTTCCTGTGGGCTATCGGGGGACCGGCCCTACGACGGGATGGTAAGATAGCCGTCCTCCAGCTGTCGGGATGCTGGAGCGCACAACGGATCGTGCGCGTTACCGCCCGCACGATAGCCACCGCGCGGCCTTTGGGGGTCCGGATCGACAAGCGTACGCGCGCGCTGACGCTCACGCACCTGCGCAGCCAGGACCTGCCGCTCCTCGTCGCGGTGACGTTTGCCCACCGCATGGGCAGCGCTGCCACTGGTATGCGCCTCGTCGAGAGGGCCGACCGGCCCGCCGGCGCGCGCCGCGTTTTTGATCTCGGTGGCCCGCGCTGCCCCGTACCGTCGAGCCGGCAAGCCGCGCGCCCGGCGAACCCGCGGCGTATGACGACGAACCCTAAGGGAGTAGCGACGCGACAACCTCCCTCCCTCCCGCCGTCGTCGCCCCCCTCACCTCCAATGACACTGCTGGTCATGACGGCGGCTCCGGCCATGAACACCCCCGCGAACACGCTGCTGCCGCCATCGGTTGCGCCGTCCGCCACGTCGACTCCCAACCCCACAAGCACGACAACGCCGACCCCGCCGGCCATTCCGACGCCGACGCCTACCGCGACCACGATGCCTATCGCGGCAGCGCCCACCGCCACCGCCATGCCCACGACGAGCGCACCCATGGCGACGGCCATGACAACCGCGATGCCTGTCGCGACAACACCCACGACGAGCACGCCCATCGCCATGGCTACGGCCACCGCTACCAGTACACCCGCCGCTACCAGTACACCCGCCGCTACCAGTACACCCGCCGCTACCAGTACACCCGCCGCGACCGCGACCGCTATATCCGTCGCGACGATGACGGTAACGGGTACACCGGCTCGCACCGCGACGGCTGCAACAGCCAGTCCGCCCACATCTATCGCGACCGCCACGACGACATCCACCCCAACGGCCTCGCCAACACTGACACCGACGTCCACGACCAATGCCACCGCGACCGACACACCATCGACCACGCCCACCAGCAGCGCGATCCCGTCCGCCACGGAGACGAACTCCCCCACCGCCACGAGCTCGCCGACCGCGACGCCGACGACCATGGCCGTGCCGACCACCACGACGCTGCCCACGGCCTGGACCTGGACGCGCCTGCTGCCGAATGGGGCGGCTGGCGCCCCACCCGCGCGGCAGGATGCCGCCGTCGTGTGGGACCCCGATGACCGCGAGCTGTTGGTCTACGGCGGCGCCAACACGGCCTCGTCGACGGCCTTGGGCGACCTCTGGGTCTACCGCCCCGCGACGGGGGCCTGGACGCAACTCGTTCCCACCAATGCGGCCCCGCCCGGCCGCTTCGGCGCCGTGGGCGTCTGGGACCCTATCGGCAAGCGCCTCTTGATCTTCGGCGGCCAGGCCGGCGCCGGCGGCGGGGCGACCTTCCGCGGCGACGTGCAAGCATACTCTCCCGCCTCCAATACCTGGACGACGCTGGCGCCCGGCGGCGCATCCGGCGATCCGGCGGCCCGGTCGCGCGCGAGCCTCGTCTGGGACAGCAGTGCGGGACGCTTATTGCTCTTCGGCGGCGAGACCGTCGATTCCCCCCTCACGCTGGTCGCGGACCTGTGGTCCTTCACGCCCGGCGTCTCGGGCGGCAGTTGGACGCTGCTGGACGGGGGCAATGGGGCGGGCAGTCCGCCGGCGCGCGATTGGGCCCCGGCCGCCTGGGACTCGTCGGTCGGGGCGCTCCGGCTCTTCGGCGGCAAGAACGCGGCGAGCTCGACGTTCAGTGACACATGGGAGTGGACCGCCGCGCACGGCTGGCGCTTCGATGAGGCGCGTCAGCAACCAGCGGGCCGCGCCGCCGCGGCGTTCGCGTGGGACGCGACGCATACCCACTTCCTCGTTGGACCCGGCCTCGGGCTCAACGGCAACGCCGCCGATACGTGGGCTTATGAACCGTCGACCGGCGCGTGGATAGCGCAGGGCTTCGCCACCGCGGCCACACCCGCGCTTCGCCAGATGACGAGTATGGCCTGGGATGACGCCGATGGGCAAGGGCTACTCTTCGGCGGGCGCGTCGCCGGCGTGGGGGCCGCCAATGACCTCTGGGCGCTCGTCCCCACGGGCGCGTTGACGACAGCAACGCCCAGCCCGACGCCCGCTGTGGTGCGCAAGGCGTTGGACGTGGGGATGACCGTCGATCCCAACGGCAAGCTGCTGATCACATCGCGGCAGGTCGACGAGGTTGCGACGGCCGGGGCCACGTATGTGCGGCTGGCCTTCAACCTCGGCGACAGCACGAGCTGGACGCCCGCGCTGCTCAACACCTACGGTCAGGTCGTCACGATGTTCCAACGGGCCGGCGTCGGCGTGATCGGGCTCGTCGGCAACGGTGCGACGGCCGACAGCAACGGGGCCGACTGGACCGCCAACAGCGCCGAGAACAGCGGGGGCGACGGCGATAACGCGTACATCAGCGGGACGTATACGGCGGCCCTGCGCACCCTGGTACACTACTTCCACGGCCCCCCCTACAACGTCAAGCTGTGGGAGCTATGGAACGAGCCCAACGTGTATGGGACGTGCGCCGGCGCCGTCTGCGGCGGGGCGTCTTACCTGTACCCGTCCAACTTCGCCGCCCTGCTCGCGGATAGCTACCAGGCCATCAAGGTGACCGACTCCATCACCGACATGACGCTCATTTCCGGCGGCATCTACGGCCATGGCATCGGCGGCGCCTACAACGCGACGAATGCCGGTGCCGCCTACCTGACCGCGACCTACCACATGGGCGTCGACGTGACGCGCCGCTGGTCCACCCTCAAGGCGCAGATCGGCGCCTACCCGCTCGACGCGGTGGGCCAGCACATCTACGTCGATCAGGGCGGGTACAGCGCGCCGGCCACCCTACGGGCCTACGGAGATTGGCTGCGTGGCGCGTACGCGGCGTACGAGGGCGCCGGCACGTCCAAGCCGACGATCGTCACTGAGGCGGGCTGGACGACCGATGGGACGCATGTCGCCGTCGTGTCGCCTGCTCAACAGGCCGCCAACGTCGACGCGCTCTACTGGGCGGCCCAGTCGGCGCCCTATCTACCCCTCGTGTCCTGGTTTCAGGTGCAGGACAACCCCGCCGCCAACCTCTACTTCGGCCTGTACACATCGAGCGGCGCGGCGAAAGCGTCCTTGGCGCATTACCAGGCGCAATAGGCGTCGGCCGCTCCGCTACAAGCGTTGCATTCTCCGTGGGCCACTTTCGTCAGGGTAAGTGGGCCGATCCGCGTTTTTCGTCACGGTAGGTGGGCCAATCAGCCTAATAAAAAAGGCCCGGCCAACACACGAGCGCCGCCGCCGCCAGCGACCAGTGCCCCGTTCCGTCCGCCAACGACGCCGGCCCCGGTGCTGACCGGGGCGGCATCTGACTGCCAAGTACCAGTCTATCCCGCTACTATTAAGCCTCTATGAGCCGGGTGTGAAGTTCTCGTGAAGACATGAGTAGCAGTCCTGGCGCGCGGTAACGGGTCGGGCTTGACGCGCCCGACGCTGCGCCGCGCCCGCAGTGCGTCCAGGATTACGTTCTCGCCCAGCTTGTTCGCCATTGCCATGCGCCACTCCTTCGCTGCCGTAGGGTATGATGCCTTCATGATACTGTAGGGGACGGAGGGCCTCGCAAGGTCCGCATCCTGCCATGGTCGTCGCAGGGGTGGGACGAAAAGTTTTGTGAACAACGAGGTAGACCATGTTCTCAGGCGCTAAGGTCAGGGCGGCGTTCGCCAGAATCACGGGGGCGATCAAGAACGCCGTGTTCAAGTTTGCCAATGATTGGTCGATGAACCTGGCGAGCATGATCGCCTACAACCTCATCACGGCCATTTTCCCCATTTTGCTCGCGGTGCTGAGCCTCGTCGGGCTTGTGCTGCGATTCGCGGCTTACGGCCACATCCAGGACGTTGCTGACGCGATCAGTCGGGTGTTCCCTAGGGAGATAACAAGCAGTATAGACCTGACGGACCTGCTCAAAAGTCTGGTCAGGCTCACCGGGCCGTTCGCCGTCGCCGCGCTGGTCGGCTTGCTGTGGCTCGGTTCCAACCTGTTCTCCAACATGGAGAACGCCTTCAGCATCATTTTCCGTATCAGGGGCCGTGACCTCGTGCCGCAGCGGATCATGGCTATTGGCATGGTGGTGATCCTGGCGCTGCTGCTGCCGATCTCGCTGGGCGCGGCCAGCCTGGTCACGGCCGGCTCTGATTGGTTCGAGCGCGTGCTGCCCAAGCAGGCCGCCCTCGTGCTGACCTACGTCGGCCCGCTTACGTCGCTGGGTGTGCTGTGGCTGCTCTTCCTGGTCATCTACATGGTCGTGCCCAACTTCGAGGTGCGTTTCCGGCACGCCTGGCCCGGCGCGCTGGTGGCCGCGATCCTGGTCGGGCTGCTGGAGTTGCTCTTTCCGCTGTACTTCCGTATCTTTCTGTCGCCGAATACGCGCTACGGGGTAGCGGCGGCCGCACTGCTCGTCGTCATCATCTGGCTGTGGTTCTTCGCGGTCATCACGGTGCTCGGCGCGCAGATCAACGCCCTGCTTATGGGCCTGCGGGCGACGACCTACGATCTGTCGCGCACCTTCGAGTTGGCCTACGAGGAGCAGGACCCCGACGCCGATCAGAAGCGCAAGACGACGCCGACGGTCTTCAAGCGGAGCATCGTGCGCTGGGTACCCGGTTGGCAGGGGCGAGGGGCGAGGGGCGAGGGGCGAGGGGCGAGGGGCGAGGGGCGAGGGGCGGAAGTAGAAGGTCGAAAGTCGAAAGTCGGAGAGGGGCGAGGGGCGGAAGTCGAAAGTGGAAAGTCGAAAGTCGAAAGTAGGGGGGGATCATGAGTGACGACACGGGTGAGCGCATCGACAGGTACATCGAAGAGCTATTTATCCCCGACGACGCGGCGTTGCGGGAGACGCTGCGCGTGATGGAGGCGGAGGGGCTGCCGCTGATCGGTGTCCCGCCCGCGCTGGGCAAGCTGCTGGGCATCCTGGCGCGCGCGGCCGGAGCGCGGCGCGTGCTCGAGATCGGCACGCTGGGCGGCTACAGCGCGATCTGGCTGGCCCGCGCCCTCGCGCCCGGCGGGCGGATCATCTCGCTGGAGGTCGACCCGCGCCATGCCGCCGTCGCCCGCGCTAATCTGGAGCGGGCCGGAGTCGGCGATCTGGTCGAGGTGCGGGTGGGCCGCGCCCTCGACCTGCTGCCCCAGTTGCCGCCCGAAGAACCCTTCGACCTCGTCTTCATCGACGCCGACAAGGTGTCGTACCTGGCCTATCTGGAGTGGGCGACGCTGCTGGCGCGTCCCGGCGGTCTCATCGTGGCCGACAACGTGCTGCGCGACGGCCGCGTGCTCGACGAGGCGACGGCCGACGAAAATGCGCGCGGTGTCGCCCGGTTCAACCGCGCCGTGGCCGACGACCCGCGCCTCGACGCGATCATCTTGCCCAACCGCGGCGGCCACGATGGCGTTCTCGTCGCGACCGTGCTGCCGGCCTCGGCGTGACGAGGGGCGAGGGGCGAGGGGCGAGGGGCGAGGGGCGAGGGGCGAGGGGCGAGGGGCGAGGGGCGAGGGGCGAGGGGCGAGGGGCGAGGGGCGAGGGGCGAAAGTCGGATTTATGGCAAATGTGTTCGTTCGTTCGCTGACGCACGGAGATCGGGCGTGGGTCGCGGCGTTCGTCATGGCGCGTTGGGGCGCGCCGGTGGTCGTCGTCCATGGCGCCGCGTACCAGGTGGATGGGCTGCCGGGCTTCGTCGCCATGCGCGAGGGGGAGAGGGTGGGCCTCGTCACGTACCATCTCGCGGATGAGCAGTGCGAGATCGTGAGCCTGGATAGCGCGCTCCCCGATAGCGGCGTCGGGACGGCGCTCGTCGACGCGGTCGCGGACGCGGCTCGCTGCCTGGGGTGTCGGCGGGTGTGGCTCATGACGACCAACGACAACCTGCGCGCGCTGCGTTTCTACCAGAAGTGCGGCTTCGTCCTCGTCGCCGTGCATCGCGACGCGGTCGCGGCGGCGCGGGCGCTCAAGCCCGAGATCCCGCTGATCGGGGACGACGGCATTCCGATACGCGATGAGCTCGAACTTGAGCTGGCGCTGGAAGGGAGTGTTGAGTGAGTAGTGATACGATGGGATTGCGCGGAGAGTATACGTTCTTGCCGCAGGAGCATGTGCTGTTCGGGGCCGGCAGCCTGGAGGGGCTGGCCGGTGAGGTGGAGCGCGTCGGGGGCCGGCGCGTATTGATCATTACGGGGCGCTCGCTGGCGACGCGGACGACCGTGATCGACGCGGTGACACGCATGCTGGGGCCGCTGCACGCCGCGACCTTCGATGGGATTGGCGAGCATGCCCCGCGTGGGGGCGTGGCGCGGGCGGTCGCGGCGGCGCGCGACTACGCGGCCGATACGCTGGTGAGCGTCGGCGGCGGCAGCCCCATCGACGCGGCTAAGGCCGTCGCCCTGGAACTGTTCGGCGGGGGGGACGGCGGGACCGGAGCGGGCGTCATACCGCCGCACCTCGCGATCCCCACCACGCTCTCCGCCGCCGAGTTCTCGCACCTCGCCGGCGTGACCGACGAGGCCGGCGGCCCCGGCGCCCGGCCCGCCAAGGCCGGCTTCGCCGATCCGCGCGTGGCCCCGCGCGGCGTCATCCTGGACGCCGCGCTGACTTTGCCGACGCCGGAGCGGCTGTGGCTCTCCTCGGGTATCCGCGCGCTCGACCATGCCGTCGAGACGCTCTACGCGCCGGGGGCGCACCCCATCGAAGACGTGCTGGCGCTGGAGGCGATCCGCCGGCTGTTCCGCTACCTGCCGCTGTCGAAGGAGCGGCCGGGTGACCTGGACGCGCGCACGGAGTTGCAGCTCGCCGCCTGGATGAGTTTCTTCGGCGAGGTCAACACACCGATGGGCTTGAGCCACAACCTGGGGCGGCGCATGGGCGCGACCTACGGCGTGCCGCACGGTATCACGTCGTGCGTCACCCTCGCCCCCGTGATGCGCTTCATGTCTACGCGGGACGCGGCACATTTGGCGGCGGTCGCGCGCATCGGGCGCGCCGTCGCGGGCGATGTCGTCGGGGACGACCTGCGCGCCGCGCAGGCCGCCGTCGACGCCGTGGGGGATTTGGTGACCCGGCTGGGGCTGCCGGCGCGCCTGCGTGAGGTGGGCGTCGAGGCCGACGCCGTCCCCGCCATCGCGGCGGGGACGGCCGGCGCGGGGGCCGAGCGCGCGCGGATCGAGGAGTTGCTGCACACGATGCTCTGACGCGCCAACAGGGTGGCCGGCGGCAACGTTTTCTGTGCTACGCTCATAGATAGAGGGACAATCCACTATGCTCTTACGCATTGCCGCGGTCGTCGTTTTTCTGACGATGCTTTCAACAGCTGCCACTTGGGAGAAAGCACGTCCTACGGTCGCGCCGCCCCAACATGCTATTGCTGTTGTTGGGACGGCGACGGCGCGTGAGATCCCGCGTCTCCTGCGCTCGACGTGGCAGGGGTATAAGACCGACGAGATTCAAAGCGACGGACGTGTGATCGACCACGGCCGCGCGGGGGTTAGTACCTCGGAAGGGCAATCGTATGCGTTGCTACGGGCCGCCTGGATGGACGACCGCCCCACGTTCGCGCGGGTCTGGACGTGGACACAGGACAATCTGGGGGTGCGCTCCGACAAGCTGTTCGGTTACCTCTGGGGGCGGCGCGGCGACGGCCGCTGGACGATCCTTGACACCGCCAGCGCCACGGACGCGGATGAGGACATCGCGCTCGCGCTGGTGTTTGCCGCGCGGCGCTGGCACGACGACACGTACCTCCAACAAGCCCGCGCGATCATGCAAGATATCTGGCGCGTCGAGGTCGTGGTCGTGCACGGCGCGCCGTATCTAACGGCCGGCAGTTGGGCTCCCGCCTACACCAAGCCGGGGCCGGCCCTCAACCCATCATACTTCGCGCCGTACGCGTATCGTATTTTCGCGGGCATCGATCCGGCGCATCAATGGATGCGTCTCGTCGATGGCTCGTACCACGCCCTTACCGCCTGTTCGTTGTCGCCGTTGCGGAGCGGCGGCAGCGTCGGCTTGCCGCCTAATTGGTGCGCCATCCGGCGCGCGACGGGCGGCGTGGCCCCTATCACGGGGATCAAACAGGGCGATGTCTACGGATACGATGCTTTCCGTGTGATGTGGAGGGTGGCCCTCGATAGCCTCTGGAATCGGGAGCCCCGTGCCAAAGCCTATCTTGACGGCAGCGCCTTTCTTCGTCAGCAATGGCGGCGCAAGGGTATGTTGTCCGCGTATACACACACGGGCGCGGTCGTCGGAGCGCCCGACGTCCCCCTGTTCTACGGGGCGGATATCGGCGCCTTCGTAGTGAGCGACCCTACCGCCGCGCGGGCTATCACCACGCGTAAGCTGCTGCCCCTTTTCCACCAGCAGGATGGCGTCGCGTACTGGGATCAACGCTATAGCTACTACGAGCAAAATTGGATCTGGTTCGGCGTGGCTATGGTTGGGGGTGCGTTACCGAATTTAGCCTCGTCGACGTAGCGAAGAGCCGGTCATATGCCCCAATTGGGGCATATGACCGGCTCTTCGCTACGTCGACGAGGCTTGAGTGATCGCTTAGTGGGTCAGCGCGCGCATGACCCAGCCCGTCACCCCTTTGCCCATCTCGACGAGCACCCACTCGCCCGTCGAAGTGGCGCCGCGGACGGCCAAGCGCGCGCCCTGAGGGGCGGAGGCCACCACCGGGGCGGTGCGGCTTGGGGCCGTATGCACGTTCGCCGCGACGACGGAGATGACGACGTAGCGCGCCGGCGCCGCGTTCGACACGCGCGGCCTGACGGTCGTCGCGCGCGAATCTGCCCGCGTCGACCTCATGGAGTAGCCGCGCGCGCCGTTACGGGCGGCGCGCGGCCGCGACGGCGTGGAGGGCCGCTCCGTGTGCGCCACGACGGTGGAGACGGGGGCGACGAAGCGCCCGAGCACGTAGCCGTTAGCGCCGTCGGGCGCCGTCACGGCGGCCCAGCTGACATGGTACCCGCGCAGGTGCAGCTTGGTCCCGATCGACATCGTTTCGATGCGCGCCCCGCCCAGGCGGGGCGCCGCGCGCAGATGCAACTCATCCACCGTGGTCACGACGAAGGGGCCGGCGAGCGTGAAGCGGGGCCGCGACGACGCTGGCGTCGCGGCGGGCTTGACCGCGGTCTGGCGCGTCCTAACCGCTTCTATGTTGTGCGACGGCGCGGCCGGCGCCGTGAGGTACCAGTTGAGGACGTAGCCGACGCGGCCAGATGGCAGCGCGACCTTGGCCCAACTGGGCGAGCGGCTATCGTTCGCCAGCAACGGGAGCTTCTCGCCCACCCACAGCGGCTCGACGGCCATGTCGCGCATGAGCGGCCCGTTGCGCGCGGGGTAGCGCGCGTCGGTGACCGTGACGAAGGGGGCATGGAGCATGGGCGACAGCACGACCGGCGGCAACGTGGGCAGTTGCGCGCCCTCGACTAGCTGGCGCGCGATGTAGCCGGTGACGTTACTCGGTAGGGCAACATGTACCCAACCGTCGCCGCTCACGCCGAGGTAGCCCAGCCGCGCGCCTTTGGTGACCGAGTTGAGGGGCGTGAAGCGGTAGCCGGAGCCGGCGCGCACGTTGACCTGATCGGCGACCACGGTCACGTACTGCGTGTAGGCCTTGGTGAAGGTGACCAACACGCCCTGCCCTTCGCCGTCGGCGGCGCCGGTCCCGCTTATCGGGGTTGTGGTGGTCGCGGGCGCTGTCGCGGTCGTCGACGCCGTGGCGCTTACGGCGGTTGTCGGGCTGACGGAGATCGTGGCGCTCACGGCGGTCGTCGGGCTGACGGAGACCGTGTCGCTGACCGAAGAGGTCCCGGTGAGCGGAGCGGCGCTGGAGATTATTTGCGACGCGCCCGGCGTCGCGGCGTCGGCCGGCGTCGATTGAGCCGGTGTCGCCGTCGCCGCCGGCGCCACGCTCTGGCTGTGCGCGGCGATGTACTGGATGGGGTCGTCGTAGCCCACGATGAGCGCCGCGTTGCCGAAGGTGTAGCCGTGGCCGTCCTCGTTGACGCTCTTCATCTCGAAGTGCAGGTGCGCGCCGGTGACGAATCCGGTGCTCCCGACGCGTCCAATCGTCTGGCCCATGGTCACGACCTCATCTTGAGCCACGAGCAGGCTGCCGTACATCATGTGCTCGTACTGCGAGTAGACGTAACTGCCGTCGGGCAGCAGGTGCTGGATGCGTACCATCACGCCGTAGGTCGAGTTGTAGCCGGCGAAGACGACGAAACCATTGGCGACGGCGCGTACGGTATCGCCCTCCTGCATGTCGGAGAGGTCGACGCCGGTATGTCCGCAGAAATACTCGCCGTTCAGATAGAAGCCCTGGCCGAGCGAGGGGTCGCACGAGTTGTTGAACATCTGCGAGACGTAGAAGCCGTTGGCGTTGCCCTTGTCAAACGTCGGGGCGACGCGCGGGTCGCCGACGGGATAGATAAAGTCGGTCGCCTGCGGCGCATAGCCCGGGTACGAAGGTTGCGGGGCAGAGCCGGGAGAGGTTGTACTGAGGAGCGAGGGGGCTGTGCTAAGGCTGAGCAGGAGCGTTATGGCTATAGCTAATGCGGCCTTCCTCAAAATATTTCATCCCTTTGCTAAACGTGTCCGCCTCTGACGAGTTCGCCAAGGTCGCCGCGCGGCGTTATGTGCCGCAAGGTCGGTGGGATAGTAACAAAAAAGCGAGGGTGTTGTCAATAGCTACGCGCATTTTCTGTTTATATCCCCCAGGCCCCCGTCCTTTTGGGGGGGCATTTTCGGGCGGTGGACGCGGTACACTAGTAGTAGTGATATGCCGTTCGTGCTATCATACTCAACATCAATCGCACGTTGCCGGAACCCACTCGTGTGGGCCGTGGCAACGACCCAGTAAGACGACCCAATAACCGGAGGCGCTAACCAATTAAGGAGCATCATTGACGATATGTTCTCAACTCGCGGTCCCTTTTTTCGATCTTTGCCAGGCCCGCGCACGGCGCAAGGGAGGCGCCCATGAGTAACCGCGACCGTGATCGCAACGGTCCCCCGCGTGAGCGCATCAACGGCGCGATCCGTGTGCGCGAAGTACGGCTAATCGGCGACGACGGCGCGCAGCTCGGCGTGATGCCGACGGCTGAAGCGCTGCGGCGCGCCCAAGAGGCGAACGTCGACCTCGTGGAGGTCCAGCCGGGCGCCGATCCGCCCGTCTGTAAGCTGATGGACTACGGGCGCATGCGCTACGATCGAGACCGCAAAGAGCGTGAAAACAAGCGGGTGCAGAAGATCGTCGAGCTCAAAGAGCTGCGCTTGAACCCCGACACCGATCAGCACGACCTGGATACCAAGCGCAAGCGGCTGCACGGCTGGCTCGGCGAGGGTAACAAGGTCCAACTCACCGTGCGTATGCGCGGCCGTGAGCAAGCCCACCCGGATGTGGCGCGTAAGGTCCTCGCCGATATGGCCGCCACCGTGACCGATGTCGGGCACATCGAGCGCGATGTCTTACCCGAGGGCCGGACCATCACCATGATCATGGCTCCCGGTCCCGCGCCGGTCCGCCGCCAGCCTAATGCTCCACGCCCGGCATCGGCTCCGGCCCCAGTTCCGGCATCGGCTCCGGCCCCAGTTCCGGCATCGGCTCCGGCCCCAGTTCCGGCATCGGCCCCAGATCAAGGATCGTCGTAGGAGGGCGCGTGGATTGTCCTGGGAGCGCGGGCGTCTCGCCCGCGCTCCCAGGCTATACCCCAAGACTTCCGCGCGCTAACGATAATTCGCGTGCGGGGGCAACCAAGCGACGACAACAGACATAGAGGCCGTCGCGGGGGCACAGCCCAAACCCCCGCGACGGCCTCGTACTATCTGTATCGGCAGCTTTCGCCACTCTCTGTAGGGCTACGTTACATAGCGACAGGGACGGGCATTTCTCTCGATTAGAAAGGGTTAGAACAGCGATGACGACCGCGACGCAGACGCAGACATTGCCGCACTGGGATATGACGGTGGTGTACCCGAGCCTGGACTCCCCACAATTTGAAGGCGGTTTCGCCGCCGCCGTCGCGCGCATCGCCGACCTCGCCGCGTTGTTCGACGCGCACGGCGTCGGCGCGCGCGAGCGGCGGCCCCTCGACGAGGAGACTGTGCGGGCGTTCGACGCGGTGATCGCGCGCTACAACGATGCCCTCAAAGAAATCGGGACGCTCGGCGCTTACATCAGTTCCTTCGTGTCCACGAACTCGCGCGACGATCACGCGCAGTCGCTGCTCAGTACCATGCAGCGCCACACCGTCCTCCTCGCGCAATTGGACACGCGCCTGACCGCCTGGATCGGAGCGCTCGACGTCGACGCGCTGCTCGCGCGCTCGGAGACGGCGCGCGCCCACGCCTACACGCTGCACCGCGCGCGGGTCGAGGCGGCGCATCAGATGTCGCCGCACGAGGAGGCGCTGGCCGCCGAGTTGGAGGTGACCGGCGGGACCGCCTGGGGCAAGCTACACGGCAACTGGACCTCGCAGTTGGCGGTCCCGGTCGAGCTCGACGGCGCCACGCAAGAGTTGCCCATGAGCCGCGTGCGCAACCTCGCCTACGAGCCCGACCGCGACACACGCCGCCGCGCCTACGAGGCCGAGCTTGCGGCGTGGGGGCGCGCCGCCCTCCCGCTCGCGGCGGCGCTCAACAGCATCAAGGGCGAGGGCAACGCGCTCGCGGCGCGGCGCGGCTGGCCCGCGCCGCTCGACGCCGCCCTGTTCGGCAACAACATCGACCGGCTGACGCTCGACGCCATGATGGAGGCCGCGCGCGCCTCGTTCCCCGACTTCCGGCGCTACCTGCGCGCCAAGGCGCGCGCGCTTGGTGTCCCCGTGCTGGCCTGGTACGACTTGTTAGCGCCAGTGGGCCGCGGCGAGGAGGCGTGGCGCTACGACCGCGGCACGGCGTTCATCGCCGACACGTTCGGCGGCTACGCGCCCAAGATGCGCGACCTGGCGTCGCGCGCCGTCGGTGAGAACTGGATCGACGCCGAGCCGCGCCCCGGCAAGCGCGACGGCGCCTTCTGCATGTTGCTGCGCGGCGCCGAGTCGCGCATCCTGTCCAACTACGCGCCCACCTTCGAGGGCGTCAGCACGCTGGCGCACGAGCTCGGGCACGCCTACCACAACCTCAACCTGGCCGGCCGCACCCCGCTGCAACGCTCTACGCCGATGGCGCTGGCGGAGACGGCCAGCATCTTCTGTGAGACGATCATCCGGCAGGCCGGGCTCGCCGCCGCGACCGCGCCCAGTGAGCAACTGGGCCTGCTCGAGGTCTCGCTGCAGGGGACCTGCCAGGTGGTGGTGGACATCAGCAGCCGCTTCCTGTTTGAGAGCCGGGTCTTCGCGGCGCGCGAGGACCACGAACTTTCCATCGATGACTTCAACAGCTTGATGCTGCAGGCGCAGCGTGAGACTTATGGCGATGGGCTGGACGGGGACACGCTGCACCCCTATATGTGGGCGGTCAAGGGGCACTATTACAGCGCGAGCCGCGCGTTCTACAACTACCCCTACATGTTCGGGCAACTCTTTGGGCTGGGACTGTACGCGCGCTACCAGCAGGACCCCGCGCGCTTCGTAGCCGGCTACGACGACTTGCTCTCCTCGACGGGGCTGGCCGACGCCGCGACGCTGGCCGCGCGCTTCGACATCGACATCCGCACGCCCGACTTCTGGCGCGCCAGCCTCGACATCGTGCGCGCCGACATCGACCGCTTCGAGACGCTGGTGGACGCAGCCCTGGCATAAGGCGTGCACAGCTTACAGGGTGTAGACCATACAAGGAGAAACCACGATGAGCGACGACAACATCACCCGCGTCCACGCCCCCAATAGGTCCCTGGACGACGTGCCGACCGTGCCGCGCGGCAGCGGCCAGCCAATTACCGACGATGCGGAGTTGCAGCACGACAACGACACTCCCGAGGGCGAGTTGACGGTGACCCACACCGAGACCGCGCGCGCCGCCGCGGAGGGGGTGTCGCCGTATCCCCATACAAACAGGCCGGCCAACTCCCCCAGCGCGGGTATGGGCGACTCCGGTCTCGCGCCCGACCGCCCCAACCGCGCCACGCTCGACGACTCGGTCGGTGAGGGCGTGGTCGATAATCAGTATTAGCTGACAGCTGACAGCTGACAGCTGACAGCTGACAGCTGTCAAAGGAATAATGCCAATAATTGTATTGGGCAAGAACATGTTGCACAGCGTAAAGATCTACGACATGAGAGCCAAGCCCCTGCTTTTAGGTCGGGAGAGAGATGCAGGGCGCGCAGGGCGACGCCAGCGGCGCGCTTAACCCCTGAC
>JAABUZ0100005932.1_pt1 | contig 15618 bp, 22 predicted proteins | sample 5562091 | NCBI WGS metagenome assembly JAABUZ01 (sample SAMN12813069, study PRJNA571459) | rock metagenome | isolation source: Antarctica rocks | place: Antarctica: Victoria Land, Linnaeus Terrace sud | collected 2015-12-21 | reverse complement strand
CCGGTTTTGAGCTGTTCCGAGACCCACTTCCGCAAATCCTTGTGGATGTCTTTGGAGGGGACGGTCTGGAGGTTGCCGACGAACCGCTTGAAGTCTTCCTGCGCCTGGGGGTCGCTGCCGGTGAAGGCAGCGGCTTTGAGGCTGTCGTACTGGGCGGCGGTGGCCGCCTTCATGTGCGGGGCCTGGGCGGCGAGGTGGTCCATCAGCCCTTGCAGCGACGCCTGCGTCTTCTGCTGGACCTGGGCGGGGGACTCGCGGTTTTTGAGGTCTGAGACCGCCAGGGCGAGCGTGCCGGGGGTGCCCGCCCCGCCCTTGATGGCCGCGTAGGACTGGCCCTGCGCCGCCGTCATCTTCCCCAGCGATTCGAGCTTCTTCAGTTCCGCCGAGATGTCGTCAACGGCCTTCTTGGCGGCCTCGTACTCGGGCAGGATGGTGGAGTCCACCTGCCGCTGCAAGGCTGTGATTTTCTTCACGAGGTCGTCGCTGATTGCCATGAAAACACCCCGCCTCATAGTGTGCGGGGCGGGGGGCGTGACGCAAGAAAAGGGCGCTGCATCGTGCAGCGCCCTTTGACAAGACCAAGGGTTTAGGGCCGAGGGTTTAGGGTTCGGCGGGCCGTTCCGCGTGTGTTGTCAGGACGCGCAGGTTTTCCAGACCGAATCCCTGATAGTCCTTCTTGATATAGGAAACGTCAACAGCATGGGGGCCGCGAATGTAGAAGTGTTCCATGCCCGCCTTTGTGGCCGGGTCGTCCAGCAGCCCATTCCAGAGTTTGAGCGCTTGGTACAAGCAGACGTTGCAGTTGTCCAGCCCGGCGCGGGCCTGGATGGCCGCCGCCCCTGCCTTGTCGAGCAGCTCGACTGCGACCTCTTCCGCCGCTGGCGAGCCGGGCATCGCGGCAATCGCCCCGTTCCGCCAGTAGCCGACGGTCTGGACTTCCTTCGCCTGCTTCTTATAGCCCCTCGCCAGTTCTGCATTCGCGTCAAAGGCGTCTGCCGCGTCCTGGGCCTCGCCGATTTTGTTGTTGTAGTCCATCACCCTCGCTTTCAGGTCTGCCGAGGGCGCATCTGGGGCAACGATGACAGGAATGGGCGCAGGAGCAACAGGGATGGAAACGGAAGTGGGCGGAGCCGCTGTGGCAGTCACTGGCGGCGCGGCCAGCAGGGTGGAGGGCAGAACGACAGCCACCGCAGGCTTGTTTGCAGACTTATTCGCAAGCTTCTTCGCCTGCCGCAACGCCCGGTGGTGCTTGTCGGCATGGCGGCGGGCAGCCTCCGCGCTAGGGCAGAGCGCGACGGAGCAGATAAGAGCGATGACAACGATTAATCGGTACAAGGACATGGTTCCTCCTTTTTGCTCCGGCTTTTTGATTGAGGGGCCGCCCGTGTCAGTTCGCGCGGGGAGCGTTGACGACAAAGGCGTCCAGGAACACCCATCCCGTGATGAGGATGACGATGACCGCGAGTCCGAAGATGAGGAGGCGCGGACTTGGACCGTCCCCTGAGTCCGGCGGCTGCTGGCCGCCGACGCTCCGGCCTATGATGTAGCCGAGTGCTAAGTCTTGAATATTATCTTGGGGATTGTGTGGCTGCTGATGGTGGCTCATTCGTTCCTTTTCCTCTCCCTCTTGATTGCCATCCCGCGACGGCAGCGCGCTTTATGTCCTTCGAGCGCGTCCCCGGCCCCGCAGGTGCAGGGGTAGGACTCGATGGGCAGCGCCGGGCGTCCGCCCTTCATTCCGTTGGCGCTGGATGAGGCCTTCTTTCGGTCGCTCGTGACGCTACCTAAAATCTTCCCCGCCCGGCGCAGTATCTCCAGGTCCGTCATTTCTTCCACCCCCTTGTTATACTAGCTGTCCGTTGGGTTGTCAAGCACAGCCCGAACGTCCTAATAACTAGGACACTTATTTTGGGAAAAGGTTGCACATAAACCTATATTGTTAGGTATAATTTTAATGCAAGCAAGAGTTAACGGGCGCGGGTGCTAGTAACACCCCGCCCGTCGTGACCAAGCCGCTTAGGAGGCGGCCCAGTATGAACATTCTACCCCAAGCGGCCCCCGAAAGGGCAGCCGCACTCCCGCCCTGCGCCGAAACCGACACTCCCCCCGGAACCTGCCCCAACTGCGGCTGCTCCATTGCCTACGTCAACCTGTACGTGGGCGGTAGAGGCTACAAGACCTATCGGCTCTGCCAGGGCGACGCAGGCACCGGCTACCTCGGCTGCGGCTTTATGTGCCGGGAGGGGAGCTGATGCCCACCTCCAAAAATACTCCCCCCGAGGACACCCAGCCGGAGCCTTTGCCCCTCCCCGTCCCCGGCAGCATCATCGCAAATGTCGGCTTTATGGAGGCGGTCGCCGCCTTATCGGAAGCCGAGACGTATCTGGCCGCGTTCGGCCCGTGCGACCCCGCCTACCGGCCTCTGGAATGCCGGAGGGACGAGGCCGTTGCGGAACTGGCGGCGATGGTGGACCACTACATCTGGCGGCGCGTAGCGGCGTCCCTCAGCGCCGCCACGCGCATGGGACTGGGAGGGGGCGCAGAATGAACCGACTCAGCGCCTGCACACGCTGCTCTCCGAACGACTTTATCAGTGTTAACTATTGGGGCGGGCCGCACTGCCGGGGAAGGCGGCAGGTACTCCTCTTCCGCTTCCGCGAGGATTGGGGCGCGTGGCGGGCGACGACCTGCGCGGACGGCCACGGGAACAAGAAGGCGCTGCCCCGCAGCGCCTTCTCCCAGGGCGGGCGGGGCGACTGGAAGAGGCGGCGAGCCGAGAAGGAGGTCGGGAATGTCTGAAAGGAAGTCGAGAATGTCTGAGAAGTTTATCCAAGTCCCGATGAGCGTCCTTGCCCGTAAGGACTTGTCGTCCACCGCCAAGCTGCTTTACGGCTTGGTGCTGGCCCTATCCGAGGAAACGGGCTGCTGCTGGGAGACGAACGCCTATCTGGGCGAGTGCTTGGGGTCTGAGCCGACGTATATGTCAGCCCTCGCTGGCATTCTCGAACGGGGCGGCTTGATTAGAAGGGAGTTTGACATGGACAAGGGGAGCGTTGAGCGCCGACTGTATCCTCTCCCCCCAACCCCGGCGGGGCGGGAGTAGGGGGCGCAGAAATTGCGCCTGTAGGGGGCGCAACCGCTGCGCCCCCTCAGAAATTGCGACAGGCGCAGCGGTTGCGCCCACAACAAACAAATACAATACAGACCCCCCTAACCCCCAAAGGGGGTGTGTGGGGGAAGTCGTTAATTTCGAGGAAAGCAAGGAAGGCGCGGTAGCGCCTGTCAGAAGTCCTTGCTGTCCAGAGCAAAGACCTTAGCAAAGACCGGGGACGGGGGAAGCCGGTGCGGGCGTGTGACCACGGCCCCGCCGGGTTCACGGCGTTCTGGCAGGTCTACCCCCGCCGGGTCGCCCGCCTCGCCGCCGTCCACCGCCCCGGACGCCCCCGCGTTAAATGCCCCGCACAGGGGCCGCAAAGGGCTTTCCCTATCCATTCCCGCGCGAGGGCCGTGAGGGGCCTGTGCGGGGCGTATAGGAGGCATTACGGGGCATCGGAAGGCGGGGACTGGAATCAATTCGCAGGACGGGCACTGAAACGGCGGGTGTTCGCTGCCCCGCCCCGCTTTTGTAAACCCCGCGACGCCTCTATGCTTGTCCTACAACCACCCCGAGTGATTACTCCCCAGCCATAAATGGCGGGGCTTCTACAGGTTTTCCCTGACTCAATGTAATCCCATTGAGACTTTTACCAAAAGAGCCGTAAGGCCCCTGCCTTTAGGGATGGGGAATTGTCACGCGCATTTTGATAAAGGTTGGCGTGGAGACAGCTTGGCGGCACGACTCCACGCCCTTCCCAGCCCCCGCAAAGGAACCAGAAAATGGCGAAACTTAAAATGGCGAAACTTATGCCGCCTTCAGCCACGCGGCGGATTTCACCGCGCCGACAGCCGCGCGAGGAACGCCTCCTCCTGGTCGCGCTGGCGGTCGTTGCGCTCCCCCCGGATGCCGGACGCGACGGCCTCGACCGCCATCCACAGCAGGAGGGGCTGGTCGCGCAGCCCGCCCGCGCAGGGCAGGGCGTGGTGGTCGAGCCAAGCCGCCGCCTCTCGCCACGGCACGTAGGGCACCGTCTCGGGGCGCAGGCCGAGGCCCCCGCCGAGCCTGCGCCCGGCGTTTACAAAAAAGCGCGCACGTCCTGGGTCAGCGTTACGCGGTCCACGACCGCCCGCATCACGTAGAGCGCCGCCGCCGTCCACAGCTCGGCGAGCGACGCGAATCCGGGGTAGTCGGTTTTGAGCAGCGTCCGCGCCGCCAGGGCGCGCGCGTACACGAGTTCGCTGCGGGGCACAGACTTGACCGCCTCGGCCTCCGCTGCCTCGTGGTCGGCGACGGTTGCCACCCGGAACCTAAACTCGTAGGTGACGTACTCGCCGCCCCGCTTCGCTTCGAGCTGCTGAAATAAGGCGACCTCTTGCTCTTCGGCGGCGGCCAAGCGCGCGAGGGCGTCCTCCCCCTGTTTGGGGTCGTCGGCGGCGTAGGCGATGTAGGCGGCGTCGCGGCGCTCGGCGTAGCGGGCGCGCGTCTCGGATTCGGTCTCGATGAGCAGTGAGCGGGCCGGGCCGCGCAGCAGGCGGACGGGGACAGCGAAGTCGTCGGTGGTGACGGGCCGGGCGGCGTCGGGGACGCCGGGCGGCGTCGGGGTTTTGGCGGACATGGTGTTCCCTCCTCGTGGGTGGGGGATTGTGGGCCGGGCGGGGGGCGTGACGCAAGATTAGAGACACGCAAGATTAGAGACACGCAAGATTAGAGACACGCAAGATTAGAGACACGCAAGATTAGAGACACGCAAGATTAGAGACACGCAAGATTAGAGACACGCAAGATTAGAGATTAAATCGCCTCGCGAGGGCTTGACATTGTCTGGCGAGTTTGGTATAATCTGTGTGCAAAGTCGGTCCTTTCTCGCCCCCGCACCTGTGGTCAGCAGGTGCGGGGGCTTTGCCTTTTTGGGAGGCGGCCCAACTAGGCGACGGTGAGGCCCGGCGTCACCCCGTCGACGCTCTGGCCGACGACGGTGAACTGCTGGGACGCGCGCCGGGCGCGCTTCTCAACGTTGTCGGGCTGATTTATTCTAGGATTCGGCAACGTGAACGTGACGGCGACGCCGGGCGCACCCGAGACCGTGGGGGGCGTGATGGTGAACACAATCGGGACGCCCATCTGCGGGTAGGTGCCCGCCGCGTCCACCATCAGGGTGAGCGTGAACCTTGCCTTGCCCGCGTTTATCTCCACGACCCCGGTGCCCGTCCCGTCGCCGAAGACGGCGTTGGGCTGGCAGGCGGTGTCAACGGACAGGGAGAGGTCCACGACGCCCGAGACGCCCGAGACGACCACGAGGTCCGACCAGGCGGCGCGCTTGCCGGGGGGCGGCGTGACCGCCGCCCAGGGCACGTTCAGGTAGCCCGCCCCCATGATGCCGAGGTTCGCCCGGATGATGTCCCCCTGCCGCGTGGACACGGAGAGCATCGCCCCCTTCGCCTTCGTGAGCTGAATCGCCCGGTAGCCGTCGCTGAACACCGGGTCGCCGGCTATCTGGTTCAGGTCGTCGTAGCCGCGCTCGCCGCGCGTCGGGTCGCGGTAGAGGAACAGGGAGTTCAGGTTGGCGGCGGTGAACCAGGACGCCATCACGTCCACGGGCATCCGCACGGTGGGGTAGTACAGGCCGTTGTAGTACGTGTAGTCGTAGACGTTGTTGGCCGTGCCGGGCACGTCGAGGTACTTGTCCGGGAACTGGACGCCCGCGCCCTCCTGGATGGGGTAGACGAGCAGGTTGGTGTTCGCCGTATTCCCGGTGGTGAAGTAGCCCCGGTCCGAGCGGTACAGCCCGTAGATGTTGCCCGACGTGTCTGCCATGATAGGAAGTCCCCCAGAGGCCATGATGGGGCCGGCCCCGCCCGTGACGCAAGAAAGCGGATACTTCAGCCGCCGCTCAGAAGATGCCCGTCAGAAAATGCCCGTCACAAAAGTCATAAGGGTCAGAAGATGCCCGTCTCCACCATCGTGCAGGACCAGGTTATCTCGCCCGCCTCGTCCCATCCGTCCTCCGTCCGCCCGAACGTCACGTCGGTCGCCCGCGCGAGGTCCAGCAGCCGGCCCGAGGGCAGGACGGTCCGCCGGAGTTTGCGCGTGTTGAGCATCTGCCGGGCGCTCCCCAAAAGCTGCGCCAGCGCCCGGCTCTTCACGTCCGCGCGGTCCCCGTAGGCGACGGCGCGGATGGTGAACGACAGGCGCACCTCGGAGCGGTCCGGGGCGGAAAGCCCGTCCGGCGCGTCCCGCTCGGCCTCGGGGATGACGTACAGCACCGGCCAGTCGTCGCGCTGCCTCTCGTCCGTGAACTCCACCCCCTTCAGCGACAGGTCCGCCCCGCCTCCGAGGGCCGTCATACGCGCGTCGAAGACGGGCTTCAGCGAGGCCAGAGTCTCTTGGAGCCACTGTCCCGCCTCCACCTCGGGCGCGAGGTCGGACGGGGACAGGCACACGCCCGCGAGGTGCTCCTGCCCCGCCGCCTGCGAAAGTCCGCCCCGCGCGAGCAGCACCGTCCCGTCCGGGAGCAGGGCGGTGGCGGCGACGAGCCAAGGCCCGTCGCTGCGCTCCAGGGTGGCCGCCTGGTGCTCGGCCACGTCCCAGGAGGGCGAGTTCGCCGTGCGGGGTGCCTGGTCCGTGCCGGGCGCGTACAGGGACCCTTCCAGCGTCACCGCCCCGCCCGGCCCGTAGACGGCGGACAGGGACTGGGCGCGGCGCAGCCCGTGGCGGGGGCCGTCCTGCCGCACGGGGGCGAACCGTTCGAGGGAGAACGTCCCGGCGGCGAGGGCCTGGAGCGTGTCCGGGTCCAGGGCATCCGGCAGGCGCGCGGCCCACAGGGCGAACCCGGCACCGGCGGCGGGCGGCGCACCGGAGAGGGCCACGGAGACGCGGAGGGCGGGGCCGCCGCCGCCCTCTATGTTGACCGGCTGCGCTGCGAACTGCATGGCGAAGACCCCCCGAACGTGACAACTCCCAAACTGGAAGGTTAGGGCTTGCGGAGCCATTGCCCGAAGGCCATGCCCGTCGTGAAGACGAGCAACGTGAGCGCCAGCAGCGGGAAGCCTATCAGGAAAACGGCGTCGAATACCCCGGCTATACCTTTCCCGGTGATGAGCCGGTGCATCAGGTCGAGGGCGGCCTCGGCGAGCACGATGAACACCAAGTCCGGCGGCGGCCCCTTCATACCCATTCGGCGACCTTCCGCTGCAATTCGTCATGCCTCGCCTTGCACTCATGGGCGTCGGCCATGGCGTTGTGTTCCCAAGGAGAGTTGACCGTGAACTCAGACGCATTCAGCATCTTGCGGAGCTGTTGCACGTCGCGGCAGAAGAAGGGCCACGTAGGGGGCAAGTCCATCATCGTGCCGTAGAGCTGGCAGAGTGCCACCCAGTCATAGGCGGCGAAGTCGCCCCAGAACTCAGGCTCTTTCCCGACAAACTGCACAATCTCGGCGGCGATTGTCTCCCGCCGTTTCCAGAAGTCGCCGCTGTCCAGTTTGGGCAAGACGTGTTCACTGACAAAGGGATGCGCCTTCGCCTTTTGCAGGTTGAACTCCCCACTGATGGCGTAGTAAGGACGACCGTCCTCCGCAACGATGCCGATTGAGATAAGGTCAATCGTCGCCCCGTCCTCAACGAACTCCGTATCTAGGAAGAACTTCATGGTGTCACCTTTTGGACCTTCTCATTCGGGGCGTTATCTTTCGGGCGGGTGGGCGGCGGCGTACTCTTCAATGAGCGCGTTGATGCGCCCCCAGTCGCCCTCCGAGAGCGTCAGATAGGGCCGAGCCGGGATGCCCCTCCCGCCGCCCGTCTGGTGGACGGCGGCGTAGGCGAGGCTGCTGCCCACCACCAGCGTCCCCTTGGCCGAGACGTAGGTGACGTTCCCCCCGCCCCCCCGGCGCGCGAGGCTGTTCCGCAGGAGCCGCGTCGCCACGAGCGGTTGCAAGGGGTATCCCTTCAGCACCTTGCGCCGGACCGTGCGCGGCGACAGCTCGGCGAAGGGCGGGCGGCCCCCGGCGTCGATGTTGGCGGCGAACGCGGCCCGCAGGATACGCGAGACGGACAGCAGCAGCGGCGTGATGTCCGTCCCGCGCGGCGCGTCCACCGAGAATCGCGCGAGCGCCCGTCCCCGGCTGTCCGTCTCCACCGTCAGCGAGGGTGCCCAGGAGGGCTGGAAGTCCTCCGCGTGTGCCACCCCTAGCCCCCGTATCCGTTGCCCGCGCCGTAGCCGTCCCCGAAGCCGGCGAACGCCCCGGCGCGCCAGCTCGCACCCGCGTAGGACAGCGCGTGAGGCCGCAAGAAGCGCACGTCCGACGAGCCGACTACGGGATTGAAGGCCAGCCCGGCGGGGTCGCCCGGCATGGAGAACTGGCGCGGAACCGGGCTTGACACGCGCGGGAGGACGCCCCGCCCGCACGTCTGCCCCGGCAGCGACAGGCCCCCGGCGAGTAAGGCAATCTTCTTGTCGGCGTAGGCCATCAGGCCCGTCGCCGTGCCGCTCTCCGTCTCGGTCAGGGCCGCCTTGCGCGAGTACAGCAGCAGCCCCGCCGCCTTGCGCTCGATGAGTCCGGGCAGGGGGGGCGGGTAGCGGAACAGGCCCGTCGCCGGGTCCCGGTAGCGCGTCAGCGGGACCGCCCAGCGGGCCATGAACTCGCCGTCCGCGTCGTCCGAAGCGACCATCAGGAAGTAGAGCACGTCGAGCGCCGACACCTGGCCGGGCCGGTCCCCGAACGAGACCACGCGCGCCCACCGCTTCACGCCGTCCGCCGTCCCGTACACGGGCCGCAGCAGGGCCATCACGCCCTCCGAGTCCGACTCGCCCTCGCCGCCCCCGGCCCCGACGCCGTCGGACGGCGCGGGCAGGCCGGGCGGGGCCGCCGACGGGGACGTGATGAGCAGCGACAGCGTGGGGCCGGACCCGCCCTGGTCGTCCACGGCGGACACGTCGAGCAGGGCGGGCAGGCCGCGCGGGACGCCCGAGAACGTCACGCCCGTGCCCGCGACCGCCTGCCGGTCGCCGCCCGTGACCGTGGCCGTGCGGGCGTCGTCCGCCCAGAGGGCCGCCGCGTAGCCCGCCGGGGCGCGCCCCGACGCGGGGGCGAACGCGGCCCACTGGAACGACAGCACGGCGCGCTTGTTGGCGTCCTCGGTGGCCGACACGAGCGAGAGCATAAGCACCTCTGACAGCGAAAGAGCCGACAGCGAAAGAGCCGACAGCGAAAGAGCCGACAGCGAAAGAGCCGACAGCGAAAGAGCCGACAGCGAAAGAGCCGACAGCGAAAGAGCCGACAACGAAAGAGCCGACAACGAAAGAGCCGACAACGAAAGAGCCGACAACGAAAGAGCCGACAACGAAAGAGCCGGGGCGGGACTGCTTCCCTGCCCCGGCCCCCGCGCCGCCCGCCTTCAGGACCCAGGAGTCCTACAGCCCGGTTCTATAGGACCCCGTTCAGAACGCCCATCACGTACCAGTCCTGGATGACGTGGACCATCTCCAGGTAGCCCATGATGCCCATGCGCCGGTTGAAGAGGTCCGTCTCCTTCTCGATGAGCGGGGCCAGCCGGTCGTCCCCGACGCCGCCCGTCACGACGCCCGTGTAGCCGAGGTTCGGCCCGCCCACGCCGAAGATGACGTAGTTCGAGTACACCGTGCTGTCCAGCGTCGTCACGTTCGCGTAGAGCGGGACCGCGCTGCCGAAGGGGTCCACGAACGTCACCTCAGGGATGGTGATTATCTTCATCCCTTTCAGCTTCGTCAGGTAGCCGTCCTCGCCGAACTCCGCCCCGGTCTTGCGGTTGGTGTCCGTGACGTCGGGGTGGATGGAGAGCTGGGCGTTGATGCTCGCGCTCATAATCATGAACGTGACGCCCTGGCCCGTCAGGTTTGCGATGTAGACGCGCACCCGCTCAATATCGCCCAAGGGGTCCGACCCCGCCTGGCTCCACTTCGTCGCCGGGGCCGGGAACCGCCCGCCCCCGTACATCGAGTCGAACTGCCGGAACGCCTTGAAGCACTCGAAGAAGCAGCGGTTTGCCGTTGCCCTGCCGATGCGCCGGGCGGCACGGGCCGCGAGGTCTATGGGAGCCTGCGTGGCGTTGCGGCTGCTGAGCACGTAGCCGAACCGGGCCTCATACGCCTCGAACACTTGGTCGGCCCAGCTCATCTGGTCCGTCGGGGTGTCCTGCGCCTCGGCCACCTTGGGGGCGATGGTGAGGATATTCTGCCGCACCTCGTCCTTGAAGGTGAAAGGCACGGTGCCCGGCTTGACGGGCAGGACGGAGAGCAGGTCCGTCAGCCCTTTGAATTCCCGGATGACCTCGGCGGTGATGCCCGAGAGGTACTGGGGTAAGAACCAGGGCGAGTTCGCCAGTTCCGTGATGTTGTCGTAGCGAAACTGTGTCATGGTTGTCTCCTGCGTCCACGTCCGCCAGCCCGCTCCTCACTTCGGCCTGCCGTCCTTCCTGATTTCTTTCCTGATGTCTTTCTTGATTTCTTTTGCGTCGCGCTCCCCCGCCCTCGGCGGGAGGTGGCGAGTCACCGTGGCTAGTCGCTGATGGGGTCGATGAACACGAATCCAATGGTGGCGAGGTACGCCTTGGTCGGCTGGCCCGGCTCGGCGTTCAGCGTGATGCGCTGGCCCTGAGCGTTTCGGATGAACCCGAAGTTGCCGTCGCAGCCCGAGACGTGGATGTAGAGGCTGAAGCGGTCCGTGTCCTGGTTCGGGAAGAAGCGCTCCTGGATGCCCGCCGCGTCCTGGACGCTCGTGCGGTGGCAGGACACGCCCTTGATGTTGGCGAGCGTCTGCCGCCCGTCCGTCGCCGACAGGTCGAAGGGGCCGCAAAGGCCCGCTTGCGGGCCGGACGTAGCGACCGCCACCACGTCGTCCACCTGGATGGCGAGCTGCGGGCTGGCCTTCTCCTGCCAGCGGGAGAGGTGGTTCGTGCGCGCGAAGTTTCCCATCGTGTCGTCCTCCTGTCAATCCCTGCCGGCTAAATCCTGCCGGCGGCGGCCTTCTAAATCCTGCCGGCGGCGGCGGCGGCGTTGACCTTCGCCACGGTCTCGGCGGGCGTCAGGCCCTCGAACTCGGAGAGGGCGACCCCGCCGCCCTCGCCCTTGGCGGGGGGGCGACCCGGAACCTCATGCGTGTCCGCCTCGGTGAGTGCCGTGCGCCCCGCCGAGGCCACGTCCGTCAGCAGGTCCCGCAGCGCCCCGCGCCCAATGAGGACCGAGTCGGACAGGTCCACGCGGCCCACCTGGGCGACCACGGCGGCGGGCGCGTCGTACAGCGCCTCGTTCTCGGACAGGGCCACGCTCTGCCCGTCCACCAGCTCGGACAGGGCGACGGAAGCCGCGTGCCCCCCCTCGAAGGCCGCCTTGACCGCCTTCAGCGAGTCGGCGGGCAGCTTAAAGGTTTCGGCGAGCTGCACCACGAAGGCGTCCTGCTTCTCGGCGCGGGCGGCCTCCACCTGGTCCTGAAGTTTCCTGATTTTGTCCGGTGTCATCGCCATTTTTCCTTTGGTCGTCGCCCTCGCGGTTGCTGTTTTCGCCGCTGTCGCCCTCGCGGTTGTCAGATTCACGGCTGTTAGATTTTCGCTCATCGGCACCCTGTCGCCCGCCCGGCCCGCAGCGGGCGATGCTGAGGCCGCATCCGCTTGCCCCCCGCCGCCCGGCGTCTGCCCGTCTGCCTCGACGTACTGGGGGCAGTTGCCGCTCCCCGCCGCCGCCACCTTCAGCCCGAGGTCGCGGTCCGCCGAATCGTCGGCGAAGGGGCAGTCGTTGCCGAGCCGCGCGCACGTCCGGCACTGGTTCGGCAGGTCGGTCGGGTCGTAGCCGTCCGGCAGCCCCGCCACGTTCGGGTTTCCCGCCCCATCCGAGTTCGGGTTTGCGCCGGACGTTTTAGAGGCCCCTTTATTAGAGGCCCCTTTCGCCGCGAATCCGTCCGCCAGCACGACGGTCGCCTCGTCGCCACGCTCCGCCGCCAGCTCCGACAGATTCACGACCCGCGCCGGCCCCATCTGCTTGATGAAGGGGTAGTTGGTCAGGGCCACGTTCCGCAGAACCGCTTTGTGGCTCTTGCCGCTCTCGCGGTCCTGGTAGCCGTAGTCGATGGTGGGCGAGACGAAGGCGTACTGGCCCGTCCTGACCCGCTCGTAGTCGTCCGGGGTGGTGTAGCGGGCCAGCGCGACCATCTTGCTCTTGCCGGGCCGCTCGGCGTCTGGGATGACGGAGACGCCCGCCCACGCCGCCGCGCGGTCGTCCTGGTGCTCGGTGTGGCCCACATGGAAGGGCACGGCGTCTTTCGCCATGCCCACGCCCGCCTTGAAGTTCTTTTCCAGCTCGCCCAGCATCGCGCGGTCAATGACGAGCCGCCCGCCGGGGGCCTTCGGGTGCGCCCACTCGCCTTCCCGGAGGATGGTGTGTTCGAGCGTCAGCCTCCCCTTGGGTGCGGGTCCGGCTTCCGAGAGTGCGACGATGAGGGACACGGGCGGCATCAGGGGCTATCTCTCCATCAAGCCGAAATCTCAGGCCGCCATGAAGTCCGCCGTCGCCAGCGCGGCGGGGTCGGTGGAGGTCACGAGCAGCACGTCGCCCCGGTTCATCACGACGCCGCCGCCGAAATTGAACTGGACGAAGCCGCTCGCCGGGACCGCGCCGCTTGATGGGTTCGACTTCGCCAGGACGCTGACGCCGTTGACCTGGACGTCGACGGTCGTGGGGGCCGCGCCCGCCTTGACGCCCACGGCCCGCAGGCGCATGGTGTTGGCGGCCAGGAAGTTCCTGGGGTCCAGGTTCAGGCGAACCGGGCGGCTGTCGCCGCTCTGACGGCGGGCGGAATCGCGGAAAGACATGGCGTGAATCCTCGGTGCGTGAATCCTCGGTGCGTGAATCCTCGGTCAGTTGGGCGGGTCTCTGTGCGGGACGGACTGAGCACGGCCCGTGGCTATGACGCCCATGACCTATGACGCCCATGACCTATGACACCCATGATGGGGGAGGGCGGGGGCGTGACGCAAGAGAAGCCGGGGGAAGGAGCGGCGAAGGCGCAAAAATCGCCTCGCGGGGGTTGACATTCACGGCGCGGGATTGTAAAATGCAGGTGCTGGCCCGTACCGAAAACCGACAAGAACAGCCTAACAAAGGCCGCCGTACCGGACAGGTGCCCATGCCTGCATAGCGGCCCACACGAAAGAGCGCCCCGGACTCATTGAGTCCGGGGCGCTCTGCGTTATAGGGACGAGGGGCTACAGGGTGAATTACTTGGGGGGTCTGCCGGGGCCGACGGTGGAGCCATGGGCGGCGGCCAGCGCGTCCGGGCTTGCAACCCCGTGGTAGGCCGTAGGCTTCGCCCTGCCGTGGGCGCGGGCGCGCAGCACGGCCCCCATGCCGCCCGCTTCACCGCCCGATGAATTAAAGCTCGGCGTCAGGAATCCGTCGCGGAGTCGGACGCGGCACCGGCACCGGCTCAGGCACCGGGTCTTGCCGCCCGCCGGGAATCCGATGGCGAGGAGCTGCGTCAGCGAGTAGGGCACCGTGCGCGACGCCACCTCGCGCGCCGTGCAGTCGGCGCAGGAGGCCAGGCCGGGCGCGCGCGACCGCTCCCACAGCCACAGGGGGTCGTCCTGGTGGAGCGCGGTCCCCTTCACCCCCATCCCGTGAGAAGCCGAAGAGAGATTGGAAGCCGATTGGAGCAGCCCGAACGCGAGGCCCGCCTGGTAGGCGGCGTGGACGGACAGGGCGTACATATCCATGCGGGGGCCGACGCCCGCGCCCCCGGCCTTCGTCACCGGCCCGCCTCCCATGAGCCACGCGCGCAGGTGGGCTGCTTGGGTATCGTACAGCAGCGCGGCGCGGGCCTCCTCGGCGGGCGTGAGCAGGACGGGCAGGCCGCCCATCCCGACCCGCTTGCCCAGCAGGAAGCACTCGCGCGTCGCGTCGCGGAGCGGCAGGGCGGCCTTGAAGAAAGCGACGTGGGGCAGGATTTCGCCCGCCTCTAGGCGCTGCGCGACCGACCCCAGTGTCCGGCGAAGGCGGCTCTCGGCGCGCGTGTAGAGCGCCTTCTGCGCGGTCGTGGGGGTGAAGTTCACCGGGGGAGGGTTCATGGGTCGTTAGGAGTGATTTCGGGCCGGGCGAATAGCTTATCCAGATTCTTGACATGGGCCTGCACTGCCGCGCGCACGGCGGCGTCCAGGGCGGCCTCGGCCTCGGCGTAATAGGAGTCCCGCGCCCGCTCCGCGCGCTGGGCAGCCTGGACGATGTGGGTCAGGCGGATGCCCGCGCGCGGCCCGCCCGCCGTCCGCACGGCGACCTCCTGCGCCCGGTACTGGCCCGCCAGCCGGTGCATCCGGTCGGCGCAGGCGAGCAAGAACACGGCGCGGAGGTGGTTCCCGTCCCCCCGCGCCGCGCGCCCGGCGATGTCCGCCGCCCTACCCTCGGGCGACTCGGGCGAGGCTTGCTGCTCTCCGTGTGCGTACTTCCGCTCACCTGGCGAGTGAAGCGAGGCAACCGGAAGCGATGCCCCCGCCGTCGGGACGGGTTCAGGCGTCGGGACGGGTTCAGGCGTCGGGACGGGTTCAGGCGTCGGGACGGGTTCAGGCGTCGGGACGGGTTCAGGCGTCGGGACGGATTCAGGCGTCGGGACGGATTCAGGCGTCGGGACGGATTCAGGCGTCGGGACGGATTCAGGCGTCGGGACGGATTCAGGCGTCGGGACGGATTCAGGCGTCGGGACGGATTCAGGCGTCGGGACGGGTTCAGTCGGTGAGGGCGTCACGGTCTTGTGTTTCTGCGTCGTCAAATGTTTCGGCGTCGTCAAATATGCCCTCTTTTCCGACCGGCCCGAACGGCAGAAGGGGGTTCTTCCGCGCGGGCAGCGCGTAGAGCATCCGTCCGCCGAGAAATCCTGCCTCCGTCCTCCGCATCGTCGCCCACACGTCCATGTAAGCCGCGTCTTTGTCGCCCTGCCCCGGCGTGGCGTGGATGGCCGACTTGAAGTTCTCGTAGGTGACAGTGCCCGCGAGCGCCGACACCACCGCACCCAGCTCCTCGGGGCCGATGACCAGCCGGGCTGGATAGTCCCCGGCAGGGGTCATAATCACCGGCTGGGCCAGCCCAACCCGCGCCCGCAGGTTCTCCAGGTCCTTCGCCGCCCGCGAGCGCACCTGGAAGTTGCCGCTCCCGTCCTTGTCCCGCACCACGCTGTAAAACCCGTCCGTCGTCATCAGCCACATATCCGTATCCCCCGCCCGTGATAGTCACGTTCACCCGTGGGCATTCCTGCCGCCGCCAGCCCGTTTGCTAACGTGACTATTATTGCATTGTCGGGGCGCGGGTGTCAAGCGGGGCGGGTGTCAAGCGGGGCGGGTGTCCAGTCGTGGGGCGGGTCATCCGTTATGCTTCATCCGTTGCGGGTGAAACTCCACACGCCCTAAAGGGCGATGGCTTCTTGGGCTACGCTTAGGCCAGTGCCTTGCGTTGACGCCCAAAGGCTGTTTCCCAGCCTACTTCGACACAAGATGTTTTTCGCGGCGTTGTGG
>JAABUZ0100005930.1_pt1 | contig 15626 bp, 16 predicted proteins | sample 5562091 | NCBI WGS metagenome assembly JAABUZ01 (sample SAMN12813069, study PRJNA571459) | rock metagenome | isolation source: Antarctica rocks | place: Antarctica: Victoria Land, Linnaeus Terrace sud | collected 2015-12-21 | reverse complement strand
GGTCTGCGGTGCGCTCCACCAGGCCGAGCTCCACCAGGTGAGCCACGTGCCTGCTCACGGTCGAGGGATCGCTGAGCGTGCCCTCGGCCAAGCAGCTGGAGCGCTGCGAACCACCTTCGACCAGCCTGAACAGCGCGCCGAAAGCCGCCTTGTCCACGCCGTCGCGGCGCCGGGTGGCCGCATGGGTGTTGGTGCGTTCGATCAACCGCATCAATCGCCCGAACTCGATCCCGAGTTCCTCTGCGCCGGCCTGGACTTCCGGCTCGGCATCGGTCATGGTCATCGTCTTTACCTATTCTTTTGCTTGTGGCAAGCAACTAGTTGTTGGACGCAAGCATGCACTTCTTCGGCGGGTCGGCGCAACTCAGCAGACGTGTGACGCGCGGCACCGTCGGCGGCCGTGCACTCAGCGGCGGATGAGGCCGCGGGCGGTGGCGGCAGCAACGGCCGAGGTCCGCGAATCCACGGCGAGCTTGGTGTAGATGTGCGCCAAATGAGACTTGACGGTTGCCTGGCTGAGCAACAGCTGCTGGCTGATCTGCTGGTTGGACAGTCCGTCGGCGACCAGCTGCAGCACCTCGATCTCGCGGCGGCTCAACGCGGTGTCGGGCGCGCGCATCCGGTCCATCAGCCGCAGCGCGAGCTTGCCGACGGGCGGGTGCGGACGCCTGCCCACCACCCGCATTGAGCGGGCTCGATGTCGTCGCGGGCGCCGAACACAGCATTGCGCCCGCTCAATGCGTCAGGGCAGCCGCCGGTCAGCGACCCTGGAACTCGGGCTTGCGCTGCGCAAAGACCGCCGTCATGGCCTCGGTGAGGTCTTCCGAGGCCAGGAAGGCGGCGTTCCAGGCGGCCACGTAGCGTAGGCCGGCTGCGACCCGCGCCGCCCTTTCCTGATCGAGCACGTCCTTGATGCCGTGCACCACCAACGGCGGGTTCTCTGCGATCTCGCGGGCGGTGGCGTGCGCCGCGGCGAGCAGCCCCTCGGCGTCGGGCAGGATGTCGTTGACCAGGCCGATGCGCTCGGCCCGCACGGCGTCGATGTCGCGGCCGGTCAGCGCCAGCTCACGCAGATGGCCGTCGCCGATGATGGCCGGAAGCCGTTGCAAACTGCCCATGTCCGCGACGATGGCGACCTTCACCTCCCGCACGCTGAACGTCGCGTCCTCGCTTGCGTAGCGAATGTCGCAGGCGGTGATGAGGTCAACGCCACCGCCGATGCAACGGCCCTGGACGGCGGCGATCACGGGCTTGCGGCAGTCGGCGACGGCATTGATCGCCTTCTGCATCTGCTTGATCTCGTCGTGCAGCACCGTGCGCGGAGCGGCCAGACCGGCATCGCCACTCAACACCGGCCCGAGCGTGCCGCCCATCGCGGCGAGATCCAGACCGTAGGAGAAGTTGCGGCCGGATCCGGTGATGACGACCGACCTGACCTCCGGATCGGTGTCCAGCGTTTCGAACACCAGCGGCATCTCCCGCCAGAAGTCCGGCCCCATCGCATTGTTCTTGCCGGGACCGATGAGCGTGACCTGCGCGACGGCGCCGATGCGTTCGACAGTGACGGAATTCCAGCTGGTGTCGGTCATAGCCACACTCTATTCAGGATGGCCGCAACGGATTCCCGCATGATCTCCACGTCCACGGCCTGGGGGTCAGCGGCGTGCTCTACGGCCAGGCCGTAGAGCATGGCCAGCAGCATGGTCGCGGCGCGCTCGGCATGGAGGCGCGGCGTGATGCCCCATTGTTCGGCCTGGGCGCCCAATACCTCGGCGAGCGTGCGCCGTAGCTCTCGACGCTGCTCGACGTAGACCTGCCCCGCGTTATCGTCCCGGCCGGCCTGCAGCGCGAATTCGACGACCAGCGACTGCCACTGCGGGTCCTGCACCAATTGTTCGGCAAGTACGGCACTCGCCCTGGCCACGGCGGTCGGCATGTCCAACGCGTCCACGTCGGCGATGATGCCCGCCGTCAGGGCCTGCGAGTGCTCGGCCAGCAAGGCGGAAAACAATGCCTGCTTGGAGGAGAAGTTGGAGTACACCGCCCCCTTGGTGAACCCGGCCCGACGCGCGATGGCTTCCAGCCGGGCCCCGGCGTAGCCGAACTCGTGGAACTCGGCCAGTGCCGCCTCGAGCAGGCGTCCGCGCACCTCTTGCCTGCCCGGACGTGATCGCGGTCCCATGGACGGCTCTTGACGAATTCGGCGCACGATACCTAGAGTATCGGATACCGAAGGTATTGACCAGACATGGAGATCACGATGGCGGCCGAGGAGAAGGCAACTCTCGAGCACGGCAGGCACGAGCGCGAGCCGGACCCAGCGGCGACGGCGAAGGACAAGGCGCGGACTCGCGTCAAGGGCGGTGTCTTGCTGCTTGGCGTGCTCCTCGTCCAGCTGGGTTTCATCCTCAGCTACGTCGGCGCCTTCCACGCCCCGGCGCCGCACGACGTCGACCTCGCCGTTGTCGGCCCGGCCCAGACCGCCGAGCAGACCGTGACGAGGCTCAACGCGCTGGACGGGCACCCCCTGCATGCCCGCACCGCCGCCGACGAGGCCGCCGCCCGCACGCTGATCGATGACCGGCAGGTGTACGGCGCCCTGCTGCTCGGACCCGACGGACACGACACCCTGCTGGTCGCCGGCGGCGCCGGAACCTCGGTCACCAGTGCGACACAGTCGGTGCTGGCTCAGGCCGAGGCGGCCCAGCGGCGCACCCTGACGGTCGACGACATCGTCCCGGTGAACAGGGGGGACAACCGCGGGCTCTCCGGGTTCTACCTCGCCGTCGGCTGGGTGGTCGGCGGCTACCTGCTCGCCACCGCACTGGCCGTGGTCGGCGGACGGCCACGGGGACTGCCAGCCACGGCTCGGCGGCTGGCGCTCGTTGCCGGGTACGCGGCCCCGTCCGGGCTGGGTGGCACGCTCATCGTCGACCAGATACTCGGGGTGTACGCCGGGCATTACTGGGCGCTGGCCGGGCTCGGCGCGCTCGTGGTGTTCGCCACCGCGGCCTTCACCCTCGCCCTGCAGGCGGTGCTGGACTTCGTCGGCATCGGTCTGGTGATCTTGCTGTTCGTGGTGCTGGGCAATCCCAGTGCCGGCGGCGCGTATGGCACTGCCCTGCTCCCGCCGTTCTGGGCGGCCATCGGCCCGTGGCTGACCCCTGGCGCGGCCACCGACGGCATCCGCAGCATCGTCTACTTCGGCGGAACCGGTGCCGGGCAACCGCTCTGGGTGCTGGCCGGCTACGCGGTGCTCGGGGTGGCACTGACCGTGGTTGCCACCTGGTACCGCGATCGCCGCACGTCGCCCGTGCGCTGACCCGCCGCCGCGCGTAACGCCAAGTTGTGCACCTTGGCGAGTTTCGCGGCCGCCTGCCGCCCAAGTTGTGCAACTTGGCCCGGGGTGGTGTCTCCTTGTTGGCTTATCGGGTATCGTTTTCATCACCAATAGGCCCGCCCAAGGAGCACCCGTGCGTCTGAATTTCCGCGCCGTCTTCGCGCTCGTGCTCAGCGGCGCGCTGCTCTTCGCAGGCTGCAGCACGGCGTCCTCGCAGCAGTCGACCGACCCGTCCGAGTCGCGAGTACTCAAGGTGCTGGCGGCGGAGAACTTCTGGGGCAGCATCGCGGGACAACTCGGCGGCAAACAGGTGAAGGTCACCAGCATCATCAACTCCCCCGACGCCGATCCCCACGAGTACGAACCCACCGCAGGCGACGGCCGGGCCATGGCCACCACCGACCTTGCGCTCGTCAACGGCCTCGGCTACGACAGCTGGGCCAGCAAGCTCGCCGACGCCAACCCGGCACCGGCGCGCACCACGCTCGACGTGGGGCGGTTGCTGGGGCTGCCTGCCGACGCCAACCCGCACCGTTGGTACAACCCCGCCGATGTGGCCGCGGTGGTCGACCAGCTCACCGCCGACTTCAAGCGACTCGACCCTGCCGACGCGGGCTACTTCGACGAGCAGCGCACCGCCTTCACCACCACGACGCTCGCCACCTACCACGGCGCGATGAGCGACATCAAGAACCGATTCGCGGGAACCCCGGTGGGCGCTTCGGAGAGCATCTTCGCGATGCTGGCTCCCGCGCTGGACCTCCGGCTCATCACCCCGCCGAGCTTCCTCAGCGCCATCAGCCAGGGCGCCGACCCCACCGCCGCCGACAAGGCCACCGTCGACGAACAGCTCAACAGCGGTGCCGTCAAGGTCTACGTCTACAACAGCCAGAACGCCACGCCGGACATCCAGGCGCAGGTAAAACTGGCGGAAAGCAAGGGGATTCCGGTGTCCACCATTACCGAGACGCTGCCCGCCGGGGTGGACAACTGGCAGCAGTGGCAGACCAGCCAGCTGTTGGCGCTCCGAGACGCGCTGGCCAAGGCCACGGGCAGATGACGCCCGTGCTGCAGCTGCAGGGTGCCGCCGTCCGCAGGGGCGGGGCAACCCTGTGGAGCGACCTCGACGTCACCGTGCAACCCGGCGAGTTCGTCGCAGTGCTCGGACCCAACGGCGTCGGCAAGTCCACTTTGGTCAAGGCGGTGCTCGGTCAGCTTCCGCTGGCTTCCGGGGAGCTCCGGGTACTGGGCGTCGCACCTCCGGCGGCGAACGAGCACATCGGCTACCTGCCGCAGCGCCGCAGCTTCGACCCGACCCTGCGGGTGCGGGGCATCGACATCGTGCGGCTCGGCCTGGACGGCAACCGCTGGGGCTTCCCGCTGCCGGGGCGCGCGCGGTTCAGTGCGCGTGCCCGGGCGGCGCAGGACCGGGTCCGCGAGGTGGTCGAGCTGGTGGACGCGCAGGCCTACGCGCATCGCCCGGTGGGCCAACTCTCCGGCGGGGAACAGCAGCGGCTGCTCATTGCGCAGGCCCTGGTCTCCCGCCCGCGGCTGTTGCTGCTCGACGAGCCGTTGGACAGCCTGGACCTGCCGAACCAAACGTCCGTCGCCGCCCTGGTGTCGCGCATCTGCCGCAGCGGCGACGTGGCGGTGGTGATGGTGGCGCACGACGTCAACCCGATCCTGGGCTACCTCGACCAGGTGGTGTACCTGGCCCAGCACGGCGCTGCCGCCGGCCCGGCGCGCGAGGTCATCACCAGCGAGACCCTCAGCCGGCTCTACGGCACCCCGGTGGAGGTACTGCCCACCTCGGACGGACGCCTGGTCGTCGTCGGGGTGCCCGAGGCGCCGGCCATGCACAGCTCACGTCACTGATGGACCCTCAGCTGAGCTGGAACCTGGTGGCCGACGTGCGTCAGGTCCTGCAGTTCCCGTTCATGGTCAACGCTTTTCGCGCGGGCACCATCGTCGCGGTGCTCACCGCACTGGTCGGCTGGTTCATGGTGCTGCGCAAGCAGAGCTTCGCGGGGCACACCCTGGCCGTGGTGGGGTTTCCCGGGGCCGCGGGCGCGGTGCTCATCGGCGTGAGCGCGAGCTACGGACTGTTCGCCTTCGCCGTGCTGGCCGCCGTGCTAATTGCCCTGGTGCCCGGCGCCCGCACCGGTGGTTTCAGCGAGGAGTCGGCGGTCACGGGCACCGTGCAGGCGTTCGCACTGGCGTGCGGGTTCTTGTTCCTCAGCCTCTACGGCGGATTCCTGGACAACGTCAACGCCCTGCTGTTCGGCAGCTTCCTGGGCATCACCTCGCAACAGGTACTGGTGCTGCTCGTCTCGGGAGCGGTGGCGTTGCTGGCGTTGGCTGCGATGGCACGCCCCCTGCTGTTCGCCTCAGTGGACCCGGCGGTCGCGGCGGCACGTGGGGTGCCGATCCGGCTGCTGTCGACGGCCTTCCTGGTGCTGCTCGGCGTCGCCGCCGCGGAGGCCAGTCAGATCACCGGCACTCTCTTGGTGTTCGCGCTGCTGGTCGTTCCGCCGGCGACGGCGCAGCTGCTGACCTCCCTCCCCGCGCTCAGCGTGCTCCTGACGGTGGTACTCGGGGTTACCACGACGTGGCTGGCGCTGTTCATCGCCTACTTCGTGGACTATCCCCTCGGCTTCTTCCTCACCACGATCGCCTTTGTGCTCTACCTGACGGCGGCGCTGGGCCGGAAGGTCGTGGCCGCCCGATGATGCTGGCCAACGGCGGGTTCCTGGCGCAGCCCTTCATCCAGCATGCGCTGCTTGCGGGTGTGCCGATCGCGGCGCTGGCCGGGGTGGTGGGCTACTTCATGGTGCTGCGCGGCCAGGTGTTCAGCGGCGATGCGTTGAGCCATGTGGCGTTCACCGGCGCCGTGGTGGCGCTGGCGTTCGGGGTGGATGCCCGGATCGGACTGGTGGTGGCCACCGTCGGTGTCGGCGTGGCGCTGGGCCTGTTGGGTGAGCGCGGCCGTGCCGATGACGTGGTGATCGGCACCGTGTTCGCCTGGGTCCTCGGACTCGGTGTGCTGGCGCTGTCGATCTACACCGCGAGTGGGCGCTCCAGCAAGGACGGCTTGGCCGGGGTGAGCGTGCTGTTCGGATCGATCTTCGGGTTGAGCGCCTCGGCGGCGTGGACGGCCGCGGTGGTATCCGGCGTGCTGCTGGTACTGGTGCTGCTGATCGCCCGGCCGCTGCTGTTCGCCAGCATCGACGAGGCGGTCGCCGCGGCCCGCGCGGTGCCGGTACGGATGCTGGGCGTCGGCTTCCTGGCCCTGGTCGGCGCCACCGCCGCCGAGGCCACCCAGGCCGTCGGCGCCCTGCTGCTGCTCGGGCTGCTCGCCGCTCCCGCGGGTACGGCCATGCGGCTGACCGACCGCCCGTTCGTCGCCCTGGCCCTGGCACCGGCACTGGCCGTGACGGCGATGGTGCTCGGCTTGCTGGGCAGCTACCTCTTGGCGAAGTTGCCGCCCAGCTTCACCATTCTCGCCGTGGCCACGGCCAGCTACGCGCTGGCGTATCTCGTCACGGCTGCATCTCGTAGGCGCCCGACAGCGCCTGCACCTGCTGCCACAGCCGATCGAACCGGGTGACGTCGGTGACCGGCTTACGCACGTTGGCCAGCGCCCACTCCTGCTGCGCCGCCGTGGACGAGGCCTTGCCGTGTAGGGCGACGGCATAGGCGGAGAAGTCCCGCACCAGGACGTCGAAGATCTGGTCGACGATGTCGCGGTCCAGCTCGGTGAGTCCAGCCTGCTCGAGGACAAGCTGGCCGTACACCACCAGGGTGAACAAATGGCCGAGGTTGAGCAGGAAGTCCAGGTCCGACTGCTGTTCCCCGGCGGGCGCGCACTCGGTGAGGAAGGCGACGAGGCCCTCGGCCTGCTCGGTGAACCGGGCGACGTTGGGCACCTGGGCGAATTGCCGATAGGCGTCGCGCCAGTCGTGGAACCTGACCTCGCCCAACCCTCGGGCGGGCGGCTGGTGGAAGAAGAACTCGTCGTCGCTCGCGTCGTGGCGAGCGGGCACGGGCGGGTAGTCCTGTGGGTGGAACAGGTAGTTGGGCATGAACTTCAGCACCAGCGCCAGGTTCACCTGCACCGTGCCTTCGAGCTTCGGCAGCGCCCGGATGTCGCGGGTGGCCATCTTAAAGTAGGTGTCCTTCTCGAAACCCTTGGCGGCGATGACGTCCCACAGCAGGTCGATCACCCGCTCGCCCTCGGTAGTCACCTTCATCTTGGTGATCGGGTTGAACAGCAGATAGCGGCGGTCGTCCGGGCCGGCGCCGCGGAAGTAGTCCACAGCGCGGTCGCTGAACAGCTTCATCGCCGTCAGCCGGGCGTATGCATCGACGAAACCGGCCCGGACGTGCGGGAATGCCGTGACCGGGTTGCCGTACAGGATGCGGTTGTGCGCGTGGGTGATGGCCTCGTAGAAGGCGTGTTCACAGATCCCGATCGACGCGGTGCACAGGTTGAACTTGCCGACGTTGACGGTGTTCAGCGCGGCGCTGAACGCGGCAGGCCCGGTGTGCAGGATGTCCTGCTCCGTGACGGGGTAGTCCTGCAGGCGGAAGGCGCTGACGAACATCTGCGAGGCGACGACGTTCTTGAGCAGCTGAAAATTCGGGTGCTGGCTGTCGACGGCGAAGAACACGTAACCGTCGGCACCGGCAACGTCGGCCCGGCGGCCGAAGACGGACACCATGCGGGCGACGTTGCCGTTGCCGATGTAGTACTTCTCGCCGGTGGCCCGGAAGCCATCGGCATCGGGGGTGAGCACCATGTCGGTGGAGTAGACGTCCGCGCCGTGGGCCTGCTCGGACAGGCCGAACGCGAACACCTCGCCGTCGTCGAGTAACTGCGCGGCCTTCGTTTTCGCGGCGGCGTTGTCGCTCATCCAGATGGGTCCCAGCCCGAGGATCGTGACCTGCCAGGCGTACCAGTACTGCAGGCCGTAGAAGCCCAGCACCTCGCTGAGGGCGGCGTTGCGGGCGGCGTCCCAGCGCTTGTCCGGGTTGCCGTCGGCATCCGCGGCAGGCGTCTGGAAAGTCGCGAAAAGCTTCTCGCGCCGCACGAACTCCAGGAAGTCGGTATACCAGACGCCACTGAGATCGTCAGCGATCAGCTGGTGCTTGCCGCGGTCCTCGAACCAGTCGATGGTGGCTCGCAGCAGCCGACGCGACTCGCCGTCCAGATGCCCCGGGTCGTAGGTATGGGGATTGAACAGCAGGTCGGTCACGGTGTCCTCTCGGATGCTCTCGGGCGTCGGCCACAGATGTTACCAGCGGGTAACTTGCCGCTGTCTCGCGTCGCTAACGGGTCGTTTCACCCCCTCTTCATGGCACCGAGCCCGTAACGTCTATCGACGGCGAGACGCCCCGGCTTACCGGAGGAGGACATGTGAGCTTCATGGAGTACCTCTCCCAGCGGTGGCCGGACATCGTCCCGCTCGTCGTCGAGCACGCCCAGGTAGTGCTGATCGCGGTCGCCATTGCCACCGTCGTCGGAATCGGCCTTGGCGTCGCCATCGAGGGCCATCCGGCAGCGACCCACGTCGCACTGTCCGTTACCGGGGCCATGCTGACGATCCCGTCCTTCGCGCTGTACGGCTTGCTGATCCCGTTGTTGGGCCTTGGCGCCGCGCCCACCATCACCGCCCTGGTCCTCTACGCGATCTTTCCCATCCTCCGTAACACCGTCACCGGACTGGCATCGGTACCCGCCGAGATCGAAGACGCCGCTCGCGGCATGGGCCTGAGCCCCGCCCGACGAATGACCAGCATCAGGCTGCCGATGGCGTGGCCGGTGATCATCACCGGTATCCGGATATCGACGATCATGAGTGTCGGAATCGCTGCGATCGCAGCCGCGGTCAGTGGGCCGGGCCTCGGTCAGCTGATCTTCAATGGGCTGGCTCGCATCGGCAGCGCCAACTCCTTGAACGACACTCTGGCTGGTGCGTTCGGCGTGGCACTGTTGGCGCTGGCCATTGACCTTCTCTTCGTCGCGTTCACCCGACTGACCACCTCGCGAGGCCTCCGTGACTGACACCTTCAGCCGTGCGTCCGAGGCGATGATCCGCCTGGACGCGGTGAGCAAGTCGTATCCCGGACAGACCACTCCCGCGGTGTCCGAGCTCTCCCTCGACATCATGGACGGTGAAATAGTCGTCCTCGTCGGTCCGTCCGGCTGCGGGAAGACCACGACCATGCGCCTGATCAACAGGCTGATCGAGCCGACGGCGGGCAAGATCTTTCTCGGTGGTGAGGACGTGACCACCGTGGACGCCGACCAGCTAAGGCGCCGCATCGGTTACGTCATCCAGCAGGTCGGCCTGTTTCCGCACATGAGCATCGCGAACAACATCGGGTTACTCCTGCGTGCGCTCGGCTGGAACAAGAAGGAAATTCGCAGCCGCGTCGATGAGCTGCTCGGCTTGGTCGGGCTCGACGTCGACACCTACCGCGATCGCTACCCGAAACAGCTTTCCGGCGGGCAACAACAGCGCGTCGGCGTCGCTCGCGCACTGGCTGCCGACCCGCCGGTGATGTTGATGGACGAACCGTTCGGCGCGATCGACCCGATCACCCGCGAGCGGCTGCAGGACGAACTGCTCGGCCTGCAATCCCAAATCCGCAAGACCATCGTCTTCGTCACCCACGACATCCAGGAGGCCATCAAACTCGGCGACCGCATCGCGATCTTCGCCGAGGGCGGCCGGCTGGCCCAATACGACACCCCAGCCCAGATCCTCACCAATCCCGCCGACGACTTCGTCGCCTCCTTCATCGGCGGGGGCGCCGCGGTGCGGGGCCTGGGGCTCGAACGCGCAGACTCCGTGCATCTGGAGGCCGTCGAGGTGGTACGCGATGCTTCGGCAGCCCAGACTCGCACGGGCTCCGGCCGAACGCTCCTCGTCGATGCCGCGGGACGCCCGCAACGCTGGCTGCGCCCGGCGGCGAGCCAGTCAGGGGACGCCGCAGAGCACGTCGCCGTGGTGCGCAGCGACCAGAGCCTGTTTGACGCATTGGACGCCATGCTGAACGCCAGGGACGACACCGCATTGGTACTCGGGGAGCACGATCAGATCCTCGGCCAATTGTCGTGGCCCGCTGTAGTCGGCAGAACCGCTCGGACGCACGACGACACCGTGCCCGGGCCGGATCCCGAGCCCGCAACTGGAGTTGGATAGTGGCCATTACGGCGCTGCCCGAGCGGGAGACCGGTCCGCTGCCGACACCCCCCGGTGGTGGTTCCCCGGGTCGCCAGCGGCGACGCGGAATTATCGGCGTCTTCGTCACCCCGGTGGTGCTGCTGGTTGCTTGCGGTGCCCTCTACCTTTATCTGCACGGCCAACAGCTCGATGAGATCGAACGCCGCTCCATTAACCGTCAGGTCATCGAGCAACGGTTGCTGGAGCACATCGAACTGGTCGCGGTGTCCACCGTGGCGGTGATCGCCATTGCGGTCCCGCTCGGCATCCTGCTCACCAGGCCGGCCCTGCGCCGCCTGTCCAACCCGATCCTGGCACTGGCCAATATCGGGCAGGCCGTGCCCTCGATCGGCGTGCTCGTTCTGCTAGCCGTCACCGTCGGCATCGGTTTCCAAAAGGCCCTTTTCGCGTTGGTCCTGTACGCGTTGCTTCCCGTGCTACGCAACACGATGGTCGGTCTCGATCGGGTGGATCCGTTCCTCATTGACGCCGGTCGGGGGATGGGCCTGGCCAAGTCCACGATCCTCTTCCGGATCGAGCTGCCGCTGGCGGTTCCGGTCATGCTCGCCGGCATCCGGGTGGCGCTGATCCTCAACGTCGGGACCGCCACCCTGGCGACCTTCACCAATGCCGGCGGTCTCGGCACCCTCATCGACACCGGCGTCACCCTGAATCGGATTCCGATCCTGCTCACCGGCAGCGTCCTCACCGCCGTCCTGGCCCTTGCCGTCGACTGGCTCGCCGGCCTCGCCGAGCGGGTCCTGCGCCCCCGCGGCCTCTGACAGGTTACGTTCACCGCACGCCACAGTCCGAAGGAGACACTCATGCGATCGTTCTTGCATCGTCGTCGGCTGCTCGACCGGTACTTCGTGCGCACCGCCGCCCTGGGGGTGGCTACCGTCCTGCTCGCCGCCGGCTGTTCCATCGGCGGCGGCGGGGCGAAGGATGTTTCCGCCGGGAGCCTCGCTCAGGGTGCCTCGCTCAGCGGCGCGACCCTCACCGTCGGTGGCAAAGAATTCACCGAGCAGCTCGTGCTGTGCCAGATGACCATCCAGGCGCTGCGCTCGGCTGGCGCCACGGTCAACGAGAAGTGCGGGCTCACCGGCAGCAACACCGTACGCACCGCTCTGACCTCCGGCCAAATAGACATGTACTGGGAGTACACCGGCACAGCCTGGATCAACTACCTCGGCCACACTGCACCGATCACCGATCCCACGCAGCAGTATCAGGCCGCCGCCCAAGAGGACCGCGCCAAGAACCAGATCGAATGGCTCAAGCCGGCACCGTTCAACAACACCTACGCGGTGGCCGTCAAGGACAGCGTGGCCCAGCAGCTCGGCGTGAAGGCGATCTCGGATTACGCCAAGCTGGCCCAGACCGCCCCCGCCAAGGCCTCGTTGTGCGTGGCCAGCGAATTCGTCGGCCGCAGCGACGGTCTGCCCGGACTTGAGAAGGCCTACGGCTTCACTGCGCCACCCGGTGGCACCGCGACTCTCGCTGAGGGGGCCATCTACAACAGCGTCGCCAAGAGCAATCCGTGCAATTTCGGGGAAGCCACCACGACGGACGGCCGAATCAAGGGACTCGGGCTCGTCTCGCTCGTCGACGACAAGAACTTCTTCCCCGTATACAACCCGGCGGTCACCGTCCGTAAGTCGGTCGTCGACGCCAACCCGAACGTCGCAAAGGTCCTGAACCCCATCGCCGATGCCCTGGACACCGCCACCATTCAGGACCTCAACACCCAGGTCGACATCAAGGGTCAGCAACCGGCTGACGTCGCGAAGACCTGGTTGCAGAGCAAGGGGTTCATCGGTAAGTGAGCTACCCGCGCACACTCGTGCGTCAAGCGGGAAGAACCAGGTTCGATAGGCCAGCAAGAGCGCTGGCACCGAGCACCACCAGCAGCACGAACCCATCCCGCCAGCCCGGCTTCGCCGGATGCGCGGACAGCTGACCCGTACCGCCGCGGGCGGTGATCGCCATCGCGGCCATCACCACGTCGATAAGCTCCGCGAAGCGCGCTCGAGCGGAGCGGCACCCCCGAATTCGCCGGGGCCGGAGCTGCGGTCCTGCGTCTTCTCCCCACCGGCACACCGCCTCGATCACTCTCTGTAAACGGTTGAACCCGCGCGGTGATGTGTGTCACAGTGGGTCTTGTTCGGTCGCAGTGCGTGACGGCGGTGGCCTGAGCATGAAGAGAGCTGTCGTGGATGAGTGCTCGTACCGACAGGTAGGAGGCGCGATGCAGCAGGGACCGTCACCGCAGGAGCAGGCGTGGCAGGCCGAGCAGCGTCGCCGGCTCCTCGCGCTTGCCCAGTGGCAGGCTCAGCGGCGGCTGGTCTCGGCCCAGACGCAGGCACTGCAAATGGAGTCAGCGCAACACGAGGAGTTGCCTGAGCGGGGTTCGCCGAACGGAAGGGGCGAGCCGCCCCGAGCGGGCGAGCAGGAGCGCTGAAGCCAGACCGGCGGTTAGAGTCGGGAGCCGGTGGGTCACCCAGGCCTTGAGTGCCCAGAGGCGTGGCGTGGTCGACGACGACCGCCTCACAGCTAAGGCTGCACGGATGGTCATCGCCACCGCCCATCCGAAGGGGGGTGATGGAGCCGCCTGTCGGAATCGAACCGACGACCTTCTCATTACGAGAAGTACGGTCGTTAGTCCGAGGCTGTCCATACAACGCTCTGAGCGGGGTGTTTGAGCTGAGCGTAACCCGTCTGGACCCCTCTGGAGCGCCCCAGTGGCTACCACGGTGGCTACCACGACTGTCCACAGTGGATGCTGCGAGCCTCGGACCGCTCCCCCTAACTGCAACACTTTCCCAATAGCACACACAGGGCACCATGATCGACCAGATTGACCGCCCGTACGGTGGCCGGTTCCCCGGCGGGCGGCGAGGAGGTGACGGCGATGGAACAACCAGCCCCACCCGCGACCCGCACGTGGCCGCGGCCGCCCTGCGCCGCCACGGGTTGCGGGCCACTTCCGCCCGGATCGCACTCATCCTCGGGCTGGGCGAGTTGGGCCACGCCACCCCCGAGCAGCTGCACACCACGCTCGCCCCGACCCATCCCGGGCTGAACGTCTCCACCGTGTACCGCACCCTGGAATCCCTCACCGACCTCGGCCTCGTCGCCCACGCCCACCTCACCGGATCAGCCCCCAGCTACCACCTCACCGATGGCACCGAGCACGCCCACCTGGTCCGCCAAGACTGCGGCACCATCACCCCGCTGCGCGGGCACCCCCTGCAACAGTTCGCCGCCGAGCTGGCCACCGACCCCGGATTCACCGTCACCATCTCCCACCTCACCGTGCACGGCCAATGCCACCCCTGCCAAACCCGGCACGACGAGCCCGACCCGACAACGTGCAGCGGCGGGGGACCTCACGATCGCGTCCACTGTTCCGCGCGGGTTAGGTGTCGGCGACGCGGTGATGCGCGGGAATCCCGGGCCCGAGGTGCTCGCTGTGACGTAGGGCGTCGGCCACCAGCTGGCTGACGTGCTCGTTCGCGACCCGGTAGAGCACTTGCGTACCGCGGCGCCGCGCGGTCACCACGCCTAGACGCTGTCCGGCCAACCGCCGTAGCGCAGGCGTAGTCCACGCCGGTCACCACGGCGCCGGCCGAGGCCACCACCTTGATACAGCCGCGGCCACACACACCAGAATGCCCACCAGCGGGTGCCCACGCACCGCCAATAACACCCGTTGGTCTTGCTCAGCGCGGTCTCGGTCAGCCACAACGACACCCTCAGCCGCGGCGCACCAGGGGTCGGCGTGCGTGGGGCCGCACCCCGCAGGCGCCTGGGGCATCGTGAAGCCTCGTGTCTGAATCCTGCCCCCACCCGCCGCCAGGGCGGATCCCGGCACCGGGCATGCTGGCCTGCGTGCTGATATTGGTGAGGGGACCACGGTGAGCCCGGACCGGGACGACAACGTGGACCCGGTCGCGCCCGAGGAGGACACCGACCACGGCCACGCACCGGGTGACCTCGCTGGCTTGGTCGACGACATGGAAGAACGCATCATCGCCGAACGCCGCTCGGCGGGAGTCGCGGGCAACGCCGACGAACGGGCCCAGGCGACGCCCACCGAAAGTGAGGACCGCGCCCCCGAATAATCCGCACCCGAGTCAGCACCGGGGTGCATCCGGGTCGGTTTCCCCCGCCCGGTGGTGGTGCCGCGGAACCTTACGGCCCGCACCTCCACGACACCGCGCTTTCCCCCCGCCCTAACCACCGGGGATTACGCCCGCGGGGAACCCACCGCCGCCGCCGGCCCCGCTACCACCGCGCCCTGAAACTACCGCGCGCTGGAACCACACCTGGTTCCCGGGGCCAGGTGCCCTGATCACCGTGACCGATGTGCACCGGTCGGGGCGCAGGTAGCGGCCGGGGTCACCCACCGCGCGGGCCCCGGTCTCCAGCCACTGCTCGAACCCGCGGCGGACGTCGGGGCAGTCGGCGGCACCTGGCTGACCGCCGCCCGGCAGGCCGACACACCACCCCGGGGGAAAGCCACCGGGGAGTCCGGCGCGCGAAGGTGTGGGAAAAGAGCATGGTCAGATCGGTCGCCGGGTGAACCCGGCGGATGCCCCGGCCGCGAAGACACCATGACGGGTGCGGGGGGCACCCTCAGGAGGTGACCGATGACACTCACGACGTGTGGCAGTGCGCCGAACACACCGGATGCGCATCATCGGGCCGATCCGTCATGACCCACCCCGATCCCACCAACCGGCCCACGGCCGCCGAGATCGCGGACGTCCTGCCCGAACTCACGCAAACACCCACTGCCCCGGCCGAGAATCCACCCACCGGGTTGGCGGCGATCGGACTCCGCCACCACCCGCGGAGCACCACCCGACACCGCCGCCCCCACCGCCGATGGTTGGCGCTGCCCGGCGCCGCATCCCGCCGTAACCAGGCTCTCCGTGCCTTCCCGACGAGGAGTGTCCTCGCGGTGGCGGTGGCAGCGACATTCGCCGCCGGGGTGCTCAGTCTGGTCACCGACGCCACCACCACCATGACCACCAGGGCTGGCCCACCCGCAG
>JAABUZ0100005929.1_pt1 | contig 15627 bp, 4 predicted proteins | sample 5562091 | NCBI WGS metagenome assembly JAABUZ01 (sample SAMN12813069, study PRJNA571459) | rock metagenome | isolation source: Antarctica rocks | place: Antarctica: Victoria Land, Linnaeus Terrace sud | collected 2015-12-21 | reverse complement strand
AAAATGCAATATTTATTTAATATATTAATACTTTTAGATAGACAATTTTTTAAAAACTAGATTATGCGTCTAACGTAATAAATGTACGTCGTAATTTTTTTAGATCTTGCTTTATCTTAATACAAATGTTATTATATTTTAAGAAAATCATAAATCACAATTTAATGCGATGCACAAAAGTAAGATTTAAGCGAAGCATTTACAATAATTGTCAAAAATGCTTATTTTTAATGATTCAAAAAGATAGATTTAAGATAACAAAGATTTTGCACAATATTTGTTTTTAATTTTGTTAATTAAATTGAGACGTTAAGTTGATATAATTTTTTTTTATTAATTTATTAACTTTGCATTATTTATTTGCATTATTAAATTAAACTTATACGATTAAAAGCTAACTTAAATTATAAAAAAAATTTAAATCGTTTTCGTTTTTTGCAAGTAACTATTTTGCGATGTTTAAACATATTGATCGTATTAAAGTTACTTATAGTTATAGAATAATTTAAAATTTTGAGACAATTCTTGCATATTATCTTAGAATATTTTTTTAATGTTAAAATTATTTAAATAAATATATTTTAAACATTGAATTGTTTATTTGCTTTAGTCTTTTTAGTTCAAAGTAAATTTAATATTTTTTTAATCCTGTTTGTAACACTTTCGCTAATAAATATTTGTAATTATTATTGTTAAAATTGAGCATTAGTATTAAGACTTTACTTAATGTATTCGTTTTTCTTCTTTAATTTTAAAAGAAAACTATTTTGACAAATTTTATCGATCGTTTTTTAAAAAGTTTTTTTTTTAAAAAAAAAATTTAATTAATATTTTATAAGTCTTGATTTGCGAATTAATTAAAATAAAGATTACTTAAAATTAAATTGTGCAACATCAAAAAACTAAATTCTTTCTTAATTAAAAATATTAATAAATTGTATACATCGTTAGAATTAAACATTTTGCAATATATTTTGCAAAAAACAACAATTTTAATAACAACAATAAATTATTTAAAAATAAACACTAATAATGTAATAAAATAATGCAATAAAATAATGCAATAAAATAATGCAATAAAATAATGCAATAAAATAATGTAAATAACAAGAAAAAAAATAAAGAAAAAAATTGTTTCGTTTTTAGCGCATAGATTTCTCGAAAGTCGTAACGTAATAAATTCAAAAATAGAAATTCTTGACATTATGACGACATTTTCGATTGCTTAGCAATTCGAGTCGATGACTTAAATTAAGTTAGAAATCAAGTTAGTATTAAGTTGAGTCACAATATTAATATCGAGAATTCGAATTAAATTACGATGTTAATATTAAGTATTCAAGTTAAGTTAGAAAGTTGATATCGATTCCTAATTTAACGATTAGTCTAGTAATAACATTATGTGCTATTACAAGCTTCTCTATCGCGATGTATTTGTGTTTTTCGACATTTAAGAACATGTCAAAAACTAAATTCTTTATTATCGAAATCTCTTTATATTTAATAATTAACTTTGTCTTTACTTGTTGCAAATAAACTTTTTATTTAAGTTTTAAATTAAGTTAAATTTCTAGAACTCTAATATTGAACTTGACAATTATCTTATATTTTATTAATGTTATGTCGACGCTTATATTGAATCTTTTTAAAGTGCGTAAGAAGTAAATTAATTTGTGCTTCTTTTTGGCGAATTTAAAATTATAAGTGCGTGTTTATTGCTTACATTTGTCGTATATCTAAGTTAACATTCTATAATTGCGTTTAATCGACTCTTTATATGTTAATATATTAATATTGTGTTTATAAAGTTTGTAACGCTAACTTGCAATCTAATGTTGTTGCATTGTTTTAAAAGATTTGCATTATAAAACAAATATAATATCGAAAATAAAATAAAAATCTACGATATATTGACGTTTACTTCTCGCTTCTTTATTGTGTAGTTTTTAATAATTAATTAGCGTTCAATTAATTATTTTGTTGATTTCGAATATCTTGTTTAAAGTTGTTTTATGTGTTGTTTTTATTATCTTGCGCTTCAATACAATTTTGTCGTTCTCTATTAAAGATAAATAAAAGAATCTCTCTATATTGTCAATTAAAATCGTAAGTTTAAAAAAATAAGCTTAAAATATTGCTTCGATTTTGTCTTTCGCAATTGTTGTTATTTTGATGCTTGTTCTTAATAATAAAATCGTAAGCTTAGAAGATATATTTATTATTGCGTTTCTAATTTATTTTGTTATTTTAAACAAATTCTTTGCAATGCTTTTCAAAGTCTATATCTAATTGCAAAATTCGTCTCTTTTATATCTCTTAAGAATCTTGTCTTTTTTGTTATATATTCGAACGTACGTCTTTTAATTATAAGAAATATAATATTAACGTTGCAATCTTCTGATTTTCTTAATTATATTAGTATATTTTTGCGTTTATTTAAATTAAATTTTTTGTGCAATCTCGCTTACAAAATAAAGTCTTTAATATTTTTTCTTTAAAATTCTTAGTAGCGCAATTGTATATTTATTAATGCTCTCTTATTCTATTGTAACGTCTAATAATAATTCGAGTAATAATTTTTTTAATATATTGTTAAATTTCTTTGTATTTATAACTTTTCAATTTCGTTTAAAACGATATATAGACTTTGTTTGCATTTTAAAATTTAGCATTATTTTAATTAACAAATAATTCGACAAGCTTTTTATCTTCTTGTTTATGTCGCAATATATTAATCGATTTGTTATTTTTCTTGTAACAAATAATAAATTGATTGTAATTTGTATTTTTTAATAATTTCTTGTTATAATATTACGTAAAAGCGTTAATATAATATCGACAAAACATATTATATTTAGCAAATTATTAAACAATAAATGTTGTCTAAAATATAAGAAGCTCGCTTATAAAAAATAATGCAAATTAAAGTTTTTTATTATAACGTTCTTGTTTTGTATGCGTAATGTTTGCTTCATTGCGTTAAGACTATCTTTATTAATTATATTATTATAATTATCGAAAAATAAATTGTAAACGTTATAAATGTTAACGAGATTTTGTTCGATAATATTGTTTTCGAAACGTAATTGCATTGTTATTGTTCTTATATTTTCGAAGTATTATGTGTTGTGTTAATTGTTGTCGTCGATACGTTTATTAATATAAAAATATATACGTTTGTTATTATTTACGAGTGTAAAATTTGCGCATTTCGAATTGTATACTTTTGTCTCAACGTAAAATTGTTACAACTCTTGTATTACTAATATATTGTATTTTCTTATTTTTTTGGGGAAACAACGTTATTATTATCTTGCTTCTTAACTTATAAATATTGTACTATAATATTCGAAGTTTATTTCGTATCTTTATTATAATTTCTCTTTTATATTTGTCTTTATATGTATTAAATCTTTTATCTCTTATATAAGAGACATACTTTGTAGCGACAACAACGTTACTTTATTATTAATTTACTCTATTAAAGTAAATTAACTCTTTGTTAACTTGTTAAAACGCTTTTTTTTTATTTATTGTTAAATAATGTTTTTTTTGTTACAAGAATGCTTTGCATGCGACTCGTTTATATCGAACAACTTATTACTACTTCTATTGTCTTTCGCTTTGTTCTCTTGTTTATAATTTGAACAAATAAGATTGCACTTTTCAATATTATCGAAATTGAAATTGTCGCTTTGTTTGCTTCAATTGTTTTAACAACGTAATATAAAAACTTTATCTTCGTTGTCTTCTTAATTCTTATTTTTTTTTCTTTATTTTTTAGAATATTTAAAATCGAATATCTTGTAAGCTTTTTTGCAAACGTTACATTTTTACTTAAAGACATTTTTTTAATAAAAATATTAATTGAAGCAATAATTTTGCGCGCAATATGCGCATCGCTATTTATTCTTGCATTTATATATAAAAATTTTATAATTTTTTTGTTTTGCATTTTTTATTATAATATTTTGTAATTTTTATATTTAATTTGTAAATTATGTTTAATTGTATTAATCTATTTGTTGTCTTTGCACAATCAATTTATATTACAATCAAGACGTATTTTTTTTGTCGCTCTTTTTTATAAATTGGATTATTTCTTTAATCTTTAAACTCTAATATATTATCTTATATAATTTTTTTATTGTTTTTGCTTTTTTTCTTTATATTTTTCGACATATTTTTGACTCTAATATTATGCATTATTATTTTTGCGCACTCTTGATATATAATTGTTGTCTTTAACATTTTTTTAATTTAAAAATTGTTCGATTTTAATATTGTCTTGTTACTCTTGTTGTTTACTCGAAAAATAATTATTTTCTTAAAACGTTTTATTTTTTGTATATTCTTTTGCGCTATTAATGTTTCGACAATATCGAAATCGCGCGTTAATATTATTATTTTTGCAACACTTATCTTGTAAATTCTTTTTATTTCTTGTTTCTCTTTAATTTACGCTATTAATTTTATCTTTCTAATTGCTTGTCGCACTAAGAATATCTATTTAACACTCTCTCGATTATTTATTTGCTTTGTTACTAATAGATCTTTTGTTATTGTCGCTTATGTGCTTGTTAATTGCATATCTTTCTTTATTTCTTCGATTTTTTTTATTTAATTAATTGTTTTTTTTAGTTTCTTTAATATTAAGATCAAGTTGATTCGTTTGTTTTTTGCGAGAATTTCGCTAAGACGTCGTGTCAACTTCTTGATTAAAAAACATTATTTTGTTAATGTTGTTATTAAAATTATTTCGAACGCGTTTTTCTTCTTAGATTTATAGAGTTTTTTGATATTTATTACTTTCGTTTTTATGTTTGTCGCAATTTGTATTAATTCGCGTTAAGACGCACTAAATATATCTTAATTACTCGTTGACGTTACGTCGATTACGTTTACTTAATTTTGACAATCGAAATAAATTGTGAGTAGCGTGATCGACGGGTTGGGTTTCAACCCGAACGAGTTGACTCGTTCAACCCTAATCATGGGGTCGGGCAAAAGTTCTAGCCCAATCGAGTGGGTCGAACGCATGGGGCGCGCCAAGCGTTCAATCCAATCTGCTCGATTACGTGACGTCACGTGACGCGCTAACCACATGCGATTAGCATGGATCCTGCGCTAGCACAATCGAGTTAACGTATAGATAAGATAAGATAAGATAAGCGAATGCTAACGCGATGAAGTTAGCTTGGGTTCTTGGCATTGACCCAACAAAACTCGACCCTAGGGTCGAGTTCGCGCCTTGACCTTGCCTCAACCCTACGAGGCCCAAGAGAGTGAGTTGAGTTAAGAAAAAAGTGTTCGACTCGACCTAACGATTACACTAATTGTGAGCATTATTGTTAGTAAGATCTTCTCTCTCGTCTCTTCTTGTATAATGAAATAGTATAATATCGATTTTTGCAAGCTTTTTTTAATCTTATATTTTAATATTATTTTTAATAAATTAAGATTTTATCTAATAATAAAGTCTTAAAAACTAATATATTTTAATTATAAACAATTTGCTTAAAATATTGTAAAAAAAATTTAAATTTAAATTTTTTTAATAATTGTTTGTTAAGTCTTAATAGAAACTCTAAAAACTTTACAATTTAATATAAAATATTAACATCTTCTTAATTATTATAATATTAATATAAACAAAAATAGATTAATTGTTAATTCGATTTTCGATTCTAACTTCTAAAATTGATTCGAATCGACAATTTAACTTTAGAAATCGAATTAAATATTATTTTAATTTTAATTATTTTGAAATTAAATTAAATTAAATTAAGATAATTTTCGATTTTAAAAATTAAAATCGAATCGAATTATTAAGAAATCGAAAATTACGTTATTATATTAAGAGTTACTATTTTTAGACTTTTATTATTATAACTTTAAAATTTTGACTAGAATATAGTTTAATATATTTCGAGATTACAATTAGACTTATTTATATTATTATATAATAATCTACTTGAATTAATTGTTGCTTGTATTATTATTTTGCATTACTCTTTTATTTTAGAGAGATTCTCTTAATGTTTTTGAGTTTATTACTATATTTTATTTTATAATAATTTGTCTAATTTAATTGTTACTTGCATTATTATTTTGTATTACTCTTTTATTTCGAAGAGATTCTTTATATATTATTTAAAAAAATTATTTCTATTACTTTTATTTGCAATATATCTAATTCTTTAAAAGTTTTAAGTTAATTATTATCTTTAATTAAAGGTAATTTTTGCAAATCTATTTTGCGTAGTTTATTATCTAGTAGTTTATATTCTAATTAATTTGCAAATTAATTTGATTAAAATTTTCTTAATTCTATTTTCGACAATAGAAAAAGAATTTTTTACAAAGTATTAAACAAAATTAGGAACAATTTTTTGTTACCTATATTAAGAGAGAAAGATAAATATATTAAGTAAAATTTAAATACAAATATTTAATTTCAAAAATAATAATTACAAATTACAATTAATAAACCTATTTTAAACAAAACTTAATTAAGACTTGTTAATTTATATTAAGCAAAAAAGATTAATATAAAAGTACAATCTAAACTTTGAAACAAATTTGTTTAAATAACTTCGACTATAAAGAGTTTTTCTAAGATTGTTTGCAAAAATTGTTATAAGTTTTTAAATTATTCTACTATCTACAATTATTTAAGTACAACAAATATAAAGAAATATCTTTAATTTATTTTTTACTTAAAACAAAAAAGATCTAGATTGCAAATTACAATTAATCTAATCTTTAATTGCGTAAATTACAATAAATAATACAAAACTAATATATTATTAGAAGAAAAATTATATCGATCTATTATTCTTTTTTGTTTAAAATAATTAAAAAAATTAATTATGCAAGACTTTTGTTAATTTAAATCTATTCTTTCGAATTATCGATAATTCTTACTTTCGAAAATTATTAAAAATACTTTAATTAGAGTTAGTACTTCTAGATTGCACAAAATTATCGAAGATAATTTTCTTAAACTTCGATCAAATTTGTAAGAAAATTAAAATAGATTTTAAAGATATTTAGTATATCTTTATTGCTTTAAATATATAATCTAGTTTTTAAAAAGTTGTCTACTTAGAAATATTAATATATTGAATTAATATTGTATTTTAATTTCGCAAGTATTTCGTTAAACTTACTTCTTTTAATATCGAGTATACAAGTTGTTAATTAATATTAAAGCTTATAAAAATTTTAAAGTTTTTTAAGATTAAAAACAGACTTCTTAATATTGTTACTAATAATATAAGCAATAACAATATTCTAAAAGACAAACTCGAAAAAGCTCTAAATTAACAAGGATTTTAATAAAACAAACAATAGAACCTTATTTCTTGTTTAACTTATATTATTAATCTAATAACTTAGAATTTTATTATAACTTTAGAATTAAAAACAATAATTAACAATATTGTTATACAATCAAAGAGTATACAAGTTTAGAATATTACAAGAAATACAAATTTGTCTATTATAATTAAAAAAAAATTGTAATAATACAAAAAAAAAACTAAATTTTATTTAAATTTGCGCTTTTATAGTTGCTATTAATAGCTTAGCTTAATATTTGTTTTGCTTCAAAGTCTTTTAGAAATAAATCGAAAAAAAATTACAAAAACTAGTACAAAATATTTATATTTATTAAAACTCTATTTATCTAATACTTTGTTATATATATTAATTACGCAATTTTATTAGTTTTTAAATAAAGAAATACTCTTAAAATTAAAAAATACAACAAATTAAACTAGAAAAAAACAAATAATAATTAATTTTATTTGTTAACAATATATTAAATTTTTTCTACAAATATACTCTTATAGTTTTACAAACAATTAATATAAATATTTATTTAAAATTTCGAATATTTAATACAATATTTAATTATCTCGAATATCTAAAGAAATTAATTAAAATTAATATTTATTTTTTGATAAAAATTGTAACAAGAGCTTGCAATAAAACTTTAACAAACCTTGCAAAATATTATTTAAAAATAGAAAAACTTAATAATATATTATACAATCTTGTTAATATTTTAAATGTTATATAGAAATTAAGTCTTTACAAAATTTAAAATAATAATAATAATAATAATAATGCTATTAACTACAAAACAAAATACAAAATTTATTTTAAAATTTATTTTCAATATTATTATAATTTAACTACTAGTTTAAGAGCAAAAACATAAAGAGCAAATATTGTTAAAAAAATAATACAATATAGTAATATATATAATCTTTTGTTAATACTTTTGTAATTTGTTGCAATTGTTGCAAAATTCTTATTTTAACAGTTTTAATATTTTTGTTTGATTTAAGATAAAAACAATTAATATTTTCGAACTAATATTATAGAAAATAAATAATTAATTTAAAAGTATTAAAGAGATAATACTTCGAACTTTCTTAAGTTAATACAAATAACTCGAGATATACTTTTATATTTAATATTATCGATAAATATTAAATAAACTTTTAGTTTTACTTAAAAAGTATATTAATAAAATTAATCTCAAATAAGTTTGCAAACAATTAAGCAAATTATAATAATTAAATATTATAATTGCATTATAAATTTAGATTTAGAAAAGATTGATGTTAAATTGTAAAATATATATTGCAAAGAAAAAAATAATAATTAAGCAATAAACAAAGAAGAGAATTTTTTTCGAATAGAGTTCGAGATTGTTTTACATTAGATTTATTAATAGATATATTATATTATTGAAGATATTGTATCTATAATTACAATATAAACAAATAAGTTTTATTAGTAATAATACAAAAAGATAATATATTTCATAATTTTGATTGTTAGAAGAAAGCTATTAATAACTAAATTTCGAAAATTCGACTTACAATTAATACCAAGGATATATTATAATTGTTTAAGAAAAAAATATAAAACTACTTTAGAATTTCTATTACTAAAAAAGATCGAATTGCTTTATTAAATATTTAATAAACTAACAATTCTTAAGCTAAATTATTATATATTTGAAATAAATTGCTACAAGATTTAAGTTTATATAGAGTAAAATATTAATTAAATTCTATAGTTACAATAATAATACAACAAGATAATATATTTACTAGAGAAGAAAATATATATAAATGTTTTTGCAATTTCTTAAAGTATATTTAAAACTAAATTCTAAATATAGTATATGATTTTCTAATAGTTGTAATTCTAAGTCTTGTTATATAGTATTTCGCAAATTAGATATTAAAATAAGTATTTAAAAATAAAAAAATTAGTCGATTTCTAATATTTTTTAATCTCTCGAAAAGCAATAGTTTTAGACTTTTATTTTTGCTTTCTTTATCGCAAAATATTAGTATATTAGTTAGAAATATATTATCTATTTTTATTACTTTGCTTACGTTAGTACTATAAATACTCTTTTCTTTAATACTTTTGTCTTCAATATTCTTGTCTTTATTATTGTTTATTTTGTTTTGTTTAGACTAATTATAGAAAATTATTCTATTGCGAGAGAGTTTCGAAACAAAGTTTTAAATTAGCATATTGAGTTTATTAGTTATAAACAAGATATATTGTATTACTTGCATATATTATTTGTTCGCTTTGTACAAATTATCGAAGATAATAATATTAACTAAAATAGATTAATATATATATAAAAAGTTATAAAGAATAGCGCAATAATTTTTAGAACTTTTATTAATAGAAACGTGTCGAAAATCGATTTAAAATTTGTATAAGAATAGAAGCTTAAATTAACAATTAATAATAAAATTATATAAAATGAACAATAAAGAAGTTAACATAAATAAACTTGCATTATTTATCGATAAAATTAAAGAAATATTAATATAAAGAAATAATAATTGTATTAAGTAAAAAGTTTAAAGTAAGTAAAAGTAGAAGTAAAAGATAACTTTAATTCTAATATATATAATTTTTACTTTAATTTGTAAAATTATTTCTTAATATCTTATTTATAATCTTATAGATCTTTAAAATTCTTTTATATTCTAAGTCATATAATATTCTATCAAATATTAATATATATTTATAATCTAGTATATAATCGTATTATCTATATATATTACTAGTAAATTAAGCTAAGAAATTGTACAGATAATAAAATTACTATTAATTTAACTAAAAAAGTATTGTAAGTTGCAATTGCGCACAAGAATAAAATAATAAGAAGAAGAAGTTATATCGAAAATAAAATAACAATTACAAGATTATCTCGATTTGTATTAAGAAATTGCGTAAAATATCTATTTAAATAAAAGTCTTTTAGTCGAATTATAAAATTATAAAGATTAAAATTAAAAATAAAATTAACAAGTATCAAATTAATTAAGATATTTATAATAATATATTTAAGTAATATAATAAAATACATAATATTAATAACTTAATAGTACAATATTTTAAAAATTAGTTTAAACAAAAAGCAAAAAAAAAGTTTACAATTAAGAAGACAAAGCAACTTAGAATTATTTAAAAAATACAAGCAATATATAAGAATATAGATATAATAATAATATTTTTCTCTTAAAATATATATATTATCTAAATATATTATTTGTTTTCTATATTTAAGCTAATTAATATTGCAATTAAGTATCGACAATAAGTTTAATATTAATAAAAGTTTCTTAATATTTATAAAATTAATTATAAAGATTATTTAACAACAAGTTATTTACTATAATAATTTAAATAACTTGAAAAGAACTAATAACAACTTTGTTAAGAAATTTGCATTATCGAAAAACGCAAAAGAGAGAGAAATTTCTAATTCTATCGATATTAAGATAGAGAATTCTAACAATATTGTTAAAAAGAATAATAATAATCAAAAAATTCGATATATAGTTTAAGAAGATACTAAAATGTTAAGTTATAATTACTATAAAATTACTAATAACAATAATAATAGCAAAGAGAAGAATATAAGCAATAAAAATTAAGATTGCAATAATAAGAATAATAATAAAATTAAAAGCAACTCGAATTAAATTATTTAAAATAATAATATAGCAAACAAGATTATTAAGATTTTAAACTAACAACTTTATATACTTAGCTTAAAGAGCTTACTATTATAGATTAATATTGTAATATATTATTATATTGTATTATTATATTGCATTACTATATTATATTATTAAATCTAAAATATATAACTAAGATTTTAAACAAATTAATTATAATTTATAATAGAACTAATGTTTTAACAATTCAAGTCGATTTTTCGATTTAATTTTCGATTTCAAGTTTAAAATCGAATCAAATTGTCGATTTCAATTTTAGAAATCGAATTGTTAAGACTTTCGATTTGATTCGATTTTCCGAATCGAACTCGATTTCTCGAACCGACGCGATTAGTCTAAACAAAAAAAATTAATATTGAAAGTTATTATTTTGACTATTACGATTACTATAATCTTGCAAGAAAACATTTTTTTGATATGTTAATAATAATATAAGTAATTCAATTTTGCTCTGTCGCAAAAGTTATGTGTAACAAGAGGAATTGATTTTGCCGAAAGTCGCAAGCATTATGAATACGCCAAAGACATCTCGCAATGCTTTATGCGCAGCCTTCCCGTGCAAGGCAGCAATACCATACATTACCCAGCCGCCTCATCGCTTTATGCTCGCAAACACTCACCCCACGATTCTTGTGCCGTTTGACCTGTGTTCGCATAATTAATGTGGTAAGAAGTTAGACCATGGAGGATGAAGAACCCCAGTATTCAAGGCTCTTTAGAGTTCCCACGCCTCTCAAAATTATGTTTACCATACTTATCTTTCCCTTTGCCTGCACATACATTGTCTGCGGTTGCGGTTTGAAGGTGATGCGAGCGAAATGGGGCGATGGAAAACCAGTCTCAGGCTATTATGGAACTGGTCATCATGTCGCCGTCCAACGTTGGGAGCGACAGAGGATTCTAAAGAGAGGAGTGAAGCATGAACGTCCTAAACCTTTGCCTAAGTGGCGGAAAAGGTCTCTCACGATACCAAATGTTTGTGTGAGTGCATCGTTCCTCAAGCGCCGAAAAGCAACTAGTGACCAGTCACAATCGACGCTCTTCGGAAGATTGCCATTGGAAATCCGCGAAATAATATACAAACATTACTTCGCGGGCTCCGAATATCTGTATATCTATAGGCGAACAGATAACCGCCTGGGCCATTGTCGTTGTGACAATATGTATGGCGTGATGTGTCCGCCGGGACTGTCCTGGGGCTTTGATCATACCGTCACCGACGCGTGGGATGTAGCTGGGAATACTGACAGGGACCGAGACGATCTGCTATCATTACTTATGACGTGCAGGAGAGCGTACGTGGGAGACTGTTTCCTGTGATACATGCTAGAGGGCTGCTGATGATGAGGTAGTTATTCTGAAGCCATTGACCTTCTGTACACACAGCACACTTTCTGCTTTTCAGGCACTTTTGACGAACCAATACTTCAGGCGATCAGTCTTGGCCAAGCGCCTGAGCTTGCCTCGAGTCGTTGATGATCATACAGCGCTTTAGTACGTGCAACAAATCGATCTTCGATGGGTTGCTGATACTGATCAATTCAACTAGATGTATTTTTATTCGCTTTATCCATAGAGCTATAGATGTTCATGTGTCGATCGGTGCACCGTTAACTCGTCATTTCTTCTTTCCATAGAGCACCAAAACAAGGGTGCACCGGCCCTTGCCACGGACGCTGTGAGAACCTTGGCTGGCTGCTCGAAGAAGATTGTCCGCCTCATGTGCCCTCATTACACAATGGTAAACCGGGAGAGGATGAACCTGCCATGGATGGTAGGGTGATATCCATTCGGCCGCACTAGGTTATACATACCGAGAGCCGCAAGCGCAAGCACAGTACGGTCCTCCAAAGCACAAATTGCCATTTGGCTGCGAGCAAATGGGCTTCGGTTTAGCCAGTCCCAATAGAAGAGCCTGCTGATATCCACCAGTAAGTCTGAGGGAAAATGCATCCAGTACGTTGATCGCCCTCCGCTGTCGCGCGAACCTCCAGGGCCACGGAACTTCTAATCCTTTCGGATATCCCAGTGCATGCTCAATCAAGGTATCAAACTCCTCAATGCTCATCGCCTCTCGAACAGCAGGGAGTATTGCGTGGCTGGGTTGCTGAGACTGAGTACATTTCGAGGTCAGCTTTCTCTCTTAAAGGTTGGGCATTGGAGCTATGAGATATGTCTCAAGAGCGGATGCTGCCCAGACTAGTACCAAAATCCTCGAAGCCCTCAGAAAATGCAAGGGATGCTCAGGCGTTTACTGATCTGCAACAGAATCGGTGCTCAACACGCATTCAGGATAAGACGCATGAACTGGTCTAGGCTCCACCGTTTGACGCCACAAGCCGCTCTGTAAACGCATACTTCTTCGAAGTGAGTCACTCGGGCAGCGTCGAATTCTGATCGTTTGAGTGATGCCCAGTCCCATCGGTGATATGGATGTTCTGCTTCTCCTGCGCGATCTCTCATTCGGAGCAGCCACCGGGCGCTCACATGTATCCATCCTACACTCGTAACATTTGCGGTGTCTGCAGGGCCTGCCGTTCCTCGCCCCTGCTCTGCAGTGCACTACTCTAAAGACGTTGGAATATCCGCAAACGTGGCACCACCAACATCTGACCATCTTCGCAGTATCGTTCGAGAAGTCCCGTAAGTTGAAGCGTGTATGGTACGTGCTAACTGTAGTAGGTAGGTATGGCGCGGAATGGATGTAACAATACTGCTTTTAATATTTGGTACAGGTTCTATAAGGGAAAACATGCATTGGGAGGAGTGAGCCTGCTACTCCATATAGCCAGACTTAAGGGCCAGTCAGAACACCATAGCTAAGGTATGAATTCAGTCTCTGTCATCGACCAAATTCCTCAGACTCAGAACCTGGTCAGGGCGTCATACCTAGGAATCAGCAAGTCTCTGTCATTAGCCAGGTACTATTAGAGTCAGGATTCAGTCAGAACGTTGCAGATGTGAACCGGTCTACGACACCAATCACATGGTTCTAGGTTGATGGGATTCGCCTAGTCACTCTGAAAATCAGAGCATGCTAATCTCGTTCATCGGTGTAGAATGAAATGCTTTCACTCGATCCCTACCCACCCCGCAAGCATTCCACAACGGACGACAATCGATGCCAATCTCCTAGCTCTTACGTCATTACGTACAGCAAGAAGCATTGTATTTTAGGATTGTCGGGATCTGAATAGACATTGAATATAGCTTCGATTGATGCAGACCAAGAGATATATGACATGAATAGTTCTCCGGCGCAACTGCTGCGAATACATGATTGAAATGTCGCTATGGCCTCAAAAAGGTAAGAGATGTTGGGGATCTACTTGCCTCGACCGGTATAACAAGTAATGCGAATATCACTCTTCTTGCCCAGAACCTCCTGGTGGTCTATCTATCAAGAACCAGCTGATTCCGTTCCCATGCGGAGTCCCAAGGAGCGCAAACCCTTCCAGGTCGCCTTCTACGATGCTGAATGTCTTCCCAGGCCACGGAGCGTCAAGCGTACCGGTCTTGAGGGAATCATTGGGTACATCCATGACATGCTTGCTGTCCTTGTCCACAACGTTGTCGCGGAAGATGTACCGCAGAGATAAGCCTTGCCCGCGGCGAGGTCTGACCACAGCGTCCAGACAACGTCCGACCATCGGCTCAGAAGAGGGACTGCCCCCATTGATGGTGCTCCCTTGAGCGGTGGGTCTACGCCGAGGGCAATGCAATATGTAGGGGCAGCATTGTCGATTGCAACGATGGCGCCGTGAGTGACATCGAAAGCATTGCGGTAATATCCACAGTCATCTTGTCCGCCCGTGAGAGATATCTGTTAACCCTGGAAGAACTCATGAAGGTTTCATTACCAAGATACCGTGAGTAAGGAAATCCAACTAGCACAAAAGAAGGAGATACTTCAAGTAGGCCCCCTCACTATAAATGTAGTCACAAGCAGTATCAACACTCTACGGCGCTGCCAGCTACTCCCTTGGACTCGACTCCACGGGACCCTCCATTCCCCACACGCCCCACAAGAATCTGCAACGCGCCACTACCATCAAAACCCACTAACCAACACTTATACCGAAAGGGCCGTACACCAACAAGAAACACCACTCCTTCCCTAAAACCCATCAAAACCCCCAACAACACGATCCCCTTTGCCCATCCCAACCAGCGAACCCCCAACAAACAAACCCCCTGAAAACCCTTCAAGAATGAAGCAGAATATCTACCTATCTCGACAAATCCCTGAGAAGGTGCACCCCTTGGGATAGGTCGTGGATGCGTTCACCTACTTTTTGATGATTTTACGCCCTTTTCGTTTTCTTAGTGTCTTTCATCTAAGGCATTGGGATCGAATGTACCATCAGCCCGCATCGATGTCATAGAAAATAATTGTGAAGCGAGATCTTCAGCGCGATAAACGGCAAGGGAATAGGGGGCAGCGACACCAGAGAGCTAAGGAGAAATATAGCCTGAAGCGTTATCAGGAGCTTGGCGCTATCTTCTGAGGTGGAGTCGTTGCTACTAAGCTGAAGAAGATGGCAAGGAGGGG
>JAABUZ0100005925.1_pt1 | contig 15629 bp, 16 predicted proteins | sample 5562091 | NCBI WGS metagenome assembly JAABUZ01 (sample SAMN12813069, study PRJNA571459) | rock metagenome | isolation source: Antarctica rocks | place: Antarctica: Victoria Land, Linnaeus Terrace sud | collected 2015-12-21 | reverse complement strand
ACGCGCCTGAAAAACTTAAAGAATGGCCGCGTCATCGAGCAGCGATTCCGAGCTGGTGAAGAAGTCGATGAAGTACGCGTCGAGCATTAGAACTGGCAATTTTTATACATAGATGGCGATGACTACGTCTTCATGAATACCGAGACATATGATCAGCAGCCAATTCCCAAAGAGATGCTTGGCGACGCCATCAAGTTTCTCAAAGAGCAAGACGAAGTCGAAATGTTGGTTGATGGCGAAAATATCATTGCCGTTGTGCTCCCCAACTTCCTGGAACTGAAAGTCGAGAGCGCAGAACCGGGCGTTCGTGGTGATACTGCCAACAACGTCACCAAGCCAGCAACCTTAGAGACAGGCGCTGTCGTCAATGTTCCTTTGTTCGTCAATCCCGGTGATAGGATTCGCATCGACACCCGCAGCGGTCAATACGTTGAGCGCGTAAAGTAAGCGAATCTTTTCAAAGAGTTATTTTTATTCTTTATACATTTTTGCTACAGCAAAAATGTATAAAGAATAAAAATAACTCTTTGAAAAGATTCGCTTAGCCATCTACAAGCATCAACGATAGAGATGAAAAAGGAGTGTCCAGAGATGGGGACCAAAGATGCAGAGTCCGATGATGATAGACAGAAAAGCGCTTGTTAGAACCGCTCCAGCAGAGACATCCTTCGCAATTTTAGCGAGAGGATGGTAGCCAGGAGATGCTAAATCAACACAGATCTCTATGACGGTATTAAACATCTCCGCAATAAAGACGCCGGTGATAGCGATGAAAACGATGGCGAATTCAACTGCGGAGATGCGAAGGACAAGACCTGTAACAATTGCCAGAGTGGCGATAACTGCATGAACGCGAGCATTGCGTTGTGTGCGTAACGCATACCAGAGTCCGCTAAATGCGTAGCCGAAGCCAGCGATAAACTTCGCCCATTCGCCCTTGTGCGAAGGATGGCGCGGCAGTTTAGAGACTGGCGGCTCTGATGTATGGCTCATGCCTTATATGCCTTTTGCCCCATTGCTTGTAAGATTGATTGTTGGATGGTCACCATTGCTTGATAGCCCGCCTCGGTCTGATCATCATAGCCGACAAGGTGAAGCACCGCGTGAGAAAGCAGATAGATAAGTTCTGTCTGATAATCATGACCCGCCTCGGCCGCCTGGCGTAAGATAGTCGGCCAGGACACCACGATATCGCCCAGGTTCGCCACTATCTCCGGAGGAGTTATAAACGTATGCGGTTGCTCAGTGGCCTCAGCATCTTCTGCTGGTGGCCAAAGTTGATCGAGGGGGGCATCGACAAGCGGTCGTTCAACAAGAGGAAAGGAAAGCACGTCAGTAGCTTTATCCTGCTCTCGATACTGCTTATTCATATCGCGGATACCGTTATCGTCGGTAACAAGCAAAGTCAGCATAAACTCTTGTGTCAGATTCACGGCCTGCAACGTAAGCGAAATAACAGTATCCAGGTTGATAAGAGAAAGAGCCTCTTCGACTGAAGCATTTTGTTGCTCATCGCCGATATTCACGTAGAGCTCTATAAGGGGATGTTCTTGCATACTATACTCTTTCCCTTTCATAGCCTGATTTCGAGCTAAGCTAGCCGATCACTCCAGCTTCTCCGCCTACCTCGTGCGAAAAAATTATAGTGTAGCATCGCCGTTATGTCAAGGCATCGCATTTACAAGTCTTTACCAGACTCGTGTTGCTTTACGGCCGAACGCAACAAGAAACAGAATGGAACCAAAGAGTAGGATACTAAAGAGGCTGATAGTGCGATCAAGAAGAATAGCGGCGGCAGTTAGATTCACAAGATTCGACCCCTGGTAGAAAAGCGCAATCATCGCCGCCATGCCACCCTCCACCAGCCCCACACCACCGCCAGTAGCAGGAATAGCCGTAAGAAGAGCCTCACCCAGACCAACGAAGATAGCCGCAGCCAGAATATGCAGAGGAGGACCGCCAATCAGATTGAGGGCAAGCGCAATGAACAAGAACCGCAAAGCTTCACAAGCCCAGACTCCAACCGTCAGCCCCACCAACATAGGAAGGCGGCGGAAAGAGCCAAGCGTCCCCTCCTGAAAGTGATAATACTGATCACGAAAGCGAGGAGGCACCATTTTCGCAAGGGGCTCACGTGCCAGACGCAAGACGAACAGAGCTCCGATACCTATAACCACCGCAACCAGCAGAAGTTCCATGCTCAACAGGAGTTGCGGCGGCATATGTGAGCGCAGACTAATAATAATAGAGGGAATAAAAAGTAACAGAAGGACAACGAGATCGAGCAGGCGTTCAGCCAGCACAGTGCCAAAGCTACGCGTCGTCGAAACACTGATCTCCTGTCGTAAGAGATAGGCCCGATAGAGATCGCCCAGTTTCGCCGGAACCACTGCATTGGCAAAAAAGGAAATGTAAATAATCTCCACCAACTTGCCAAAGCCAGGCAGATGGATACCATTCCCCTTCTTATAGCCGACGTTCTCTAGTAAGAGCTGCCAGCGCAAGGCGCGAATGCCAAAGGAGAGGTAGTAAATCAGAAAGGCAACCAGAAAGAAAAAGGGGTTCGCAGAACGGATGGCTGCCCATGTCTTTTGAGGGTTAATGTTTGCCTTCTGAGCAAAGAAGATCAGGGCCGCAATCACAACGATCAATGGCAGCAGTGTGCGCCAGTTTAAGAGCCTTTTGCCGAGCGCCAGTTGCTCGCGAGTAACCTCTGTCTGTGTATTCTCCAAAGATGCGGACGATGAAAAGGAAGCATCTTCTTTGTCTTGTATTCTCTCAGAATCCTGATCTTGTTTATTGAGAACAAGCGCGCTCGGTTTGTGAGCTCCACGTTTATCTTTAATCAAAACATCCTCCACCGAAAGCTTCCGCTTTACGCAACCCGATCCAGACGCAAGAGCAGAACAAGGAGTAGCGCAAAGAGAATGGTCATGCTGTGAACATAGAGATTATCCACCAGATTATGGACAGAGACCGAGAGCAGGGCCGCAACCAACCCTATCGCAAGTGCCCTATCACTTACCAGTATACTCAGGCGTCTAAGGGCGTCTTGCTTCACTAAAGGTGAAACGCTCGGATTGTCTTTTTTCAAGGTAGGGTGCATGATATGCAATCTCAGCTTTTGAGAACGCTTATGCAAAGTGCGAATTGTTCTACCGCCGACAACAAAAACAGCGATAACAAACAAGACGAAGGCAAGCAGCCCAAATAAACCAGCCTCAGCAGCAATGTTAATAAAATAGTTATGAGCATGACCGAGAGGAATGATAAAGATACCAGGAGCATAAGGCGGATAAGCGGGCTCATAGTTGCCTATCCCCACGCCTAGAAAGGGATGATCCAGAAACATCTGTATACCAGCGAACCAGTGCGCCACGCGCTCTGAATTCGCATAATTATCCGGCGAAGGCGCAGTAAAAGAGATCCCAACCACACCGATTCTAACAAGGAGAGATTGATAGAAGCGCGCAGGAATCTTGCCAGAGAGGGCTGCCTCGATAAAAGCCAGGAACGCAACGCCCACCACAGCCATAAGCTTACGAAAATGGGGAAAGCCGACGACAATAATGAAAAGTATGGCAACAATCGCGGCCAGCCAGCCACCCTTAGACTGCGTCAAAACCTCAACACCAGCCAGAATAGCCGTCGTTATCCCGGCCAGGAAGCGGGAGATCCAGGTACCTCCTAGTAACGTAAGCGCCAACGTAATCATCAATGTCATATTCAGATAGCCCGCGTAAGGGTTTGGCTGACCAAACGTGCTATAGACGCGCAAACTGGAATCACGAATAAACGAAGTGGGACCTAGATTAAAGAACGCCTGTGCATAGCCATAACACGCCTGAGTGATAGCGGCCAGGCAAAGAATAACAACCAGTGTCCAGATTTGCTGCCGCGTGCGTATATACTGCGCACCCAACAGCACAACCACCGCAAGTTCCAGCCACTTCACAATCTCCTTCAAACTGGCCGAAAGGCTCAACGCCACCGTCGTCGAAGCCAGCATAGCCAGCAGAAGGAAAAGTATTGTCAGAGCCAAATAGGGCGGCGCGTTATACCCCTCGCGATCAAGAGGGCCTTGATGACGTGCGTAAGCTGGCACAAGTGGACGTAGTGCAAAGCTAAGTAGCCAACTCACAGCAAGCAGACCCACAAGAATATCTGCGCTTGTCAAACTCACGCCTAACTTAATAGTATCGAGTGAACCCCAGGGTATAGCGAAAGGAAAAAGATAGAGAGCAATCCGTGGACGCAGAAGAGTCCAGACAGTGATGAGCAGGTAAAGTGGAAGACGAATATTCCAGTATTGAGACTTAGGGAGGGCAAACAGGCAGAGAAGGGCGAGGACAGCGGCTGCCAGGCCGACTAAATTGGCGACAGTCGCTTTTTCACGAAAACCCGCTAATGCTTGTCTGTACCACGAAGGAGAGGTAGACTCTGCATTATCGATACTCGGATTATACATAGTGTAGTGTCCTAAAACAGGAAAAAGCTATGAGACGGGTGTGAGGTGCCCAATACGTTTTCCAAACCACTCAATAGTTTTGTGCAAACCATCCTCCATGCTCACTTTGCGTTGCCAGCCAAGAACCTGCTGTGCTTTGGTAGGATTGGGGCGGCGGCGCTCCGGATCATCAATGCGGCTCGACTCAAAAACGATAGCCGACGAAGAATTGCAAAGCTGAATAATCATCTGAGCATATTCAAGTACCGTATGTTCTTCAACACTTCCCAGATTAAAGACCTCGCCAGCAGTATGCGGTTTGTACATAGCCAACAATAAGCCATCCACCAGATCGCTCACATAAGTAATGCTGCGCGTCTTACTTCCGTCGCCGTAGATAGTCAGTGGCTCATTTTTCAAAGCTTGTGTAATGAAATTTGGAATCATTCGACCATCATTAATCTGACTGTTTGGTCCATAGGTATTAAAGATACGTACGATACGCACATCCATCTGATACTGCCGATAGTATTCCATCACCAGCGTCTCGCCAAGACGTTTGCTCTCATCGTAGCATGCACGTGGCCCAATTGGGTTTACATTACCCCAATACTCCTCGCTCTGAGGATGGACCAGAGGGTCACCATAGATTTCAGAGGTCGAAGAAACCAGGAAGCGTGCGCCTTGTTTGCGTGCGATCTCCAGCATACGATAGGTGCCCAGGCTATTCACCAGAATCGTCTCAATGGGATGATCCATATATCCAACAGGACTTGCCGGACTGGCGAGATGAAAAATAGCATCGGCTTCACAATCAAAAATTTCTGTGACATCCTGCTGCAAAAAAGTAAAGCGTGGATGGGCAAGAAGTTCTCTAATATTCTCTTTGGAACCAGTAATAAGATTATCAATACATAGAACAGTATGTCCTTCATTAAGTAAACGAGCACAAAGATTGGAGCCAATAAAACCTGCTCCGCCGGTAACAACTGTTTTCAACGAAAACCTCCAACATTGAGAATATCTATAGAAAGATATCAGCACCTTAATGGGAAGACGAATTGGTTCTGGGAAGGTAACGAAAATAGCACGTTAGGAGCACTGAACGGTCTTTCGTATCTGTTTTTACATTACATAGATCTTATGCCGAAATCAACGCCGCTCTCTTGAAAGTCCCCACATCAACGGACTCCGTCCTAGCTCCGCACTCAGGTTTCCGTGCAGGGAATTACCTTCAAAATAAACCGTCTTGCACCACTTCTTAGAGCAGGATTGCTTGTTTGATCAAAAATTGATAAGGACCTGAGCCGTTGTTGATAAACATCACTCTATAATCAATACGCTTTTCCTATCAGGTTTGGCTCAGGTAGAGTACTCATACCTTATGATCTCAGGTTTGTGCTTGTCGGTGTTTCCATCTTTGATAGAGGACTTCATCTCCCCAACTGAGGAAGCCGCTGGTGGTAAGGCCGTGAACGATAATTACCGCGACTAAAGAACGTGGTCCTGGCAGGAAAAGATAAACCAGGCTAAAGACGAGACCAGCAATGCCCACACCAGCCACGCTACGCCAGTTCCATTTCCCTAAACGATGATAGAGCGTATACGCGGCTGAACTTACCAACCAGCCAAGGAAAAGCGAGCTCGTCCACTGAACAACTATGGCAAGCAGAAAGCCACGAAAGAAAAGCTCCTCGACAGGAGCATTGATGAACAGGTAAAAGATACTCTGAAAAAGCTGATCGGCAGGCGTCGGGCGACGAAACCAGGGTCCAACAATATACATTCGATAAGCGATAGAAAAAGCCGCCATAAGCACGCCAACGATCAAGCCGAGCACAATATGAAGTGGCACGTCAGAGAGCGTTAAGCCTAGAAACGATAAGGGCAGATGAAAAAAGCCAATATAGAGAAATGGGACAAGCATCATTGGGATGATGCGCATGAGGAGATCGGGCCACATCCAACGCCACGTTGTTGCTGTAGTTGAGTAGACAAGCTCGGACGATTTGACAGATGACACGTGATTACCTCTCCTGGGTAAGAAAACCTTATCAACCTGGGTAGCTACCATTGATTACCTATACTTCCTAAACATTGTTAAAATTCTGTAATGTTTGTTAAGTAAGTGTAATCAATAGCAGAGCAATTGTCCAGAGTTACAGAAATACGTACGACTATTTTACGTCCATATTTTGCAATTGGGTCAGGCCCTCATGTGCCTCCTCGCGCGACAAATTCCCTGCTCGTAGATCAAAGTCACTTTTTTTAAGCAAGCGTTCGTAAAAGCCATATCCTTGTTCAATGAACGTATGGGATGATTGACTTGCTTCTAGCTGATCGAAGAGAATGTTTTCAGCCTGGGCATACAGACCTGTAAGCTCGTAGTAGTGGAAAAGCTGGAGCTGTATTGTAGCCGGAAGCTCGTAAGTGGCAAGTTTGCCAATAAGCTCTTTTATGTCAAGATAAAACGTCGAGCCTTCGGGGAAGTGTTCGTGCTGTAGTGCTTCAATAAAGAGATACAGGGCCTTTGTGTAGCGATAGTAACTTGCGTTGCTCTCTCCCTTTGAATCATATGTCTCCCCCTGGGCTTTCAGTAGCGAGGCGATCCATAGACACGCCTCTACGTTGAGCTTGCCAAGTGGAGAGAGCATACGGACGAGCATTTCCTCCGAAAGAGAATCAATGAAGCCAGAAGTGAGACCGACTTTGCGAAACAAGAGATCATCGAGCGTAATAAGAGCGTCCTCGTGTTGATCGCGCTTGCGTAAACGAAGCACTATCGACAACTCGCGCCCAATCTGCTCCGCCAGGCGCAGTATATAGTCTTTATTAATCATAAATGGCCTCGCGGAGTGTATAATTTTACTTTTTCTACATTTTTAAGCTTTGATTAAAAATGTAGAAAAAGTAAAATTATATATGACAATCGCTTCAGGTAGCGAAGCTACACTCACTCTCTCATCTCCTGAGAATGTGGACGCGATGGGGCTCAGACACTCTTTTAGCCAAGTCGCGCGATTGCCTGGTCAATACGTTTTAAGCTTACGTCGCGGCCTAGAACTTCCATCATCTGGAAGAGCGGAGGCGTGGCGGTACGACCACTCACCGCCGTACGAACCGAGCCAAAAAGCTGACCAGTTTTGAGATTGATCTGGGTGGCAAGCTCGCGCATTGGTGGCTCCATCACGGTATGTTCCCAGGAATCTAGACCAGCCAGCAGATTACGCGCCTGAATTAATGCCTCACGCGTACCCGCCGCATCCATCTTCTTCTGTATCAGAATGTCCAGACCGTAGTCAATCTCATCTGTATAGAAGAAAGAAACGACCTCGGCAGCCTCGCCCAGAGTCTTGAGGCGCTCATGCTCCAGAGCTAGCACCCGGCTCGTATACGCACGATCGATAGGACGTTGGATGCGCTCGGGCAGTCCACCCTCAGCCTCTGGACGCTCCATATAGGGCAACGCCCGCTCTACCAGCTCCTCTAAAGGTAGCTTGCGAATATACAAGCCATTCATCCAGAGCAACTTATCGGGATCATAGATGCCGGCTGACGCGCCCACACGATCTAATGTAAATGCCTTAATCAGCTCCTCACGCGTGAAGATCTCCGTCTTGTCATCATAGGACCAACCCAGAAGGGCCAGAAAATTAAACACCGCCTCTGGTAGAAAGCCTTGCTTCTTATAGTCTGACCATGCAGGAGCGCCCCGGCGTTTGCTCAGCTTCTTTTTATCTTTACCTAGCACGCTAGGAACATGATAGAATAGCGGCGGCTCCCAGCCCAGAGCTTTGTAGATCAGTACATGGCGTGGTGCGCTAGGAATCCACTCTTCTCCACGTAACACATGCGTGATGCCCATCAGATGATCATCAACCAGATGAGCCAGATGATAGAGAGCCAGACCATCAGCTTTGAGAATGACCATATCGTCCAGATCGCTGTTCTTAAACACCATATCGCCGTGGATCTCATCATGCACCACCGTCTCACCCTCAAGGGGTACCGCGAAGCGAACCACCCAGGACTCGCCCGCAGCGTCTTTTGTAGCACGCTCTTCGGGTGTCAGATAGCGGCAGCGGCGATCGTAGCGGGGTGGCAGCTTTTGTGCCTCTTGCTCTTTACGCATCTGATCAAGTCGCTCTGGCGTACAGTAGCAGCGATAGGCGTGGCCCGACTCGATCAACTGATTGGCATACTGCTGATAGAGAGCTTTGCGCTGCATCTGGTAATAGGGGCCATAAGGTCCACCGATGACGGGCCCCTCATCCACATTCATTCCTAACCAGGCCAGACCGTTATTAAAATCTTCAACCGCGCCTTCTACGGTGCGTGCAACATCGGTATCTTCGATGCGCAAAATGAAGGCTCCCCCGGTGTGGCGTGCATAAAGCCAGCTAAAGAGGGCGGTACGGAAGCCTCCAATATGTTGAAATCCAGTAGGGCTAGGTGCAAAACGCAGGCGTGGCGTCGGCTTCTCTCCCGTAACCGGTAGCCCCTCTGTACGGTTGTCGATTTGTGTCATGAATAAAATGCCTCTCCTTCGACTACTTTTCTGCTTCATTCTAACATACTATAACAATTGCGGGATAGCATATAATTTCAATAAGTATCTGCTTAGACGCTTCCGAGTAGAGTTTTTGCGTCTCTGGACGGTACTATGAGCCGGGTGATATAGTGATTGAGCAGGGGTAACTAGCATAAGGGAGGACAACGATGGGTAAACAGCCAGAAAAGGGGAAAGGCTCAGAGACTGATGAGCATGATCTGCCGACAGAGCCCGTTCCCTATCCCTTTGTACCTGCACCATCAGATATGAACACGGTACCAGTTCCACCTCAGCAGCCGATCACATTAGGGCCATTTCCACAAAGTCAGTCATATGCAGCGCCACCCAACGCGCCGAAATTTGATGTCTATCCATATCGCCCACCTATGATGCCGGAGCAGCCCCAATTGGGACCTCAACAGCCCATAGAAGCGAAAAGACCAGGACAATTTCAACAGAGCAACCGGCCATTCTATCTAACATTGATACCTATAGGGGTAGGTCTCTGTTTCGTCTGCATGCAGATGCTCCTCCTCACACGTTTTGTACTTAGATTGTTGGAAATAGCGCAAGGAGCCGCATGGGTAAATACAATCTATGCTCTCTGTGACATAGCCCTTCTACCCTTTCAGGCTTTACTTCCTCCGTTGCAGCTACCAGAGATTTTAAATGCAAGAGTAGAGCCCTACACACTTCTGGCTATCTTTATCTATGGAATGCTGTCACGGCTTCTCGTGCATATTCTGAAAGTACTCTTACACGCACCGCAACCAAAAGCGGCGCAAAATGGAAGACAACCGTGATGAGCAGGCTAATCCTTCCCAAACTCGTCTAGAGCATCCAGGCTGTTGATGAAATCGCGGTAGGCATCCAGATTATCATCGTCGGACTCTTCCGTCTTGTTCTGTTCCGAGCGAAGACCTGGTCGCTGTGCTTCATCATTCAACTCTGGAACAACACCGGCACGTTCCAAAACACTTTCTTCCACATAGATAGGAGTTTTCGACCGAACCGCCAGAGCGATAGCGTCGCTGGGGCGTGAATCGATCTCAACATGTCTGCCAGAGACATCGAGCACAATACGAGCGTAGTAAATCTCATCGATTAGATCGGAGATTACAATACTTTCTATCTTCGCATCGAGTTCCTCGATCACATTTTTGAGCAGGTCATGCGTAAGTGGTCGTGGCGAAGTTGTTCCCTGGAGCTCGACGGCAATAGCATATGCCTCCGCATAAGCTATCCAGATAAAGAGATAGCGCTCTTGCTTCGTCGCTTTTAAGATGACCACCCGCTGTTGCGTAGCCAGGTTTATGCGCACGCTCTCAACTGTCATCTCTACCATAGTTTTTCTGACTCTCTCTTTCGTACGTGGGGTCCGTCGAATATCTAATGCAACCATTGTACACCTGACAAAGGAGTGGACGCAAATTTTCGGATACCCATAGATCGCATAATATTATAGATTGTATCTTTTGAGAGAAGTTGTCATGAGCCTGTGGCTTGCCACCCTCTCTGAAAAAGCCTTTTTCAGAGAAGTATAGCAAAAGCTAGTGGCCCTGCCAAGACCTCAAAAGGGAGAAATGAAGCGATTGCAAGCCTTTTGAAAAATACGTTCAAGAAAAGGCTTGTATTGGACGTGCTGTTGTGGTATTATAATTTGGAATAGTCGTTCTAGTTTTGGCTATGTGGGGACGTTATTGCTGATGTGTTCAGAAAGGCAGGAGACCGTATTATGTCGTTGGAGCAAGCCAGCGAAATACAACGCCGAATGTATGATTTCATTGTAAACTACATGAAATCAGAGGGGATGCCCCCGACGAATCGAGAGATAGGCCGAGAGCTGAATATAGCCAGCACAGGCCACGTGGACTATCATCTGACGATGTTAGAGAAGAAGGGGCTGATTTCTCGGCAGGCGAAGAAGAGCCGTGGCATCAAATTGGCCAGGCAGAGCCAGGGTATTCCTGTCATGGGTACCATTGCAGCAGGCCAACCATTGGACATCTATACTGATGCGGCGGAGTCCATTGAAATCGGGAGCAGCATACTCGATACGGAAAACAGCTATGCTCTTGTAGTGCGCGGGCGTTCGATGATTGAGGACCACATTTGCGATGGTGACTATGTCGTGATCAAGCCTCAGTCAACCTGTCAAAATGGCGATATCGTGGTCGCGGTGCATATGCAAGAAGGTGTAAGCGGAAGCTCGACGCTGAAGCGTTTCTTTCAGGAGAAAGACCACGACCGGGTGCGCTTGCAGCCTGCAAATTCAGAACTGGACCCCATCTTGATTCCTAGAAGTGTGTGGGACCGCGAGTGGCAGATTCAAGGGAAGGTCGTAGCTATTTTCCGGCAGTGTATAAACGCTGCCTGATAGAAAGTTACGATACAAAACCGGAATACGGTACAACTGTATGAGAACCACTTGAAACGAATAAACGGGGCAGTAAAGGATTAGATGGAGATATAGATGGTTTTAAATAACCAGCTAGGGTTGTCCATTGCGAAATCCGGTTTACTGCCTTTTTGTGCTCATCCAATCATTTTCGAGGCTAATCAAAATTAAATAGCCTGTTTAATCTGTGCTTATAATGTCACTTCTACGGGTTCTTGCTGCACTCCACCTCTTGTACTCCTCTCTCAATTTTGGTATACTGCTACTACGATAGTGTAGTAGGGTAATGGTTACTATTGTGAGCCGGGATTTACTGCGAATGCTCAGAAAGGAAACACGGCTTTGATGAAGGCTGTGGTTGCGGCACTTGTGCTTGTTGTGGGGGCGGCGGTCGTGCTATGGTACGGGAATACCCTCAATTCATGGGTGCTGGGTGGATTAATAGGAGGGCTGGCTGCCTTACTTCTTAGCATTCCGATCTCTTTAACCATCTTTTCGTTTCTCTCACGGCATCACGATCAAAGGTCAGGTGCTCATGAAGAGTATGAGCCTACCTACGAGTATCCAGAAGTACCAGAGCGGGTGGCTCGTAGTCTGTATGTCGTGGAAGAGGATCGTCCGCGCCCGCGCCCTGAAATATGGGGAGAAGAGGATGAATGGTACGAGGATGAGAGAGATGAAGAAGATTTCTATGGCCGCACTCAAGGTGCTCGTCGCCCACCTGTTCAAGCCCAGCCTCGCCTGCCCGCTCCAAATCAGCAAAGACCAGTACCTAAACTTCCCGCTCCTCAGCAGAGTACATTGAATCCAAGACAACTATCTCCAACCACTAGACAACTTTCTGAGCGGAATACTCTGAACCCCAGGCAACTGCCAGCACGTGAAAAAGAGATCACGAGCCGACGACCTACACAACAACGCATGAACTATCCTGGTCATCCTGGCTATCAGCCGGAGACGCAGCAGCAAAGCCAGATACGCTCGCAGGCATTGCGTACGGCACGCTTGGAAGCCGCACGGCAACGCGAGGAAGATGAGATAGAAGAATTCCCATCCCAGCGCTCCAGACGGTCTCCTGGCGCGCGCGCAAGTCGAACCTTATCTGAGCAGTCATACGACAAGCAGGAGATATCACAGCGTGCACAGCAGGGTGCGAAACAGTATCCACGCCGCCCAAGACGAATAGTGGATTCAACTCCTTCACAAAATGGCGAGTCGCAGTTCTTATCACCGGCAGGCGAAAGTACTACGCAACGATCTTTACAAAGGCAGCAATTTGAGCCCGAAACGGACTTCGTCAATCCTCCTCTAACAAATGGCAACATCAAGAAGCCTCTTGTACGAAGAGCTCCATATATGTATGAGGACGACCCTTTGCGCCAGGAGCTATCACAGCAGGTGGAAGGCCCAATCACAAGGCGCTCGTCTCGCAACCTGAACAGGCATCAGGAAGAGGATAGATAGAGCTGCGTATAGAAATTTAGCGACACATCCTCATTGTCGTTCTCCACAAACAACTATGCTCGCACTACTACGTAGTAAATCTAAGTACTATATCAATGCGCTTTGCAGTGGGAGTCCTGGTCACTTCTTGTAAAATATGCTAGTATTGAGCCAAAAGTGTCGGTTTGCTAAGGAGGCATTTGTGCTATCAAATATTACAAACCTATTAACGATGATCATAACAAATCTTTATCTCTCAACTGGTCTATTGGGCATCGCATTAGCGATGGCAATTGAAAGCTGTTGTATACCGCTTCCAAGCGAAATTGTTATGCCAGTGGCTGGTCTATTATTATCGCAACATAAACTGTTTCCAGGGATAAACCCCATTCTCGGTATTGTGCTTATTGGACTAGCAGGCTCAATCGGCTGTCTACTGGGTTCGACAGTGGCCTACTGGATTGGCTATAGAGGTGGACGGCCTCTCATGCTCAAGTATGGCCGCTATGTACTTATCTCGCAGCACGATGCAGATAAGGCCGATCATTTCTTCCAAAAGTATGGTAGTGCAACAGCGTTCTTCTCGCGCCTACTTCCTGTTGTGCGCACCTATATCTCACTGCCAGCGGGTATCTCAAAGATGCCCTTTCTAAAATTCTGTATTTACTCGTTCGCGGGTTCGCTTCCCTGGTGTATCTTGCTCACCTACCTGGGCACGATTCTCGGCGCTAATATGGCGAAGATAGATCCGATCTTTAAGGGCGCGGATGTTGTGATTGCGGTGCTAGTCGTCGCACTAGTCATCCTGTATATCTGGCGTCACGTACGCAACGATCGCAAAGCACGCGCAGAGCACGCGACTGGAAATGCCGACGGGTCACAAAATCAATCGCTTGCCTGGAGCCAGACCGCTCCCGCACAACCCTGGCAGCAGCAGGGGCAACCTGAGCAACAAGTATGGTCACAGTCGCAACCGCAGCCGAACCAGCAAGGTTGGCAGTCACAACTGCAGCAATTTCAGCAGCCTGTCCAACAGCAAGCCCAGCGTCAACAAGGGCAGCCCAGCCAACAGAACTGGCCTCAGCAACCTCTACCTCGCTCTCCCCGGCCTCAGCAGGGACAGCCAGAACAACAAGCGTGGTCGCAACCACAACAGCAATCGGGCCAACAAGCATGGCCGCAACAACCTGCACAACAACCATCCTGGCCCCAGCAAGGACAACCTGATCAACAGAACTGGCCACAACAACCTTTACCTCCATCTCCTCGTCGTTAAAGAGACAATCGAAGCTTCTATTAAGACAAAAGGGAGTACCTGTTCTGCTAGGACAGGTACTCCCTTTTTGCCCTTATGAAAGTGTTAGTTTAACCCAGGCACAGATTTTTACAAAAAACGACTTTTTCGGTACTTTTTCGCCACTTTGTTTGGAGTTCTAGTTGAGAAATCATAACCTCGATTAGTACTTTCTACCGAATGCATGCCTTTTTGTATGATTGCTCTACTATAACTATGTTGAGATCGCTCTATACGTATGACTTATCAGATCTAAGGATGGATCAACATACATCAAGCGCGTAGTAATTATGGCTATTGACTACATATGAGATCAGTTGTTACTTCTTAACCTGCAATTCTACTATCGTCAGGTGAGTGAGAGAAACAATTCCAGGTATATTTGCAAATCTGTCTATTTCTGAGCAACTGATACTTCTAGTTAACGAGCCAGTCTGTTGGCTGAATTATTTATGTCTATGTGCTAAAAGACTTACCGCCATAGTACCACACTGCAAATGGTTTACCAGAATGCCAATGCTGGTAGCTCACCGTTTATAGCAAATAATATCCTCTATGTGCAAGGAAATAATGTCATTTGGGCCACTGATCCTGCTACAGGCAAAGTATTGTGGAGCAGCAGCCAGCAGTCGGCTGGAGGCTCAATTGGTGGCCTGCACTGGCAAAGCCCAATTGTAGTCAACGGCACCATCTTCGCCGCCGACAACAATGGCAAGTTGTACGCGTACGGCTTGAAGTAGCAAGTAAACGAAGTCTAGGAGTAGTTATTCTTAAATAGACCGACTGGATGCATCCAGTCGGTCTTTGTATACCAGGATATTTGTAATTGTATAAGATTATGCTATGCTGTACATAGAGAGCTTATTGTTCTTACTACGAAGGGCGGTCGAGCATGACAACGACAGAGGAGAAAATAGCAGTAGTAGTACCTGCTGATCAAGTCAATGGACCAGAGCAAGGGAACTGGTCGTATGACGATTATGCTGCTCTGGCAGATGACGGACAGCGTTATGAGGTTGTGGATGGGGTATTGTTAATGGCACCTGCACCAAATCCAATGCATCAAAGTATATCTGGGCGGCTGTATCTCTATCTTTATCAGAATGTTGAATCTAGCGACCTGGGAAAAGTTTTTTATGCACCACTCGATGTGCAACTGGCTACTAATACAATTGTACAGCCAGACTTACTCGTTCTGTTGAATGCAAATTTAGGCAAGATAACAAAAAGCCGTGTTGTTGGCGCACCCGATTTAGTAATCGAGATTGCCTCTCCTGGGACTGCCGCCTACGATCGTTTGAGTAAGTTTCAGGCATATGCGAAGGCTGGCGTAGAAGAATACTGGATTGTGAATCCTGAGCGGCGTTCAATAGAGGTCGCGTTTTTGCAAAACGGCGCGTATGCTTCTCAGGGAGTCTTTCAAGGTAGCAATATGCTTCCTTCCCGTATCGTCCCTGGTATTGCATCGGTCAATGTTGAGCAATTCTTTCTCTAG
>JAABUZ0100005924.1_pt1 | contig 15639 bp, 15 predicted proteins | sample 5562091 | NCBI WGS metagenome assembly JAABUZ01 (sample SAMN12813069, study PRJNA571459) | rock metagenome | isolation source: Antarctica rocks | place: Antarctica: Victoria Land, Linnaeus Terrace sud | collected 2015-12-21 | reverse complement strand
CCGTGAAGGTGAACCCACGGTCACCCACTCAGACGACGCGGGCCAGCGTCCACTCCTTCAGGTCGGCCTTGGCCTGGCGGATCAGCGCGGAGTCGGCGGTGTTGCCCGGCCAGGACCACACCAGCACCGGAATCCCCGTGCGGGTCACCGCCATCCCGATCACGACCTGGGGCCGGTCACTCCGGGAGTCCTTGGACTTCCCCCACGTCCGGACCCCCGCCGACCCACCATCAGCCTCCGGCAGCAACCCGGCCTCCGGCGGAGTCAGGCGCGAAGCTTCGCTAAGTATTGGTAGCGATCGCCAGGAGACGCGGCGCGGACGTACTCGGTGGGATGCCCCCTCTGGTCAGAGACCCATCGGTACATGACGATCAGTGGTGCACAGGCGGCGATTTCCAGCCGTGTCGCCTCGCTGGGAAGTGCTGTCTCCGCGCGGATTACCTCGGTTGCCTCCTTTACAAGGAGGCCGCACTGATCGCGCAGGGCCTGATAGAGCGATCCGCTCTCTGCCATTCCTCGCTGCTGAAGGTTGGTTCCCACACATTCCGAGACCCACGACCTCATGTCCGCGAAAGGTCGGCCATTGGCGGTACGAACACGATCGACACGCCACAGGCGAGAGCTGCGAAAGAACTCTATGGCGTCGAGAGGGGGATCGGTGTCCAGAGCGATGCTGAGGTCCTCCATCCCAGGGGTAAAGCCTCGTTCCCTGAGTAGGTCTGTGAAGCTTTTGAGTTCGCCGATGACGTGGCTGAGCCCCTGCTGCGCTACGAAAGTACCGCGCCCCTGCTGTCGAGTGACGAGATTCATCGAGCGCAGTAAGTCCAACGCCTGGCGCACGGTGTTGCGGCTTACTTCGAATTCCCGGACCAACTCCGCTTCGCTCGATAACTTGTCGCCAGGCTTGTACCGGCCCTCCTTCATCTGGGCGCGGAGGACGGTGGCGACGCGCTGGTAGGCCGACTCTTTGGCCATGGAAGCCTCCAGCAACTTGTACCTACGAGTGTTGACACCTGTACCGACCACGTGTCTACTGTCCCACAACCTCTACGACTGGGGAGCGACGATCTGGCGAGCCGCCCGCGGGCAACCAGACCAGGTCATGGCCGCGGGTCAGGCGAGTCCGAGTGGATCTAGCGGGGCAGGGGCGGCGAATCAGCATGATGGAGGAGGAGTTGTGAACATCAGGAAGCACGCGGTCGTCGGAGTCATACTTTCAGTGACGCTAACGGTTGCCGCTTGCGGCAGCACCAACAAGCCAGGTGCGGCCAGTCCCAATGCGGGCGGCACTGCTGCTAACCCAAGCGGTAGCGTCAAGGTCGGATTTGTCCCACAGCTTATCGGGATTCCGTACTATGCAGGCTTCGAGAAGGGCGGTAAGAAGGGAGCGGCGAAGTTCGGCGCCGACTTCACGATGTCCGGACCGTCGACCGCCAACAGTGCCGACCAGCTCCGCATCTTCGAGAGTCTCGTAAAGCAGGACTACAAGGCGATCACGATCTCTCCACTCGATCCGACGTCGATCAACTCGGCGATCAGTGCCGCCCGCGCGAAGGGAGTTGTCGTTACCACCTCGGACGCCGATGCGCCGAAAAGCGCGCGGCAGGTGTTCGTGTCGCAAGCAGACGACAAGGCACTTGGTTACGTCGCCATGGACGAACTCGCGAAACAGATCGGCGGACAGGGGCAGATTGGCATTGTCTCAGGCGCGCCCGACACCGCCAGTCTCGACGCATGGACACATTTCATCCAGGAAAGGGCGCAGACCAAATATCCCAACATTCAAGTCGTGGGTGGAGTCCGGCATGCGACCGACAGCGCTCTCGCACTGACGGAAGCGCAGAACCTCATGACAGCCTACCCCGACATCAAAGGCATCGTCGCCGTGCCGTCGACAGCAGTGCCAGGGGTCTGTCAGGCAGTATTGAATGCCGGCAAGAAGGGCAAGATCGCGGTCATCGGTTATGGCTCGCCCAAGACAGCCGGACCGTTCATCAAGTCGGGTGTGATGAAGGAGACAGTGCTGTGGGACGTGCCGCAGCTTGGTTATCTCACCGTGTGGGCGGATAAGCAACTGATCGACGGCAAGGGGTTCCAGGCGAAGAACGACGTGCCTGGCATTGACCACCCCATTACCTACGATCCCTCGACGAAGACGCTGCTTCTCGGTCCGCCCAAGATATTCGACGCATCGAACTACGCGCAATTCGACTTCTGAACCGGGTTGCCGAAGTCGACGGCATGAGCCAGGGACCTCGCGCGGGTTCGCTTGCGGAGGGCAGCCTAGGTGACGAGCAGGTCGGCACGGACAGCCGCACGGAGGCACCAAAGCCGCGCGACCAAGAGGCGACTCCTCTGCTTGTAGCGCGCGGGCTGTCGAAGTCGTTTGGTGCCACCAAGGCCATGCAGGGGGTGGACCTTACAGTCTTTCCCGGCGAATGCGTCGTGATCGTAGGCGAGAACGGGGCAGGCAAATCCACGCTCATGAAGACATTGGCAGGCGTGATCCAGCCGGACCTCGGCCACATGGTCTTCTGCGGCAATGAGTATCACCCGTCCTCTCCGGCAGAGGCTATCTCTGCCGGCGTCTCAATCGTCCACCAGGAGCCCACGTTCTTTCCGCAGCTGTCCGTCCTGGAGAACATCTTCATGGGACGCGAGGTCAAGAGCCGGTTCGGCAACCTGCGCTGGGGACCGATGCGAGATGAGGGACAGGCCCTCTTCGAGAAGCTTCAGATCCCGGTTCGGCTGCTGGAAAGGCGCATGGAGGAGTTGAGCTTGGGTGAGCAGCAACTGGCACTGATCGCACGCGCGATACACCAGGATGCTCGACTGCTTATCCTCGATGAGCCAACCTCGATCCTCACTGATTCCGAAGCCGAACTATTGTTTTCCCTGCTGGACGGACACACCAGCCGCGGTGGTGGGCTGCTCTACATCAGCCACCGGATGAATGAGTTCGATCGCGTTGGTGACCGGATTCTGGTCTTAAAGGATGGGTGTCTCGTCGGTGAGTTGAACGTCAGCCAGGCTAACGAGGCCAAGCTCATCCAGCTGATGAGCGGCCGAGACATCGCGGCCTACGAGCATGTCGGAGAACGAGCCGTCCGCTCCGAACAGCCGGTGCTCTCGGTGAGAAACCTCTGTAAGCAGAGTATGTACAGCGGCATTAACCTCGACGTGCATGCGGGTGAGGTGGTAGGCCTGTATGGCTTGATGGGTTCGGGTCGCACTGAGATAGCGCTGACTGTCTTCGGCCAGTGGAAACCGGACTCCGGAACTATGTCGCTCGACGCACGGTCGCTGCGCCCGCGCAATCCGGCTGAGGCGATGAAGCGAGGCATTGCCTATATTCCGGAGGACCGCAAAGCTCTCGGCATCTACCCATTGATGTCATGCGAGGCCAACCTGTCATCGGCGATCCTGCCTAGGCTGACAAGGCGGGGCTTCATCCGGAGATCCGACGAGCGGGCGGCAGTCCTCGCCGAGTACCGCTCCTTGTCCATCAAGTCTCGCGACCCGGAGCAGTCAATCCTGGATTTGAGCGGGGGTAACCAGCAGAAGGTCCTCCTGGCTAGGTGGCTTGCCACAGGCCCGCGGTTGCTCCTTCTCGATGAACCAACGCGCGGGATCGACGTCGCGACTAAGTCTGAGTTGCACCGCCTCATCCGCAGCCAGGCCAATACCGGCATCGGCGTACTGCTTATCTCTTCAGAACTCCCTGAACTACTCGCTCTGTCCGACCGCGTGTACGTACTTCACCAGGGAGCGGTCACGGCGGAACTGCCGGGGGGTCAGGGCTCAGAGGAGGCTGTGCTGCGTGCAACGATGGGAGTGACCGTTGGTAACGGTTGAATCACTGCCACCGGTGGCCCGGAGGACGAGTTCAAAGAGTTCGGGTCTCTCGCGCTTGCGTATCCGCGAAGGCATCGTTCCTACGCTGCTCGCACTTGAGATACTCGTCTTCGCTTCCGTCTCGCAAGGCTTCCTCACCCAGATCAACATAGCTAATGTTCTTCTCAACTCGGTTGACCTCTCGTTGATTGCGGCTGGTCTTACGCTGGTCGTCCTTCTCGGTGGCATCGACCTCTCGACAGGTCCGGCCCTCGGCGTCATCGCATGGTGTGTCGGACAGCTCACGCTCGCGGGATGGAACCCTTTGTGGGTGATATTCGTGGCTGCAGTGCTAGGCATTCTCATAGGCACCCTCAATGGCATCCTCACCAGCCGGCTTGGCGTAACAGCAATAATCGCGACGCTGGGCACAGCGGCGATCTGGAAGACGGTCCTGTTTGCATTATGGGGCGGCAACGACCTCTTCGCTCCGCCAGTATCCGAGTACGTGTCCGCGCATCGGACCTTTGGCGTCCCGACCGTGGCGTTCTTTGTAGTGGCCGCCTACATCGCGCTGTGGTACGTCTCGCGATACCGTGCGTTTGGCCGACACGTATACGCCATCGGTAACGATGCTGAAGGTGCACGCTTGACCGGCGTGAACGTCACCCGGACAGGAGTCCTCGCTTATGCGTTCGTTGGACTGATGGTCGGGCTGGCTTCCGTTGTGTACATGGCGCGGGTCGGCGTGGTGCAGGCATCCTCTGGGGGGGAACTGACCCTCGGGGCGATTGCGGCCGTGGTCGTGGGCGGTTCTTCCATCACCGGCGGACGCGGCAGCGTACTTGGGACTTTCTGGGGCGTGCTCTTCATCGCGGTCCTGCAGAACGGGGTCGTCCTTTCTGGGGTGCCTCCGCTGTGGAACGGAGTCCTCGTGGGCGCATTCATCTTGCTGGCAGTCGCGGTCGACGTCATGACAAGACGGTTCTCTCACAGCCGGGGCACCTGATGAGTTCCCTTGGCTCGATGTCCCTCCGGGGGTCGGGCCGAGTGTTGAGTGATCGACGGATCTTCCTACTTCTGTGCATCCTGGTCACCGGCATCGCGATGTCGTCGATCTCGCCCTATTTCCTGAAGGCCGACAACCTACTCAGCATGACCCAGTTCGGTGCCGTGATCGGTCTTCTAGCATTGGGTCAGACCCTGGTCATTCTCGGGGGCGGGGGGGGAATTGACATATCCGTCGGGTCGATGCTCAGCCTGTCGGGCGTCGCAATGGGACTTCTCGTCGAACGAGGCATGAACGTGTGGCAGGCCGTGGTGTTCGCCCTGTTTATCGGCCTAGCCCTCGGAGCCATTAACGGTTTCCTCGTCACTATCGTTGGGATCCCCGCGCTCATCACGACGCTCGGAACTCTCTACCTCTACGGGTCTGCCGCACAGGTACTCGCGGGCGGGCAAGAGATCACCGGCTTCGATCACTCCGGATTCCCGTTCCTGGGCACTGGGACGATCGCAGGAGTTCCCACCCAGGTGCTGCTCGTTCTCATTCCCATCTACCTGATAGCCGCTCGTTTAATGACGCGGACGAAGCTCGGCCGGCGTGTCTACGAAGCGGGGAACAACGACCGTGCACTACGCTTGGTCGGCGGGTCACCGGCGCTGGTCCGATTGCGGCTTTACTGTCTCTCAGGACTCCTCGCAGCGCTCGCAGCGGTGATTACGAATGCATGGCTACTCGTCGCGAGGCCCGGCGCCGGTGATGGTCTCGAGCTAAACTCGATCACCATCGCTGTCCTGGGCGGTACGTACATTCTCGGTGGTCGCGGCCGCGCCTCAGGAACATTCCTCGCGATCGTTCTCATCGTGATCCTCAACTCCGGGCTGCAGCTCGCGGGGGTCAACCCATCCTGGCAGTCGGGAGTCCTTGGGATTGTCCTAATTCTGTCAATTCTGCTGAATGCAGTGCTGCTGCGCCGCACCGGACAGAGATACTAGTGGGCATCACCACCCAAGAGCCACCACTTCCCGGATGCTCCCTTGTGCGCAGCGTTGCCGGGCCGGTCTGGCTGCACCCGAGCAATGGTTACGTCCTGCCACACGAGCATGTGATCAGTGACCTGCGGGTCTGGTGGGATGGCGCGGGAGACGGTCGGTCAATGCCGGGGGACGACCCGCCGGTGGGCAGTGCGCTCCTCGATGAGATGCGGCGACATCCCCATGGGCTCTCTCGTGAGAACATGGTCCTGGCTGACTGGGTTGTGGCCGCTAAGGAACTCGGTCGCGCCGCCGTGAGCGACTGTCAACTGGTCGTCGATCTCACCAGTACAGGCCTGGACCCGATGCCGGCGCTTGCTCGGCGCGCTGCGGAGGCCGCTGGTATCGCCCTCGTCGTATCCGCTGGTCATTACATAGATCAATCGGTTCCCCAGGCTATTCGGGATTCCACGGTAGAAGCCCTACGCGACCGTCTATTGCACCAGGTAGAGAACGGTATCGACGGGTGCATGGTTGGAGTCCTTGGAGAGATCGGCACGAGCGCTGAGATCACCGACTATGAGCGGCGGTCCCTTCGTGCGGCGGCCGGCGCTCAGTGCCAAGCTGGGCTACCGATGAACGTCCACTTGCATCCCTATGCGCGCCGCGGGCACGAGGTGCTCAACGTTCTCGAAGATGCCAGCGCCGATCTATCGAGAGTGGCTCTTAGCCACTGTGATGGCGAAGTCGACGCGAACTGGTTGGGCGGCCTGCTCAAGCGTGGCGTCTTCGTCGAGTTCGACCTATTCGGGACCGGACCCGAGTGGGTGATCGCAGGCCGAGGGTTCTCTACCGACGCAGAACGCGTTGAGGCAGTGACAGAGCTCTGCGACAGTGGCTTCTCCTCCCAGCTCTTGCTCTCACACGACATCTGTACACGCAATGCGCTGCACCGATTTGGGGGATGGGGATACGACCACCTGGCGCGGCGCGTGTTCCCCTTGCTCGACGCGTCGATAGGCGGCGAAGCACGTCGCCAGATCACCTGTGAGAACGCGCTCCGCTTTCTTTCGGTGAGTCCGGCGTGAAGCCGTCCAGTGTCTGCACGGCCGGTGAGTGGTGGAATGAGCGAAAGAACCGCGAGTGGGACATCCTGGGCATCGGTGACATCGATGTAGACCTGTGTCTACGGGTCGATCGCCTACCCGGTCGGGACGAGAAGGTCTTTGCTGAGTTGCTTGGCGAATTTCCGGGCGGCATGACCGCTAACGTATGCTGCGCGGCTCGCCGGTTCGGTGCGCGTAGCGCCATGATCGGGACAGTGGGCACGGACCCGTACGGCGGCATGGCGATGGAGGGACTTCTGGAGCATGGCGTGGACACATCGCTGGTGCGTGTCGTGGAAGGTGGCCGCACGTTCTTCTGTGTCGTGCTGCTCGACGAGTCCGGGGAAAAGGCGCTCACCGTGGTGCGGACGGACCGACACCTGCCGGGTAAAGCCGATATGGATCCAGAAGACTTCGGTCGTTCTCGGCTTGTGCATGTGATTGGTGACGACGCCGAGTTTGTCGAATGGGCTGCGATAGAAGCGCGTGGCCGGGGGGCTTTGGTCTCGGTCGATATGGAAGCAAGCACGACCGCACGCGGCGCACGTGGACTGGTCCCTCTGCTGCGCCACGTCGATGTGGCCTTCTTCAACGAGTCCGGTTATCGGGGAGCTTTCGGGGGGGACGCGAGAACAGCGCTTGGGACTGTCCTAGGTCTCGGCCCCCGCGTGGTCGTCATCACGCGGGGAGCCGAGGGCTCGTTGGTGGGAAGTTCGGACGAGCAGCATGCTGTCCCCGGCCATCGGGTCGAGGTCGTCGACAGCACCGGCGCTGGTGACTGCTTCATCGGCGCCTTCCTCACGTACCTGCTGGAAGGTGTCGCCCTCCGCGATTGTGCACGCTTCGCCACCGCTGCTGCCGCCTTGTCGCTGGGCGGCGTCGGCGCGAGATCAGCCCTACCTACGCGCGCGGCGGTATTAGACCTCCTCGCCGCTGCACCTCCTATCCACCACCCCGAGGACTTGACGTGAATCCTGAAGACTTCTATGAACGGGTGCTCGGCTGCTTGGCTGGCGCGTGTATTGGGGACGCCATGGGCGCCCCCACAGAGCAACGCACTGCTGCAGAGATCAGCGAGATCTGGGGCGGCCCCGTGGAGACATTCGTCGCCCCCCCGGCGGACTCGCCATTCTCGAAGGGTCGACGAGCTGGTCAACTGACTGATGACTCCAGCCAGCTGATCGCCCTGATGGACGTCTATCTCAATAACGACGGTGCCATAACGGCGGGTACGGTGGCGGAGATGCTCCTCGCTTGGTCCGAAACTGAGTATTTTCCGCGTTTCGCCGGCCCCACCACCAAACGTGCAATCGTTGCGCTGCGCGACGGCGCGGATCCAGAACAGCTGGGCGCAGCCGGGCAGCTCAGTAGCGATGGGACATCGAATGGGGCTGCCATGCGGGTAGCTCCGGTCGGACTACGGTATCCGGGCCAGCCCGACGCGGCGATCCGCGACGCGCTTACTTCGTGTCGCCCAAGCCACTTCACTAGTATCGGCGTGGCGGGCGCGGCCGCGATGGCGGCGGCAGTCTCCGTCGCTGTTATCCCGGGCGCATCCCTGCTCGAGGTCGTCGGCGCCGCCCGGCGAGGGGCTGAGGAAGGCGCTCGGCTGGGTAGGCAGTACGGCCGCGACGCGCCAGGGCCCAGCGTGTCGTGTCGAATCGATATTGGAGTGGCCGCCGCCATGCGTTGCGGCTGCTTCTCTGACGCAGTGCAGGCGGTGGCTCAGACCGTCGGCACCGGACTGCACATGGCCGAGGCCGTGCCAGCTGCAATCGCCATCTTCCTCGCTGCCGAGGGTGACCCCTTCCTGGCTTGCGTTGGCGGCGCCAACGGCGGCGACGATACGGACACGGTTGCATGCATCGCGGGAGCCCTTGCCGGTGCCTATCGCGGATTCCGGGCGATTCCGCCGGATCTTTATGCGACCGTATTAGAAGAGAACCAGCTCGACCTCGAGACACGGGCGCGCGCCTTTGCCGAGCTCATCGAACGAAAGCGGTTAGATGACCGACCCCGTTAGCATTCTTCCTGATCTTCCGCCACGCGCCGCACGACTTATCGGCCAGCTAGACAGCGGCGAGGTGCTGGGTGCCAGCCGTCAACTTCATCTTATCGGCGAGGCTCTAATCGCACTCACCGAGGACTACCACGGCCGCCAACCAGCACTTCCGTTCGTCGTGAACAACCTGATTGACCACCTAGTAGCCACACGTGGCGCCTCGAGCCAGGCCATTCCTAACGGTCTGCGTCTCATGCTAGGCACAGAGATGCGGGATATTAAGGAACCGGGCGAGTTGCGACACATGATCGTGACCGGCGTCGACGCTTTCCGGCAGAAGCTCGGACAGTGGTTGCGTGACGTCGAGCACCACGGTGTGTCACTGCTCCGGACGGCTCAGTGCGTCCTAGTCTACGACTACTCCAGCTCGGTCGCGGCATTAGTCCGCGAGGCCGCCCGCCCCGACCTGGATCTCACGGTCGTGATCCCTGAGGCTCGGAGTCTCGACGGCGGCCGCAAGTACCTCGACGACTGGGAAGGACTGCCACTGCGTATGCATATGATCCCCGACGCCGCGATCGCCTGGGCGCTGCGCGACGCCGATATCGTGTTGGTAGGGGCCGAGACATTGACCTTGGAAGGCGGCTGCTACAACACGATTGGAACCAACCTCGTCGCGCGTATAGCGGCACAGGAGGGAGTTCCCTTCTACGTTGCGAGCATCCTGCTCAAGGCAGACCCGACAGGCGGCATCGGCGCCGGTCGCGCAGTACCCATGCTCAACTTCTTGCACTCCTTCTCCTGGGACGAATCGTCGCCGGCCTCCACTACGGTCAACTTCTCCTTCCCCGACCTGGACTACACCCCACCTACCCTAGTTACTGGCCTTGCCACCGAGCTCGGCGTCCTGAAGCCAAGCGACCTGCGCGCCGCCATCAATGAGACGTTGTCTCCGGGAGGAACGGATGCACGTTGACCCAGCCCCTGTTGACGACCGCGCTCATCCTCAGATCGTGGGGATGGTGCAGTTGCGCCCGTTACCTGGCTCGATCCGGTACCGGGGGGAGAGCCTGTGCTCCATCATCGATGCCGCGGTAGCAGAGGCTGGGCTGCTCGCCGACTGTGGGTTCACCGGCGTCCAGGTACAAAATATGGGCGACAACCCCAGTCGCCGTCGCGTCGACCTTGAAACTGTCGCATACATGACCTCGGCGTGCCGAGAAGTGAGAAGGAGCCTCCCCGACCTTCGACTCAGCGTGCTCGTCAATTGGGATGTCGAGGCATCGCTCGCGGTGGGCCATGCCTGTGCAGCCGATTATGTGCGGGTCGAGCACACCTACATCGGCGCCAGCGTCACCAGTTGGGGAATATCACAAGCTTGCTGCTACGAGGCGACCCGCTTCCGAGCCCGGATCGAAGCCGACATTCCAATCTATGCCGACCTCCGAGAGCCGCATGCGGTCCCGCTCGTTGCGCAGCCCGTAGAAAGCTTGGCCCGGGCCGCGGTCTTCGAGGGGGCCGCCGACGGGCTCTTCGTCACCGGTGAATCCTTCGCGGAATCACTAGACTGGGTCCATAAAGTCCGTGTGGTCATAACCAACAGGCCGATATGGCTCGGCGGCGGGGCGAGCGCTGAAAACATCGCCGAGGCACTGCCCTACATCGACGGCGTCACAGTCGCCACAAGCATCAAGCCAGAGCGGGACATGGCGAACCCCATCGACCCCCAGCTCGCGAAGGCCTTTATCGCGGCCACACGTTCCTAACCCGGGTGTTGCAGTAGCGACTTGATGTTGGGCGGCCGACACGGGCTGTAGATGCTGCCTGTCCTGCTTGGGATCTTGGACTTGCTGAAGGACGCAAGATTCTCCGAGCTGGAAGGCACTCCGCAGATGCACGGTAGCGCTCGACTGTCCCAAGATCGTGATCTCTGGCGGCGGGTCGGGGTGGTGTCGCACGCTGGGTCGCGGCTGCTGGCGAGAGCGGGACAAATTGGGGGAGGGCGGTTCGCTCGGCAGTTGGGTGAGTCGCTAGCGGCCGTGTTGTCGTCGGGCGGCCTGGGTCGGTGGCCACGCACCGCTCTTTCGCCTCAGCCGGTGACGACGGCGAGGGCGAACCCGTCCCAGCCTTTGCTGCCGACGGTCTGCAGTGCGGTGGCGTCGAGCCGGGGCTCGCTGGCCAGCAGCTCGAGGAACGCGCGGACGCCCTGCACCCGGGCGTCGGGGCTGGCGGCGTCGAGGACCTGGCCGTCACGGACGACGTTGTCGCCCACGATCAGGCTTCCCGGCCGGGTCAGTCGAAGCGCCCAGCGCAGGTAGTGCGGGTGGCTCGGCTTGTTGGCGTCGATGAACACCATGTCGAACGGGGCCGCGGGATGATCGACCAGCGCGGGCAGCGTCTCCAGCGCTGGACCGACGCGCAGGTCGATCTGCTGAGGCAGAGCCGCCCGGTCGAGATTCGACCGGGCGACCGCAGCATGATGAGGGTCGGCCTCCAGGGTGACCACCTGGCCGTCGGCTGGAAGCCCCCTAGCCAGCCAGATCGTGCTGTAGGCGCCGAGCGTGCCGATCTCGAGCACAGAACGGGCTCCGACCATCCGGGCCAGCAGCATCAGCAACTTGGCCTGATTGGGAGTGACGTCGTGCGCGGGCAGTCCGGCTGCGGCGTTGGCGGCGAGCACAGCCTCCAGGACCGAGGCCGATCCGATCAGCATGTCACCGAGGTAGGCATCTACCGCACTCCACATCTGCTCGCTCACCCGGCCATGATCGCCCTTGACGGGTACCGAGGCACCCATTCGGCGGTGTCGGGGTCGCCGAGGCAGGCACTGGAGAGCGGGACAAATTGGGAGGGCGGTTCGCTCGGCAGCTGGGGGGAGTCGCTAACGGCCGTGTTGTCGTCGGGCGGCGGGGTCGGTGGCCGCGGCGTGGCGGGCGAGGGCCTCGGGGCCGGGGCGGGCGTAGCGCTCCAGGGAGCGCATGGAGGCGTGCCGGGACCGGGCGAGCAGCATCGGGGTGTTGGTGCCGTTTTCGGCGTCGTGGGTGAGCGCGGAGTGCCGTAGTTGGTGCAGGGTCCACCCTGTGGGCCGCCCGGCGGCGGCCGCGAGGGGTGTGGTGGCGTGTTCGAACAGTTCGGCTGCGCGCCGGTAGGACAGTCGGCCGCGGCCGGTCTCGGGGCACATGTCCAGGGTGGGCACCGCTCGGGTGGGGGCCCGCTCGGTGAGGAACACCGGTCCCCGGGTGCGGCCGGCGAGCAGTCGGGGTAGCAGCAGCGCGGTCCCGGTTTGGTAGTACACCCAGTCGGTGTCGCCGCCTTTGGAGATGACCCGGGCGCGTTTGCCGGGCCGGTCGAGGTCACCGATATCAAGGGTGAGGATCTCGCTGGCGCGCGCGGCGCTCTCATACAGCAGCCGCCACAGGGTCTTCTCCCGCAGCGGGATGTCGAACCGCCACAGAGCGGTGATCTGCTCGCGGGTCAGTGCCCGGCTGTGGTCACGGGCGATCTTGGGGCGGGCCCAGCCGGCGGTGGGGTCGCTGGCCAGCCAACCCCGGGCCCGCCACCAGCCCAGTGCCGAGCGCAGCGCTGCGAGGTGCCGGGCTCGGGTAGCGGGGGCGAGCGTCGCGAAGGCGGCGGTGAACGCCGCCTCCAAGGCGGCCGCTCCGTCCGGGGTGTCCAGCGCCGCCACCGAGGCGACGGCCGGACCCTCCGATAGCCCGGTTTCGAGGATGGCCAGGCTCTGGCGGTACTTGACCGCGGTACCCGCCGACCACGCGCCGACCCGGTCGTGCGCGACGAGGAACGCCTCGACCGCGTGCGCGTACGTCGGCGCCGGGCCGGCCGAGCCATCCCCGGTCGGGCGCCGCGGCAGCGCTCTGATCGTGGCCACGGCACCCTCCGGACAGGTCGTCGCAGGAAACGCGTACAGGTGGAGCATCGCACGACCCCCCGACAGCGCAGGTCGCGACGATCGGGACGGATCATCACCGCAGGGAATGCGGCATTTCCTGCGGTATCACCGGGAGGGGTTCCCGGCCAGGATGAGACCCGTGACCGTGCCCATGACAGTCACCGAGTCCGCGGCGGCGACGGTGTATCAGCTGGGGGTCGTGGTGGCCGGTGTCAGTCCGCTGATCTGGCGCCGCCTGCTGGTTGCGACTACGACGACGATCGCCGAACTGCACGCGGTGCTGCAGGCCGCGTTCGGGTGGAGCGGGCAGCATCTGCACCGCTTTGAGATCCACGGCCGGGAGTACGGCATCAGCTCTTTTGGCGGTGTCGGTTTCCGCGACGACGCCTACCGGGTCGCGCTGGGCGACCTCGGTCTGCGATGCACCGAGCGGTTCGCCTATCACTACGACTTCACCGACGGGTGGCGCCTGGACCTGCGGCTCGAACAGGTCGCGGCGGCCGAGGCCGACCAGAGCTACCCACGCTGCACCGGCGGCCGCCGCTCCGGGCCCCTGGAGGGCTGCGGCGGCCCGTGGGCGTTCCTCGAGCAGACCCAGCCCTACCGGGTGTATGAGGCCACGATCCGCGCGGCCGAGATCCTCGGTCAGCTCCTCGAGGGCGAGCCCACCACGTTTGGTGTCGATCGCGAGGAGCTGGCCGGCTTGCTGCCGCTGCTCGGTCTGGAGCGCTTCGACCGCCGCGCCCTGAACCGCACCCTCGCTGGACTCACCGCTACGGAACTGAATAGGAGCGTGACATGAAGGTCACCGTGCAGATCGTCCTGCAACCCGACGACGCCGCCGACACCCCGACCGTGATGCGCGACGTGTTCACCCTGGACCGCGAAGCCCTGTCCCCCGACACGGTGGGTCTGCAGCTGGGCGAGGCCCACGACCTGCTCGCCGCGGTCCAGCACACCGTGGTCGCCCATCAAGTCAGTGCGGCGATCGCCGCCCAGCAGCCATGCCCGCACTGCGGCAAAGCGCGGCGGCACAAGGATCAGCACACGATCGTGCTGCGCACACTGTTCGGGCGCTCTGCGCCTGCCCAGCCCGCGCTGGTGGCACTGCGCCTGCCAGCCCCAGCGAACCCGGACGTTTCGTCCGCTGGTGGTGCTGCTGCCCGAGCGAAGCACCCCGGAGCTGGCCTACCTGCAAGCGAAGTTCGCCGCGTTGGCCTCCTACGCCGTCTCCGCCCAGCTGCTCGCCGAGGTGTTGCCGCTGGGGCGGCGGCTTGACCCGACCGTCCTACGCAGGCAGGTGCAGGCCACCGCCCACCGGCTGGAGAGCGAGCTCGGCAAGGAGCAGGGCAGCTTCATCGACACGTGCCAGCGCGACCGCGACGCGCTGCCCCGCCCGGATCTACCGATCACCGTCGGCCTCGACGGTGGCTACATGCACTCCAGCGAGCAATCCTCCCGCCGAGACGGCTGGTTCGAGGTGATCGCCGGTAAGGCCATGCCCGCCAACGGGAAACCGACCTGCTTCGGGTACGTGCAGACCTACGACACCAAACCGAAACGGCGCCTGTTCGAGGTACTCAACTCCCACGGGATGAAGGCCAACCAGCAGATCACCTTCGTCACCGACGGCGGCGAGGACATCCGGGACCTGCCGCGCTTCCTCAACCCCCAAGCCGAACATCTCCTGGACTGGTTCCACATCACCATGCGGATCACCGTCATGACCAACATGGCCAAGAGCTTGCGCACGCCCGCATCCGACCCCGAGGCCCTGCCCGGCCCACGGCGGGACCTCGCCGCCGACGTCGGCAAGCAGTTCGAGCGCCTCAAGTGGTTCCTCTGGCACGGCAACGTCTTCCGCGCCCTACAGGCCCTGGACGGGCTGATCCTGGACCTCGACATCGAGAGCCACGGCCCCGAACAACGCAAGCTCGCCAAGATGGCGCAGGAGTTCGACACCTACATCCGGGCCAACGCCGATCGGGTCCCCAACTACGGGGAGCGCTACCGCGCCGGGGAGACCATCTCCAGCTCCTTCGTCGAGTCCACGGTCAATCAGGTCATCAGCAAGCGGATGGTCAAAAAGCAGCAGATGCGCTGGACCCCTCGAGGAGCGCACCTGCTGCTGCAGGTCCGCACCCGCGTCCTCAACGACCAACTCGCTGGCGACTTCCATCGCTGGTACCCCGAGTTCACCCACACCACCGGCCGCCAAGCACTGGCAGCGTGACTCCCCCAGATTGTCCCGCTCTCGTCGTGCGGGGGGTGTCGTAGTCGGTAGCCATGATCTCCGTCGAAAGTTGCCGGCGTGCAGGTGCGTGTGCACTCAACGCCAGAGCGACGCGCTATGAGCCGTCCTGCCGGCTGAGCCGCGGCTGCCGCAAGTGGGATGGACACGCATCAACAGGCGCGCTTAGCAGCCCATGCGGCCCACTTCCTCCGTCTCGTGGACGATCGTTCGTAGAGTGCACTACGCGGGGCGACGCGCCAGCCAGAATGGGCTCGTGCTGATCTTGTCCACCTCCACCCCATGCCGGATACGTGAACCCGCTAGCGCCGGACCAGCATCCGCTCATACACTTTGATCATGAGTTCGGAGCAGCACGCTGAACCACTGGACGTGGTGGTCACTGCCGACGGCTCCGGCGTCATCGACGCCAGCCAGCTAGCTCACCTACGAGTGACTCCAGGCGCCCATCTGTCCGTCGTCCCTGTCCTAGCCCCAGCCTCCGCCGGCGAGCGTCGCAGTGTGCGAGGTGTGCTGGCCCACCCTGGGCAGGGCAGCCCCACATGGGCGGACTTTGAGGCAG
>JAABUZ0100005923.1_pt1 | contig 15641 bp, 16 predicted proteins | sample 5562091 | NCBI WGS metagenome assembly JAABUZ01 (sample SAMN12813069, study PRJNA571459) | rock metagenome | isolation source: Antarctica rocks | place: Antarctica: Victoria Land, Linnaeus Terrace sud | collected 2015-12-21 | reverse complement strand
TCCAGGTCATCTCAAATCTCACTCAATCCTTAACTGAACGGTATTGGTTTTGCCTTGTCTAATGCTCAATTTGGCCTTAACGTTCATTATTTCGGGTCAGCTTTCCCCAAAACCCGCAACCAGTTGATTAACAATGCGTTTATCATCCTCTACCAACAGAATTTTCATCTTACTCTTTTGTGTTAAGTTTAGCTATTTTTTCTCTATAAATTTAAATTACTTCTGAACTGTTTAATTTCTGAAGCGTCGGCTCCATTGAGCCTGAAGGAATATAAATTCCTCTGCTGCAAAGGTACAAATTCCAAAGGCAAGTAAGCTCAAACTAAGAGTTTTAATACTTTCAAACCTCCAGTTATCATTTGACTGTTGAATATTTTTATCAAGCATTGGAATTAAACCTCGTATATTACTTTAAATAAATGTACTGACTAAGCCTCAAATGAGCTTGAGTGATGCTGGCAGTAATTTAGCAGTGGTTTTCTTGGTTTTTATTTTAATTTTAACAATTATTCTAGATGTAATATTAATAGACCAACCAAAACCATAATAGACATGCCAGCTAGGAATAAGTTATCTGCGATTAATTCAAGTCTTTTATTATTTTGTTTTCTCATCGAGATATACGATAAAAAACAAGACATAATGAACACAATTGCATCAAGCCCAAGAATATTGTCCGCATAAGTTTTTAGGTGAAAATTTGTTGCCCTAACCAATGTGATGACTGTTAAGCAGACACCAATCATTGTTGAACCTGTTTGAAGTATGTGGTAGGATAAAACTTCTCTTTGTTGGTTTTGCTGTTTTTGGTTATTCATACTACTCTCCAAATTTTGGATTGGCACTATGTTGACTTAAGTTAATAATACTCTCCCAGTCCTTCCCCAATTTTTGGAGGCGCTCGATTTGTAGACAGCATTAGATAATGTCAATAAAAACTTGATTTTTCTACCTCAATAAATATTGCAAACTTTACTTGACAAGGAATTTAAAATATTTGAATTTTGAGGCGTTTGCCCTAGTTGAAAATGCGGAGCAACTCTTCTTACGACTTGACCAATGATCAGAGTCTGTGAGACGAACCCACCCAAATGACTGTCATAGCTATCGTTACGATTATCACCCAGCACAAAATAGGAATTGTCAGGTACTGTGACCGGGCCAAAAAGGTAATTTGGTTTCTCATTAATATATTTTTCCTCCAGGGATTGATTGTTAATGTACACTTTTCCATTTACAACCTTAACTGTCTCCCCTGGCAGACCGATGACACGCTTGCTGTATAGATCACCAAGATGAGTTGGCAGAATATTTTGCTCCATAGATTTAGTAGGTTGAAAAACGATAATATCGCCACGCTTAGGTAATTGAGAGTGATAAGCGAGTTTGTTGATAAGTACATGGTTGTTTATTTTCATGGCAGGTAACATTGACTGTGTTCGGATGTTGCAAATTTCTTCTGTATGCTCCAAAGATGGAGCTGGCTGCGAAAACGCCTTAGAAGCTGGTAATAGCGGTGTCAAATTAGGAATGAAAGACATTGAGACGGTAGTCAGGAGGGTGATGAGTGCAGTGGGGCCAAATCTCTGAGATTTCATGGTTATTAAAACGTGTTAGGGCAGTATTTTTTCATTGGTCACGCCCCAATTTTTATCCAGCCTCAAAGTAACAGAAAAGTATGACCTGGATATGACTAAACTATGTCAATGAGTTGTCAAAGACGTTCTCTTAACATTTGAGTTGATTGGTGAATTCCGACTCCAGTAATGTCGTAATTTTGACCAGAGGAATCTCCATGATCAGCAGAGGTTAACCGGAGATTATGAGCAACTTTCAATCATTTTTATTGATGATTTTGACAAAAACATTCTATTGGTTTTTATCGCTATGGTGTTCTAAAGTGAAATCAATAGAAACCACACGATTAAACTCAAGCAGATTTTTAGTTGAAGTCGAACTTTAAAGCGAAAATCGGTGGTTTGGGGAGATACAGCAGGAGGGTTATGGCTTGAACATTTTAGAATTTTCACTCGTTGTTTGGTTGCTCTCCTTGAGTGCTGGATTTTTGGGGGCACTGACTGGGTTAGGAGGCGGGGTGGTGATTGTCCCCCTGTTAACTTTGGTGTTTGGAGTTGATATTCACTACGCCATCGGCGCTTCCCTAGTATCTGTGATTGCTACTTCTTCCGGGGCAGCAGCAGCCTACGTCAAGGAAGGCTACAGCAACATCAGAATCGGGATGTTTCTCGAAGTAGCCACCACCGCCGGGGCTCTGCTGGGAGGTTACCTGGCAGCTAAGTTACCTACCGCTGTGGTTGCGGTGATCTTTGGAGTTGTCCTCATCTACTCAGCCTATTTGTCAAACCAACCGAAAGAAGAACACCCTCCCTCGCAGCAGCCCGATCCCCTAGCCACCCGCTTAAGAATGGATGGCAGCTATCCTACCCCCCAAGGGTTACAGTCTTACCAGGTACATGGCGTCCCCGCCGGATTTAGTCTGATGTTTGTAGCTGGGACGCTTTCGAGCTTGCTCGGTATTGGCTCGGGAGCGGTCAAGGTTCTGGCTATGGATCATGTCATGGGCATCCCGTTCAAAGTCTCTACGACCACCAGTAACTTTATGATCGGCGTCACGGCGGCGGCTGGGGCGGGGACATATTTAAACCGTGGATACATCGATCCTGGTTTAGCGATGCCAGTCATGCTGGGAGTACTAATTGGTTCATTACTGGGTGCAAGGGTCTTAGTCAAGGCCAACATTAAGTATTTACGCTTGGTCTTTAGCGGTGTACTCTTGGCCCTCGGACTTGAGATGATCTATAAGGGTTTAACTGGGAAGATTTAACATGCGCCGACCTGTAATTAGATGGACTGACGAGCTCTTAGAACAGATGTTAGGCAACCTCTTGAGGGGCGGGGTGAGCCTGGCGGCTGGGGTAGTGGCAGTAGGGGGAGTGCTGTATCTAATTCGCTATGGTGCCAATTCTCCCAATTATCATGTTTTCCATGGAGAGCCAGCGGATCTGCGCGGTGTTTCTGGAATTTTGACAGATGTAATGTCACTGCACAGACGTGCTCTGATCCAGTTGGGGCTGCTGCTGCTGATTGCTACCCCAGTAGCACGGGTTGTCTTCTCAGTTTTTGCCTTCGCCAAGCAGCGCGACTACACATACGTGATTGTCACTCTCATCGTGCTTGGAGTGCTGATGTACAGCCTTCTTGGAACCGAATGAGAGGCTTACAATGAATCTATGTAAATCGCAGGCTGACTTCATCTAAATAGTTGTTTACCGCAATCAACAAGTGGGGTGTTTAAAGGTTGCCCAGATTTACACAGGTTCTCGTCTCGGCGGAAGCATCAGTGACATTGTGTAGTGGCTTAATAGGTGAGGTAATGCGCGTATTAGTGATAGAAGATGAACCGGGCATTGCTCAGTTCGTCTGCCAGGGGCTGAGGGAGGCGGGCTTAGCTGTAGATATGGCATTCAATGGGGAAGAGGGCCTTGATTACGCTCTGGCAGCTGAGTACGACGTGATTGTGCTGGACATCTTGTTACCTAGAATAAATGGCCTACAACTGTTGGAGAAACTGCGATCGCGGGGCATCAAGGCACCAGTTTTACTCCTCACTGCCCTCGATGCGGTGGAAGACCGGGTAAAGGGCTTGAATGCTGGCGCTGACGACTACCTAGTAAAGCCCTTCGCCTTCTGTGAATTGCTAGCCCGCATCCGGGCATTGCTACGTCGTCCACCCCTGCAAACAGACATTATCTTGCGCGTAGGCGATTTAGAGATGGACACTGCCCGCTGGGAGGTACGCCGTGGTGGACGCCTGATTGAACTTAGCCAGCGTGAGTTTACGCTCCTAGAATACCTAATGCGCCACCCCTGTCAGGTCCTTACTCGCACCCAGATCGCTGAACACGTCTGGAGCTTCGATTTTTTCAACGAGTCCAATGTAGTGGATGTCTATATTGGCTATCTGCGGCGGAAGTTGGACCGAGGGTTTAACTATTCACTCATCCATACCTTGCGCGGCGTGGGATACAGGATAGCACCTGAGAGGGAAGATGCGTAGCCTGCGGCGACTGGGCTGGGGAACCCTGCGTACACGTTTGACGCTCTGGTACGTGCTACTACTAGGACTGTCCCTGCTTCTGTTTAGCAGCTACTTATACATTCAACTAGAACGCAGCCTGCTGGCTCAAACGGACGTTGAACTGCGATTAGCATCCGTCCAGGCCCTCAGTAACTTGGAAGATGAGGAGGGGGACAAAATTGCTGCTTTCCCAAATACAGAAAACTATCAGTATACGGCTCGTCGCTTGAGTCAGGCAGGCTTAGCTGTACGTCTCATCACCCCAAATGGAAAGTTATTAGATGGCTTCGGCAGTTACAAGGATTTGCCTACTTGGGTACCGACAGCCCCTGGCTATACCACGCTAACAGTAGGTGAAACCCGCTGGCGCATCTATAGCCAACAGATTACAGCGTACAATCACCCGAATGTTTACTGGCTACAGGTAGGGCAGTCCCTGTCGTCAGTGCAGAAGACGTTGGCAAGCTTATATATACAAATTCTTCTTGGTCTACCTCTGGTATTGTTTCTGGCAGGGCTAGGCGGACTATTCTTGGCTAACCGGGCACTACGTCCCATTGACCGGATCACCCAGACTGCACAGATCATCAGCGCCAACGATCTCACCGGACGCATCGGGTACCGAGGCTCAGCTGACGAGGTAGGACGGTTGGCTATTACCTTCGACCGAATGCTGGACCGCCTGCAAGACGCTTTTGAGCGAGAACGACGTTTCACCGCCGATGTTTCCCACGAGTTGCGCACGCCACTGACTGCCATCAAAGGACGCATCGGTGTGACTTTGAGCCGGTCACGTACTCCTGTAGATTACGAGAACACGCTGCGAGCCCTAGAGCAGCAAGTAGACCGGCTAATTCGTCTGAGTACCGACCTGCTGTTTCTAGCTCGATTGAACCAGGGGCACCTACGCTCTTCACCGTCAGCCCTGGTTCTTAGTGACCTGCTGGACACGATCCTAGAGCAAGCACAACCACTAGCAGAAATGCGTCACATCACCCTGATTGGGGACATTCCATCAGGTTTATCTATCTACGGTGACCTAGACTACTTGATCCGGCTGTTCCTGAACCTGTTGGACAACGCCATTAAATACACACCGATGGGGGGCCAAGTAACGGTACACGCAGAAAATAAGGGAGCCGACGTGGTGTGCGTGGCGGTTAGCGATACCGGGGCGGGCATTCCACCAGAGAGTTTGCCCCATCTATTCGAGCGCTTTTACCGCGTGGAGACTGATCGCTCCCGTAGTACAGGCGGTGCTGGGCTAGGACTAGCAATCGCTTGGGAGATTGCTCGCGCTCATGGGGGCACTTTGTCAGTCCAGAGCAAGCTTGGCTTAGGTACTACTTTCACCGTACACTTGCCAGTTCAGCCGTTAGTGGCACGTAATATTAACGCTGGATAAGGTCTACGGTCGGACAACTTGAAAAATAAGAACATTCTTATCATCCTTTCACTGTCCTCATAATTTCCAACCGTATCTTGAAAGTAGTGAGACTCATCACTTTACAAACCAAAAACTGAGACATAAGAGATAAGTATGAAACTTTACAGGCGGATCGTGGAATTTGCAGGTGCCGCCGCATTGATTACTGGAATGACTGGTATGGAGGTCGGCATTAGTCGCCCAGCTCAAGCCGCCATTACAACTATCTCCGATTCTGCTCCGGCAGCAACAACCACAACAACGAATACAAACAATGTCCCAACCTCGGTCAGCCAGGTAGGTGAGTACGGCGAGAATATCTATGAGGCGGCGCAAGCGAATAACTGGACACAGGTCACTGCCAAGCTCACCTCACTCAAGGATGCAGCCAAGAGACTAGACAACGAGAGCCGGATTAATGAAAATCCGAACGAAGACCGGCTAGACGCAGCGATCGCTGCGCTCAACAAAGCTGTTACCGCAAAAAATAAGCTAGCAACAATGCGCGCGGCTAACCAAACAACTCTGCTTGCAGCCAACCTGTCCGCACCGTTCAATCCACCAGTACCAGTTCAGGTGACTCTACTTGACTATTACGGTCGGCAGTTAGAGATCGGAGCGGCGGCGAATAACATGACTCAGCTAAAAGAGACTGCTAAAGACATAAGTCGAACTTGGAATGCATTGCGTCCTGCAGTCGAGTCTCACGGAGGCTCTGCCCAAGCGCAGCAATTCGATCACCTGGTAGCAAGAGTTGAGGCGGCAAAGTCGTCCAATGAATATGGTAGTCTCGGCACTCCTGTACTGAATCAAGTGGACAATCTCGAAAAGGTCTTCACGCAGTAACCGTCCACGCGCGTACAGCTACAACAGCAATCCACATTTTGAGTGTTTGAGCATGAAACGACTAATTCTCGGTGGCTTATCGGTTCTGTTGGTTTGTGCGGCAACTGCGCCTGCCAAAGCCTCTGGGAAAGAAGAGGGTGAGGGTTCTAACAAAAGAGCCTGTCAATCTATTCCTCGACCAAGCCCTAGTGGGGAAGCTTATCTTGCAAGACGCCAAGCAATACAAAGGTGTGATACAGAAGTCCGGTCAAGGCTGACAATGAATCTATGTAAATCTGGGCAACCTTTAAACACCCCACTTGCTGATCGCGGTAAACAACTATTTAGATGAAGGAAGCCTGCGATTTACACAGGTTTATCTCTCGGGGGTCAGAAATGTCTAGCAGTTCCCTGAGTAGACAATCGAACCCACCAGATGAAGTGCTATCGCCTAGTTCGGCAACTGCACCTGCCGTCAAAGCTGAACCGATTGCGGAAAATCCCTCAAAAGTGCTTTGCACTTCTACATCTACTGTTAGGCTAACGCCAGACCAGCTCGTCTCCTTGGCTTATTCAGGTCACTTTCAGAAGCAAGGGATTTCCAGTTATGGTGCCCTAATTTCGGCAATAGACGGAAGGGAAATTACTGCTAAAGATCTTGTTGAAAGCGCAGTCAAGGCAAACCAACTTTCACCTCAGATTCTAACAAATCAAGGATACCTGGAGGCTGTTAAGAATGAAATGCACAACCAATTAAAAACGCATTAGCACCGCAATTGTAGGAGCAATCTGACGGAAGTTTCAGAGCTGAGAACGACACCAATGCCCCCAAACCTGCCTCTACTAAGGGCCATCTGTGCCTTATTACTCATGCTAACGGCTTGTCAAGCGTCATCTCCCACTTCTTCTGGGTCTAGGGCATTGTCTCCTGCCCCGGTTCGCCTACCCGTTGTCCGTGTGCAGCGCCAAGACCTACCTGTTGTGGTAAGCATCCCCGGCACTGTAAGCACCCTACCTAACCAGTCAGTGAAGGTCAGCCCAATTGTGCCAGGGAGAATCGTAGCGATTCCAGTGGTTCCAGGTCAACAGGTGCGTCGCAACCAGGTAATTGCTGAACTCGACTCCAGCCAATTGAAAGCGCAGCTTGACCAAGCGACTGCTGCTGTGAAAGCGGCAGAATACGCCGTTGCCCAGGCTCAAAGCAATCTGCAACTTGCGACTAGTAACCTAGAACGCTATCGCACGCTCTATCAAACAGGGGCAGTATCTCAACAAAGCTTCGTTACCTATCGAAATCAGTCACAGGTAGCCCAGTCCCAACTGAGCGCCGCCCAAGCCCAAGTGAAACAGGCGAGTGCCTCCCGTAGCCAGGCTCTGACCCAACTCAAATACACTACAGTCCGCAGTCCGATCTCTGGAATCGTGGCCAGTCGCTTACTCCAGGTCGGCGATACGGCGGCTGGGGCTTCGGCAAGTCCATCTACGCCTGTACTGGAGATAGTGAACTTGAATACGGTACTTGTCAACGCCAACCTGCCTGCCGACCAACCTGCTAATGTCCGTGTTAACCAGAGTGCTCAGATTCGCAGCGTGGCTCTGCCGGGAGTCAGGTTTGATGGCACTGTAACCGCTATTAGCCCGGTCGTCGATCCCAGAAGCAATACACTAAATATCCAAGTGTGTACACCTAATCCTGCTGACCAGTTGAAAGTGGGTCAAGCAGTGTCGGTCTCGATCACAACGGGTGTACACGCTGAGGCTCTGAGTGTGCCTAAAACTGCCTTGGTGCCGGACCCAAACAATTCTAACGGACAGATGGTTTACACTGTCCAAGCGGGCAAGGCTCAGCCCATTAAGGTAAAGACTGGCATTGAGCGGAATGGGCGGGTCGAGATCTTAAGTGGGCTGCAGGCTGGTGAAACAGTGGTGGCCAAGGGTGCCTACGGCGTGCCTACAGGTACTGCGATAGAAGTTATTGCGGAGGCTAAACAGTGATCCGTTTAACTAAACTGCTGCAATCCCAGGCCAAAGCTATCTATCTGGTCTTTATCTTGATTGCCTTGGCGGGCCAAATGGCCTTCTTGAATCTGCCGAACGGTGTATATCCGGAACTATACTTTCCCCGGATTTCCGTCATTGCGTCAGCTGACAACAGCTCACCGGAACAACTGGTGCTTACACTAACTCGTCCCTTGGAGTCAGCTGTTAGTAAAGCCTATGGAGTGCGTTGGGTGCGCTCCAAAACTATCCGAGGTTCAGTAGAACTCTCAATTGAGTTTCAGGAGGGAACTGACATGCAGTATGCCCTTCAACAACTACAGTCTCGCATTGCTGAGGCGCGTAACAATTTGCCTGCTGGTGTCAATCTGAGCATCGAGCGAGTAACTCCGGCAACTTTTTTCCCGGTACTGACCTATAACGTCAGCTCAGACACCCTGACCTTGGCTGATCTCCATACCATCGCCCAATACCAAATCCGACCGAATCTGTCCCAGGTGCCAGGGGTAGTCCTCGTCCAGATTCAGGGAGGAGATATTTCTGAAGTGGAAGTGCAAATAGACCCGGCTAAGCTCAAAAGCTATGGCTTGAGTCTCACCCAGGTTGCCAGTGCCCTACAGCGCTCTAATCAGGAGCTTGCGGTTGGTAAAATAGATAAGCTCTACCAGCAGAATTTGGTAGTTGCCGCTAATCAGGCGATCAACCCCGCTGAGTTAGAGGGTGTTGTGGTAGCGACCCTTGGTCCGGGTAAATCGGTCTTTATGCGAGATCTGGGGCAGATTTCACTAGGTCATGCGGTTCCGACCCAGATAGTTAGTGTACACGGCAAACCAGGACTGACAATCAATATCTTTCGTCAGCCCAACAGCAACGTGGTCACGCTTGGTGACGGAGTGCGTCAAGAACTGAAGACCCTCCAGAGTAAACTGCCTCCCGGAATTCAAATCAAACCTGCTTACAACGAATCGGGCCTGGTGGTTGATGCAATTGCCAACGTGCGCGATTCCATCGGGATTGGCATCTTCCTGGTGATCATTGTACTGTACGTCTTTCTGCGCGAATGGCGTAGTACGGTGATTGCTGCCTTGACCATCCCCCTATCGGCGCTGGCCGCCTTTGCGGTTCTGGCGGTGGTTCACCAGAGTCTCAACTTGATGTCTTTGGGAGGACTAGCCGTAGCTATTGGCCTAGTGATTGACGATGCCATTGTGGTAGTTGAAAACATCGACCGGCAGCTCAAAAAGAAACTCAAGCCAAATGCAGCGGTAGCGGCAGCCATGGCGGAGTTGGTTGCTCCAGTGATCAGTTCTACGGCCACGACTGTGGCGGTTTTTTTACCCTTGGGTCTTTTATCAGGAGTGGCAGGTCAGTTTTTTATTAGCCTGACGATCACCCTGACGGCAGCAGTAATCTTCTCGCTGGTGCTGGCCCTAACTCTGACTCCCTTGTTAGCTGCCCGGTGGCTTAGTGGCATCCAAACCCCCAAAGAGCTGAAAATCATCGCCCGTCTGGACGCTTGGTATGGTCGGCTGTTGCGCCGGGTGCTGCGAAAGCCGCTCTGGGCGGGTCTAATCGCCCTTTTTCTGCTTGTAGTAGGAGTGGGTATTTTTAGCAAGCTGGGTTCAGGCTTTTTGCCTGCCTTCGATGAAGGCAGCTATATCCTTGATTACTTAGCTCCACCAGGAACATCCCTAGCTGAAACTAATGTCCTAGCAAGTTCGCTGGAAGCAATTCTGGCTAAAACCCCTGAGGTAGTAACTTGGACCAGGCGGACTGGCGCAGAAAATGGTATCTTTGCCACAGCTCCCAACAAGGGGGATATTCAAGTCATCCTCAAACCTCAGAATCAGCGTAAAAAGAGCGTCTTCCAAATCTTCGAGGAGCAGCGCCTTATTACTAAGCAGCAAGTTCCTCAATTATTTACCGATTTCCACCAGATTCTCCAGGACGAACTCAACGACCTCTCCGGTTCGTCAACTCCGATTAAAGAGCGCATCTTTGGTCAAGACTCAGCAGTTCTGCGTACTCTTGCTGCCCAAGCACAGAAGCTTATCCAGAATGTCCCCGGATTGGTAGATCTAACGACTAATGGAAATTTATTGCTACCACAACTTGACGTACACGTCAACCCAATGCAAGCGGGTCAGCTGGGTCTGACGCCGGATGACGTGGCGCTTCAGATCCAGGATGCGCTGCTGGGTAACGTTGTCACCCAGATCCCCCAAGTTGACCACTTAGTTGGTGTGCGGGTACACTTTTTGGATAGCGTTAACTATAATCCCCAGCAACTTGCCCAATTGCAGATCGTCGGTAAGACTGGTCAAGTGCTTCCCCTGGCTGCTGTGGCTACGATCGCACCCAGCACCGCAGAAGAGCAGATTTTGCGCGAGAATCAGCAGCGCTACATCGAGGTCACGGCCAATCTGCAGGGAGGAAGTCTAGGTACAGTTCAGCATGATATCCAGACCCGGTTAAAGGGTCTACAACTACCTGCCGGCTACTCCCTGTCAAACGGTGGCCTTTCTAAAAGCCAGCAGCAAGCATTCCAACAATTGCTGCTCGTCTTGGGGCTTGGAGTGCTGCTGGTTTACCTAGTGCTCGTCATCCAGTTCCGCTCCCTAACCCAGCCCCTGGCCATCTTCAGTGCTCTTCCCCTGGCTTTGTTTGGGGTAATACTAGCCCTGTGGCTGACACACACGCCCCTGAACATTTCATCGTTTATGGGAATTATTTTGCTGGTAGGGCTGGTGGTCAAGAACGGCATCATCCTACTGCAGTACACAAACACCTTGCGCGAAGCAGGCAAGTCTCTGGAAGAAGCACTGGTCGAAGCGGGGGAAGTCCGCCTCCGGCCCATCCTGATGACGACGCTCTGCGCCATCCTAGGTCTGCTGCCTTTGGCTCTAGGTATAGGTGCAGGGTCAGGGCTACAACAGCCTCTGGCGATCGCCGTTATCGGTGGGCTTTCTCTTTCTGCCGTTTTTACCCTGATATTTGTGCCAGTTGTCTTTCGGGTCATCTCCGAATTTAGTTTTAGTCAGCTCAAGCGCCTCATTTGGCTTCGGTAGATATCAAGAGGACGTTTTTTTTGTTCAACAGCGCTTAACTTTCCAAGTTCTTTACTTTTTCTATCTAAAGTGACGTTGAACTAAATTTCCGCAACCTGCCATTTTTTAGGAACAGATTAATAAACGTTGCCAAGGGAAAGTCACGGTCAAAAAGCGAATACACGACAAATTAACCAGAGAGATTTTTATGATGAAGTAACTGCTGCTCTTTAGATGTTCGGCTTTAATAGCTTCAGCGGCAGTGCCTGCTGTAAAAACTGAGGCGAATCCACTTAATCTCTCACAGCTACAAAGCACTTCTACTGTTCAAATAACGTATTTAGAGTAATGTCATGAAGCAGCTATTTTTGTCAGGATTAGCCATTCTATGTTTTGGTTTGGTTACTGTACCAATGTCAGTAAAAGCGTCAGAAAAAGCACTAAAAACAACTTTCCCAACAGAAGTATATACTAAGAGTAGCACTCCAAGTAGGAACAGACCCTGTTACTATCATGGCGGCAATCGCACCTCCTACTACTGCTATAAGCACAAAAGATCTGGAATAAGGCGTAACTCTAAAAGGAATCCTCATTATAATATCAGACCTAGAGCAATAGTAAATAGTAGACATGGGCGTCGGGGGGGTCGTTAAGTGGTAGTGTCAGACTAGCTGAGCCCTGATCTGAGGCAACAGTTTTTGGGAGCACATGGATCAGAAATTGGTGTCTGGGGGAGATTGACCTTACCCTGATGCTGGAACCAAATCTGACAATCGTCCTACCGTCTAGAGGTTCAGCACCTCCATTCAGGGGATACCCCGCAATTTCGCTCCAAACACTTCTACCAGGGACTGGCCTGCTCGTTTGGCATCAGGCAGAAACGTGCGGAAGTTGTTAATGATTACCCCGAGGCGCGAGAGTCGGACTCTTTGTTAGAGTCGAGGGGAGCGTTACCGCTCCGCCCCTCTCCAACAGATCCGGACATGCAGTAGGGTAGGCGACCAACGAGTTACCATTGCTGGCACTTTTCCAATCGCCCCCCTCCAAACGACGCATGACCGTTTCCGTATCACGTCGCTTTCCAGTAATCTCAACGTGACAGGGCTTTGCCGTCATAGCGTCCATACTGAATTTTGTGATGACATTCAAGGCAGACTAAAGCGCGTTTTACAGCGGCGTGCAGCCATCTTTTTCATCCAGTCTGGACGTTCTGATTTTCCCCTTTGCTCCAGGTCTGCAAGTTTGCGGATGTGGTGGACTTCAATCTTGTCCGTTGCTCCACAAAGTTCACATTCCTGAGCTAAGAGGCGTTCAATCACCTCGCTGCGTTTGCTCCAGATTCGACTATGACTTTCATCATCATCGAGTGCGACCCATTTATTCCAGCGCAAAGGGACTGCTCCAAAATGAGCCTCCAATGGCTTCTTCGAGTCACGTTTGACCCTCACCTGGAGTACCTTGTAGGTGCCCTCTTTGGTAGTGATAGTCGTGGAATATCGTCTGTAGATTTTCTGGCAGGAAGTTTTGTACTTGTTTGCCAGCGTCTTCACCAGAGATAATTCTGTGACTCGTCGAAGTTTTCCCAGTGTGTGGAGGTTGTAAGCCATGCGGTAGTATTGGACAACTCCGCGATACTCCGCTTGGTATTGGGTCATGATGGAATGGCACTAAGTTAAGCGATCGCGCTACTTTCCCCCGGTAGAAGAAAAAACCTCAGAGAGGCGGTAAAACAGGTTTTGACCCCTCAGAGGTTCATAATGGCTATTCTCAATATCCCCAATCGGGTAAAAATTCTCTCTTCAGAAATTTACCAACAGCGTGGGACTACCGTTTCGAGACTTATTGCCAGAGTCCACTATCCTAGAAACCCTACAGGAGCTGAACATTAAATATCGCCAACGATTGTTTGATCCCTTTATCACGCTTTGGGCGTGATTGTCTCAAGTTCTAGATGCTGACAAGAGTTGTCATAATGCTGTTAGTCGAGTGATTGCTTGGTTATCGAGTGAAAATGTGGAAGTTCCCTCTCAGGATACCAGCGCTTACTGTCAAGCTCGTCAACGTTTGTCGGAAAAATTGTTACAACAATTATTTGGTAAGGTGGCACAAGGTTTACAAGCCCAAGTGACCACACAAAACCTGTGGTGTGGTCGCCACGTAATTGTAGTAGATGGCTCAACCGTATCAATGCCAGACACCGCCAAAAATCAAGAAGCTTACCATCAACCGAGTAGCCAAGCCGAGAGGAGAACCTGTGTAAATCTGGGCAACCTTTAAACACCCCACTTGTTGATTGCGGTAAACAACAATTACGATGAAGGTTGCCCAGATTTACATAGATTCATTGTAAGCCTCTGGTTGCGGCTTGACGATTGCCAAAATTGGTGTTTTATTCAGTCTCGCCACAGGTGGGGCTATTGCTTTAGTTATTGATGTGCTAAACACTCATGATGTCAAGTTAGCTAGAAGGTTATATGAATTTCTTAATCCAGGCGATGTACTTTTAGGAGACAGAGCTTTTTGTTCTTATGCTGATTTGGTATTTCGACAAAATTATCAAGCCGATGCTGTATTTCGTAAGCATCAAGGGCGCAAACAAGAGATGCGGCGTGGTAAAATAGTCGGTTCACACGACAAGCAAGTTGTTTGGCATAAACCTAAAACTTGCCCCAAAGGTTTAACCCTAGAAGACTTTACTTCTTTACCGAAAACTTTGACAGTGCGAGAAGTTCACTATTACATCGCCATTCCTGGTTTTCGGACATCACAGGTTTCTTTAATCACTACTTTATTAGATTCGGAAACTTATTCTACCTTAGATTTGGTGAGACTTTATGGGGAGCGATGGGATGTCGAGCTAGATTTAAAACACCTCAAAACAACTTTAGGAATGGATGTATTACGTGGCAGAACCCCAGCCATGGTGCGTCAAGAACTATATGTATACATGTTAGCTTATAACTTACTACGCACTTTGATGTGGGAAGCAAGTAGAACTTATGGTGTCCCGCCCTTGCGGTTGTCTTTACAAGGAACTCGTCATCATCTAGATAACTTTATCCCAGAATTGTTAGCCGCATCTGGAAAGAAACGCCACAAAGTTTATCTGACGTTACTGAAAATTATTGTTCACAAGTCAGTACCAGAGCGTCCAGGTCGTAGTGAACCAAGAGTTAGAAAGCGCCGTCCCAAAACTTATCCCTTAATGAAACAGCCCCGCCAGGTACTCCGTAAGCAGTTGACTGCCTAGAGTTTACTCTTATCTTAGTGCCATTCGCTCATGGCCTAAAGCTCCTTGATCGCTTCAAATGTGCTTTGCTTGTTCTGTTGCAGCCTTGAATGCAGCGCTATCTGTTTGGCTGCGGTGGGAATCGCGTGTACGTCACCCAGCTGCCAAGCTGCCACCAGTTCAACCAACTCTCCCCAGCGTGAGGGGGTGCGCTCCATCGCCGCGATTAACCGAGTGCCATAAACAAAATCTTGTTGGTCTCGGATTGCAATAAATTGCATTAATTGCCGGTCAATGTCATTCGGAGCGCTGCTCAAAACTTTTCCACTGCGGCGATACAGCTTAACCGTGTCACCAATAACCGCCGCCGCCAGCATTTTTAGTTCGGATTCTGGCAATTTTCCAATTTCGCCCCGGTTGTAACGATCTAGTAACATTTTCAACTTTTCGTCAAGTAAGTCGTCTGCTACAGCGTCATATTTTTTTGGCTCACCAGAAGAGGCGACGGAACCGACGACCTCAACCGAAACTGTTTTGGCTTGCATTTCACCCGTGTTGCCTGGAATCGAAGTAGGGCATGTTTTTCCTAAAGTTAAATTTTTTCGAGGCTCAGGTTCAGCACACCCTCGCGGTATTCCCCCTTGGGGGGTAGGGGGGGTTAAGGGGATTCCTTCATGGGAATCCTTAATGGGATTCCTTAAGAGGGATTCCTTTGTAGCTACCTCGTAGCTGGGTGGGCAGCTACCTCGTAGTTGGGTGGCAGCTACCTCGTAGTCGGGTGGGCAGCTACCTCGTAGCTGGGTGGCAGCTACCTCGTAGTCGGGTATCTCGTAGTCGGGTGTCTCGTAGTCGGCTACCTCGTAGTGATGTGCTTTGGGTGACGACTTAGTTGCAATCTGCTGTTGATAAAGTTGGTGGCGTTTTTGGTCTGCCTTCTGGCGGTAAGTAGTCACTTCAGTTCTTAAGCGCTCAAGCGAACTTGATTTCACCCAATGGCATTCCGGCATAAGTTCGTAT
>JAABUZ0100005919.1_pt1 | contig 15645 bp, 15 predicted proteins | sample 5562091 | NCBI WGS metagenome assembly JAABUZ01 (sample SAMN12813069, study PRJNA571459) | rock metagenome | isolation source: Antarctica rocks | place: Antarctica: Victoria Land, Linnaeus Terrace sud | collected 2015-12-21 | reverse complement strand
CAGCCATCCGAAGCAACACCGCTCGTTCGCTTGGGCGCTTGAGGTCAAGGCAGATCGACTCCTTACCGCGGTTGACCCGCGCGAAGTAGAGGGAACTGCCGTCAATGAACGGCCCGTAGCCGCGGCCGTCGTCTCCCTGAGGCGGTTCCACCTTGATGACCCTCGCGCCCAGGTCGGCCATCAGCATGGTGGCGAAGGGACCAGAAAGCACGCGAGTGAGGTCGAGGACGACGAGACCTTCGAGCGGTCCCGGTCGTGTCACCTGTTTCTCCTATGTCAAGCTGCTTGCGGCAGCTGTGTCGTGACGGTTCCGTCAGTACCTGCTAGCAGGGCGGAGACGACGCGGGCAAGTCGGCGTTTGAGGGCGCGGAGCGCTTCCATGCTGGTGTCGCCTTGCTCGCGGCGGCGTTGGTAGTAGGCACGGCCGAGGCCGTCGAGGCGGATCTGGGTGACGGCGATGCGGTGCAGCGCGGCGTTGAGCTGCCGGTTGCCGCCGCGGGCCAGCCGGTGCCGGTCGGTGCGACCGGACGAGGCGGGGATGGGGGCGACCCCGGCGTGCATCGCGAAGCACGCCTCGGACCGGAACCGGGCCGGCCGGGCGGTCTCGCCGACCAGCTTGGCCGCGGTCAGCACCCCGCAGCCGGGCAGGGTGAGCAGCTGCGGCGCCTGCGCCGTGATGAGCTGTCTCAGCTCGCGCTCGAGGCTGTTGATCCGCCCGGTCAACGTCCTGATGTCGTCGACGAGCTCGAGCTCGAGGGCGAGCCGGCGCACCGTGCCGGCCGGCAGCGCCGCCAGCGCCTGCGTGACCCGGTCCAGCTCGACGGTACGGTCCAGGCCCCGCTTGGCGGGGTCGATCGTCGGGTCGAGCTCGTGCAGATGCCAGCGCAGCCGGTTCTGCATCCGGGTTCGTTCGCCGACCAGGTCCTCGCGGTGGTCGACCAGCAGCTCGACCTCCCGGGAGGTATGGGTGTGCTCGGCAACCGGTAGGTCCGGCTCCCGCAACGCCGCCTGGGCAATCGCCAGCGCGTCGATCGAGTCAGACTTGCCCCGCGTACGCGCCGAGGACCGGGCCCCGGCCATCAGCTTGGGCGGTACCCGCACCACCCGCGCCCCCGCCGTCAGCAGCGCGCGCTCCAGCCGTCCGGTCAGATGCCGACAATCCTCGACCGCGAACCTGACCTCGGCACCGTCACGGCCGTGCTCACGCTGCGCCCAGCGCAGCAGCGCCAGACAGCCAGCATCTGTCGTGCGAAACGTGCGTGCCGCACCGAGCTGGCGGCCAACGTCATCGACCGCGACAGCGCAATGAGTGTCCTTGTGGACGTCGATTCCAACCACGACCGTCATGAGGGGGTCTCCTCTCGCTTCGAGGGACGGTTGGGCCGGCCGGCGGACACACCTCAGTGGGGGCGCAGCCACGCTCCTATCAAGTCACGCCGGTCGGCCCCGGCCTTGGCAGAGCGGCACAACGGGTGATCGCCAACCCTCACAGGCGGCACCGACCGTACGAGCCAACTCCACCAAGACCAGGATCCCAACCTCCGCAACCCTGACAAGGTGCTAGAACCCTGACACTGACACTGACGCGACCGTACCGGCGGCGGGTTGAGAGCGGCTGCAAGCCTCGAAAGGCGCCCTAAGGTAAGGGGATGTCGCAGCAGACGCAGGTACCCGGCGACGCTCCACCGCAGACGCCGGAGACCGTGCGTCTCCTGCTTGCCCCGGAGGACACGGCGGGCGAAGGTGAGCCGGACACAGCGGCGCAGGGTGGTGGGAGCGCCAACCACGACGCGCCGGTACCACCCGGTCTGACTGCGCTCATGGCTGTCGGCTGGGCCGCCCCCGACGGGCGGCTGCCGGAACGCGAAGCCGTCGCCAGACCAGCCGACTTGCGGCGCCGCAAGCTCCTGGACTGCTTCCCCGGTGAGACCCTCGTCCTGCCCGCCGGCCCGATGAAGGTCCGGGCCAACGACACCGATTACCCCTTCCGCCCCTCGAGCGACTTCTTCTGGCTCTCTGGCTGCACCGAGCCCGACAGCGTCCTGGTGCTCGACGAGAGGGGCGGCGTGCTGTACCTGGCCGACCGGTCGGACCGGTCGTCGCCCGCGTTCTTCACCGACCGCCGGAACGGTGAGCTCTGGGTCGGCGCCCGACGCGGGGTCCGTGAGACGGCGGCTGCTCTTGACCTGGACTGTCGCCCGCTGGAGGAACTCCCCCGGGCAATGGGTGGCCTGCCCCCGGCGCGGACGAGAATCACCCGGGGTATCGACCCGCGTGCTGACGCCGCGGTTCTGCCGTGGCCTTCGCCGGACACCGCTCGTGACCGCGAGCTCGTCACCACGCTCGCTGAGCTGCGCTTGGTCAAGGACGACTTCGAGCTCGCCCGATTGCGCGACGCCGTCGCGGCGACCGTCCGCGGGTTCGAGGAGTGCGTCGCCGAGATGCCCCGTGCCGCCCGCCTCGAGCGCGGTGAGCGTTGGCTCGAGGGAACGTTTGGTCGACGGGCACGGCTCGAAGGCAACGAGGTCGGCTACGGCTCGATCATCGCCTGCGGGAGTCATGCCACGACGCTCCACTGGGTTCGTAACGACGGCCCCGTTCGTCCCGGGGAGCTCGCCTTGCTCGACATGGGGGTCGAGAGCGACGCCCTCTACACCGCCGACGTCACGAGGACGCTGCCCATCGACGGGCGCTGGCGTGACGCGCAGCGCAGGGTCTACGACGTCGTCCACGAGGCGCAGCTTGCCGGGCTTGCGGCCACCCAGCCGGGCGCGGACTTCCTGGCCCCGCACCGGGCGGCCATGGCGGTGATCGCCGACGCCCTGAGCGACTGGGGCATCCCCACAACTCCAACGGACAGAGCGGCGCGTGACGAGGCTGGCGTACACCGCCGCTACACCCTGCACTCGACGTCGCACATGCTCGGCCTGGACGTGCATGACTGCGCGCAGGCGCGCGACGAGAGCTACCGCGACGGGCAGTTGACGGCCGGCATGGTGCTGACGGTCGAACCGGGCCTGTACTTCCAGCCTGACGACCTCACCGTCCCCGAGGAGCTGCGGGGAATCGGCGTCCGTATCGAGGACGACGTCCTGGTGACGCACTGCGGTAGCGAAAACCTCTCCGAGGCGCTGCCGCGCGACGCTGATGCCCTGGAGCGCTGGGTGCAGCAGCTGCAGGGCTGAAGCCAGTCTCACGTGGCCGCCCTGGCCAGTAGGCGGACCCGCTCCACCGCGGGCGAGCGGCGTAGCAGCGAGCGCTGGACCCGTCCGGCGTGCACCGGGGCCAGCCGCACGGGTGGCAGGGCGAAGAGCAGCTCCCCGGTGCCTGCTCCGACCGCCCGGCCGTACACGAGCTCGCCAGGAGCACCGGCGGGACCGAGCATCCGCACCGTGCTCGCTACCGGTCCGGCGCCCGGTTGCGCGGTGGTTACGACAGGCCGCACCAGTGACGCTCTGTCGTCGGTCGCCAGTACCTCGAACACCGAACCAGGCACCTCACCCCATTCGGTGACGGGTCCACAGCGTGTGAGCACGGCCGGGCTGAGGGCGTACTGCAGGTAGGCGTTGAGCATGTCGTCGTCAAACAGGGCGATGTCGGCGACCAGTGGGTCGAACGCTGCAAGAAGGCTCGACCGGGCCTCCCGCTCTGCGGGCGACCCCGCTCCAACTCTCATCGTCGCCTGGGCGAGCTGCAGCATGGCCTGTCGGCCAGGGCCCTCTGCTGCCCAGCGCTGGGCGGGTCCGAGTAGGCAGGCACCCCGCTCGTAGGGCGCCGCGTCGGCGGGAAGGGCCCGCCGAGCGGCCAGCTGCTCCGACCACCGGCTCGACATCTCGTCTCTCGGCAGCACCGACACCAGACGGGCAGCACCGGCAAGATCTCCGGCATCCTCGGCTGCCCGCGCCGCCCGACGGACGACGGCGTCCTCGCTCGGCCCGTATCCCCGGCGTACGCCGCCAATCGTGCCGACCTCGGGCGTGTCGGCCTGCGGCGCCCGGCTCGGCGGACGGACTTGCGCCCGAGCCGAACGCACCGTTGCCAAGCGCCGCGTGTCTGCGCGGACGGGTGTTGCTGCCATGCCGGCGAGCGTGCCTCGCCCTGGCCGGCGGGTGGGAGAGCCGGTGGCAGGCTGTGGATGACGCGCCGTCATCCACAGCTTTGCGCGGCGGCCCATACACGAGGAGTCCACGAGATGAGCTACCGCTGCTTCGACGTCGAGCTGAGCCAGGGGGTCGCACATGTCCAGATGACGAGGCCCGACGAGTTCAACAGCATGATCCCCGAGTTCTGGCGGGAGCTGCCCGAGCTCGTCACCGAGCTCAGCGACGGTGGGCATGCTCGCGCGATGGTGTTGTCGTCGACGGGGCGCCACTTCAGCTCCGGCATGGACCTCGCCGTGTTCGGAGAGGGGGCTCTGTCGAACGGTGACGGGCAGGCCGGTGCTGAGCCCGGGCGCCGCTCGGGCAACGTGATGCTGCTCGTGCGCCGGCTGCAGGAGACGTTCACGGTGCTCGAGCGTGCACGCATGCCCGTGCTTGCGGCGGTCCAGGGCGGCTGTATCGGCGGTGCCATGGACCTCATCACAGCCTGCGACATGCGGTACGCCAGTGAGGACGCCTACTTCGTCGTGCAGGAGACGAACATCGGGATGACTGCCGACGTGGGGACCCTGCAGCGCCTGCCGAAAATCATTCCCGACGGGGTGGCCCGCGAGCTGGTCTACACGGGGCGCCGCATGCCGGCCGCCCGCGCCCGGGAGGTCGGGCTGGTCAACGAGGTCTTCCCGGATCACGACTCCCTGGTCGAGGGGACCCTCGCCGTGGCACGCGAGATCGCCGGCAAGAGCCCCCTCACGGTCTGGGGGTGCAAGGAGTCGCTGGTGCACGCGCGCGACCACAGCGTTGCTGACGGTCTGGACCACATCGCGGTGTGGCAGATGGGCGGCCTGCAGTCCGCCGAGATGATGGAGGCTTTCGCGGCCAGGAGCGAGAGGCGACCAGCGGCCTTCGCCGACCTAGACCCCGCGCCGCAAGGGCTGTAGGACCCGAGGTGGCTGACTCCCCCAGCCCGGTGCAGCTCACAGTCGTCGTCGACGGCGCGAACACCATTGGTGCCCGGCCCGACGGCTGGTGGCACGACCGGCCTGCCGCCGCGCGCCGACTGCACGCCGAGCTCGTGCGCCGAAGCGCCGCCGAGCCCGGGTTGCGCGTCGTGCTGGTGCTCGAGGGCGCTGATCGGCATGGGGTGGCGGCGGGGATGCGCGGCAGCGTCCGGACGGTGCACGCGTCTGGCTCCGGGGACGACGAGGTGGTGCACCAGGCGGCGGCGTGCGACGCCGACGCTGCGTTCGTGGTGACCGCCGACCGGGGCCTGCGGGCACGCCTGACGCTCCCTGTGCGCGGGCCGCGCTGGGTGTGGGACGCCACCGGCGTCTAAGCAGTGCACGGTTGCAGCAGCGGTTGACGGCACGGTGCACAACGTCGGCGCGCTGCCGAGGTGCGAGGCGCCATGTGGCCTAGATTGGCGCCCGTGGGCCCGCAGAGCAGGAACAGCCGCAGCGGGGAAGACCGTCGCGTCCTGCTCGTCGGTGATCTGCTGCGCTCCATCGAGGACCAGTTCCGGATCGCCTTCCCCCGTCGCATCTGGGTGCTCGGCGTCGTTCGTGGCCTCCAGGGCGAGGCTCCGGCCGAGTTCCTGCTGACAGAAGCCGTGGACGGCGGACCTCGGCGCACGCTTCCGGCGGAGCTCAGCGACGCGGCCGCCGAAGGTATCGACAGCACGCTGCGCCGTCTGCACGACGTCGCGGTCGAGGACCTCCTGGTCGAGGGCCATCTCGTCCGGGTGGGCGGCCTGCTGAGCTACGACAGCGAGCACCACACGGTGGTCTTCTCCGTCACTGCACTGGACCCCGAGCCCACCCGTGCCTGGCTGAACGACAGGCGCGACAGCCTGCGCGAGGCAGCGCAGGCCGCTCGCCTCGGCGAGCGGCAGCGCGACGTCCGGGTGCCGCTGGCTCCCGCGAGTGTCGGCATCGTAGGCGGATCCGACGACGCCGGTCTCGCGCACGCCAGCCGCGCTGTCGCGGGCGAAGACTTCACCCTGGAGGTCATCGAGTACCCGGTCACGGCTGTCGGGGCCGACAGGTCCGACGCGCTGGCGACGGCGGTGCGGCAGGCCAGCGCAGCCCAGCACGATGTGGTGCTGCTGGTCCGTGACGGCGGCCGGCCGCTGGCGCTCGCGCCCTTCGACGCCGAGCAGGTGGTCCGGGCGGTCGCTGACGCACCCGTGCCGGTGATCTCCGGCCTGGGGACCGGAGGGGAGCCTACCGCGGTCGACGAGGTGGCCCACCAGATGTGTGCCACGGCCGAGGAGGCCGCGCAAGCTGTGCTGTCCCGCCTCCGGCGGGCTGACGAGCTGGTCGAGCGGGCCGTCGTCGCTCTGCACGAGACCGGTGACGACGCGTTGCGGCGTGCGGCCCGACGGCTCGAGCAGACGCGGTCGGAGGTCAGCGAGCATGCGCGGCGCGCGCGACAGCTAGCCGAACAAGCAAAGGCCCGCAGGATCCGCCTGACCCGCGCCGTGGCTGCAGTCCTCGCGGTGGTAGTCATCGTGGTCGCGGTTCTCGTCAAGCCCTGGCTAGCCGCGCTGCTCGTCATTCCTGTGCTGCTGGCTCTGTTCGCACAGCGGCTCCGGCCGCGCAGAAGGAGTAGTCCGATGGCTCTCGATGGCCTCTCGTTCGCGGCTGGGCTCAAGCGTCTCGGAACCATCCAGCAAGAGCTGGACGAGGCAGCTGACCCGGACGACGTGGAACGGCTCGAGGCCCAGGCGGCGGAGATCGCCGACCACTGCCGGGGCCTGCTGCGCCGGCCGCGTCCGCTTCGCGACCCCCGCCCGGCCGCTGTTGCAACGGTAAGCCACATGAACGCCGGACACCCGCAGGATGAGGTCGCGCAGACCCAGAGCTACCTGGTCGCCGATCAGGGGGGTTCACAAACTGAAGACGACCGCCAGGTCGACCTTCAGGCGACCCAGGTCATCCCCGTGGTCGTGGCAGGAGGCGAACCCGACGAGCCGCGCCCGCCCGGCGCACCTCTCGCCGGGAGCGCAACGGGGGCACCCTCCAACGCTGCTGCCCGGCCCGCTGCCGGCCCTGCGGGGGCCGTTCGGGCCGACGCGTTCGAGCCAGGCCGCAGCAAGCAGCATGCTGACGCCGAGACCATGGAGCTCCGGCCGACGGAGACGATCGACCTTCGCAAGGGCCACCCTGGCGCGCCGGGCGATTCTACCGAACCTGGTGATACCGCTGAACTGAGCGACCCTACTCCGCGCAAGGGCTAACACAGCGCCGGTTGACTCCCTTTCCGGCGGGTTCGCCCAAGCGCTCAACCAGCGAGGGCAGCCAGGTGGGCGGTGTACCTGCCCGCGGCCGGTGACTCGACCACCAGCGGAAGGCCGAAACAGGCCGACAGGTTCGAGGCTGTGAGCACGGCGTCCGCCGGACCGGCGGCGACGACTTCGCCCCGGCGCAGCAGCAGGGCGTGCGTGATCCCCGACGGGATCTCCTCGACGTGGTGGCTCACGAGGACCATCGCAGGACCCGAGGGATCCGCGATCAGCCGGGCGAGGCGGCGGAGCAGAGCCTCTCGAGCGCCGAGGTCCAGGCCTGCCGCGGGTTCGTCGAGCAGCAGCAGCTCGGGATCGGTCATCAGGGCGCGCGCGATCTGGACCCGCTTGCGTTCCCCTTCGCTGAGGGTGCCGAACGTCCGGTCGAGCAGCGTCCGGCATCCAACCTGTGCCAGCAGGGTCTCGGCTCTGGTCTCGTCGGCGGAGTCGTAGGTCTCCTCGCCCCGGCCAAGCACGGCGTAGCCGGCCGTGAGAACGACGTCGAGCACTCGTTCACGGGGTGGGACCCGCTCGGCCAGCGCTGCGCTGGCGAGCCCGATGCGGGGCCGCAGCTCGAAGACGTCCGCGCACCCGAGCCGCTCGCCGAGCACGTCGACGGTTCCTCGGGACGGCTGCATCCCGGTCGAAGCGAGCGCCAGCAGGGTCGTCTTGCCCGCGCCGTTGGGGCCGAGGACGGCCCACCGCTGACCGTCAAGCACCGTCCAGTCGACTCCGCTGAGCAGGGTTGCGGCGCCGCGCACGACCGACACGCCACGAAGGGCCAGCACGGCGTCAGCCGCAGCGGGCGGCTCGACGCGGACGGATTCGTCGGTGGCGGCCACGGGCTGACGCTACGACTGCGAGCACCGGCGTGTCCGTCCGACGCGCCCCACGTCAGTGGAGTTCGCGGGCGCCGGGGGCTCAGGCGGGGCGGGGGTCCAGCGGACGCAAAGCTGTCAGCCGGTGCTGGTGGGATGCACAGGCAGACGGTCGACCTCCGCCAGTCCGAGCCATCGGGCCAGAAGGTCCAGCTCGCGTGCCAGAGCTTCCCGCACCTCGTCCGGGGACGGGCCGCCGCGCATGGTGGGCTCGAAGCTCACTCCGGGCACCAGCAGGCGCCCGTTCGCCCGGTCCGCCTTCACGTCGACCCGGGCCACGAGCTGGTCGCCCAGCAGGAAGGGCAGCACGTAGTAGCCGTGGATGCGCTTCGATCGGGGTGTGTAGATCTCGATGCGGTACCGGAAGCCGAACAACCGCTCGGCCCGGCTGCGCTCCCAGACCACCGGGTCGAAGGGGCTGAGCAGAGCCCGCGCCTGGATGCGGTGCGGTACCAGCGTCTGCGGCCGGACGTAAGCAGGCGCCGACCAGCCCTCGACGGTCACCGGCAGGAGGGTGCCGTCCTCGACGAGCTCGGCGATGCGGGGGCGGGCTCCCGGCATTCGCATCCGGAAGTAGTCGGCGAGGTCGCTCGCCGTCGCGGGTCCGAGCGCCGTTGCCGCCGCGGTCAGCAGGGCGCGCCTCGCCTCGTCCTCGGGCGGAGTGGGTGTAGCGAGCACCTCCGCCGGAAGCACCCGTTCGGGCAGGTCATAGACCCGCTCGAACGAGCGCCGCCGGCCGGCGACCATCAGCTCTCCCCCGGCGAACAGCCACTCCACCGCCCGCTTGGCCTCCGACCAGCCCCACCAGCTGCCGGTCCCCGGGCCGCCGAGGTCGGACGCGGCCAGCGGCCCTTCCGCGCCAATCCGTCGTCTCACCTCTTCGACCAGCCGCGGAGGCTCCGGGCGGCGGCTGCGGTCCACCCCCTTGCGCCAGCGCAGCAGCGGCTCCGTGCTGACGGGCAAGAGCGAGGCTTCGTGCGCCCAAGCCTCGAACAGCAGGTGCTGGTCGTAGGCGAGCTTGTCGAGAACCGCCCTGTCGTAGGGACCGAGCCGCGAGAAGGCGGGCAGATAGTGGCTGCGGACGACGATGTTGACCGAGTCGATCTGCAACAGCTGGAGCCGGTCGACGAGCGCCAGGAGCCGCCGAGGTCCGGCGGTCGCCGGGCGCCGCCCCAGGCCCTGTGCTGCCAGCGCCATGCGCCGGGCCTGGCTGAGCCGGAGACGCTCCATCGCAGGCAAGGCTAGTGGCGGCGCTGCCCCCGTGCACCGGTTGCATCGGTTCCACCGGTTGCATCGGTTCCACAACCGCCACCCGCCGGTTTCAGGCCACCGCGAGGCGACCTTTGATCGACGCGACACCCCGGAAGCCGCGACCCGCCGTGCGGGGAACGGGTGGGTGTTCGCGGGGATGGCTCGCGCAGCGAGGCGTACACGCACGCGGCAAGATGTGGCGCACAATCTGGGCGATGGCTCCCCTGCAGCGCATCCGGGCCGGGCTGATCGCGCTCGCCCTGGTGCTGGTCCTGGGCAGCCTGGGCTACGTCGCGCTCGGCTTCCACCCTCTCGACGCGGTGTACCAGACGGTGACGACGGTGACCACGGTTGGCTTCCGCGAGGTCGAGCCGATGGACACCGCGGTCCGCAAGATCTACACGATCGTGCTGGTCCTGGTGGGCGTGGGCACGGCGTTCTACACCTTCGGCGTCGCGCTCGAGTCGCTGATCGAAGGGCACCTGCGCGCTCACCTGGAGGTACGCCGGATGAACCGAGACCTGGCCGCACTGCGCGGGCACGTGATCGTGTGCGGCTGGGGACGGGTGGGGCGCGCCGTGGCCGTCGCCGTCGTTCGCGCCGGTACCGACGTCGTCGTGATCGACCGCGTGGCAGAGCGCATCGCCGACCTGCCCTTCCTGACGGTCGTCGGCGACGTCACCGACGACGCGGTGCTCGAGAAGGCCGGCATCCGGCAGGCAAAAACGCTGGTCACGGCCCTGGAGACCGACGCCGACAACACCTTCGTCACGCTGTCCGGACGCGCGCTGCGACCCGACCTAGTGATCATTGCCAGAGCGAGGACGGACACCTCCGAGCCCAAGCTCGTGCGAGCAGGCGCCGACCACGTCGTGAACCCGCAACGGCTCGGCGGTGACCGGATGGCCGCCTTCGCCATCCAGCCGCACGTTATGGACTTCCTCGACGTGGTGATGCACGACGGCTCCGTCGAGCTGCGGATGGAGGAGGCGCTGGTCTGCACGCACGGCAAGCTGACCGGCCGCAGCGTCGCCGAGACCAACGTGCAGGCCAAGACGGGCGCGCTCCTGCTGGCGATCCGCACCCCGGATGGAGCCTTCGTCAGCAACCCCGACCCCCAGACGCGGCTGACGGAGGGACACGTCCTGATCGCGATCGGCTCCGCGAGCCAGCTCGCCCAGCTGCGCAAGCTCGCATCGGGACACGATCTCGCCTGACCCTCCACAGCTCGCCTGACAGAGCGGGCGCTCCGCGCCCGCGGGTGACCAGCGGCCCGCCTCACCGAGCGGACGGCTACAGTTCGAGCGCCGCCACCACCCGAGGTACCTGGTCGGTGAGCTCGCGGGCGAGGTAGCCGAGGCGGCCGACCCGCTCAGCCAGCCGGTCGCCGGCCTGGGCGTGCAGGTGCACCGCGAAGACGGCGGCCTGCTCGGCAGACGAGCCGCGAGCGGCAAGGCCCGCGACCACGCCCGACAGCACCTCACCCGACCCTGACGTGCCAAGGCCGGCGGCACCAGTCTCGTCGTCCCAGGTGTTGCCGGCCCGGTGCTGCGACCACCCCGCTGAAGGCGACGACAGCGCCGAAGCGCTCGCTCGCGTCCCGGGCGAGCGCGACCGGGCCGCGATCGTCGGAGTCGTCACAGTTCAGCAGCATCGACATCTCTGCGGGGTTGGGCGTGAGAACCACCCGCTGGCCCAGCGGGCGCAGAGCATCCGGGGTGACGGCGCCGCAGGTGACGGCCATGGCGTCGAGGACCACGACAGCGTCGTCCGCCAGCGCGGCCAGGGCGGCCCCGACGATGACCCGGGTGGCGTCGGGATCCGACATCCCCGGCCCGATCAGCACCCCGCGCATCCCGCCGACCCGCTCGGCCACGGCGTCGGCTGCCGAAGCCGCAAACGAACCGTCCGCCGTGGACGCGAGACCGTCGACCCCCGCCTCGGGCAAGGCGACCGCGAGCGGGACGGCGATGTCGGACGGCGTCACCACGCTGAGCTTGCCGGCGCCGACCCGCAGGGCGGCCTCGGCGGCCAGCAGCACTGCCCCCGGCGTGCTTCGCGAGCCACCCACGACCAGGACCCGTCCACGCCCTTCCTTGCCGCCCTGCCCCGGCTGGGGCAGGGGCCAGGCGCGCAGCGCCGCTGGGCTGACGACGCGGGGCGCGGGAGGGCCTGCGGCCTCCGCGCCGGGCTCAGCGGGCACCGGTGGGCACATCCGGCTCTGCTGTCACCTGCTCGCCCTCGGCCTCGACCGGAGCCGTCTCGTTCCAGCTGACCCGCACCAGGTTGCCCTCGCTGTCGTCGTACGTGTACTGCGTGAGCGAGCAGTTGGCGATGTCGGCCTCGGCGTCGACGGCGAGGATAGACTGCTCGTCCATGTGCTCGAGCAGGTAGCGGATGAGCAGGACGACGACCTGGTGGGCGACGATCAGCACGCGCCGACCGTCGTAGTCGCGGCGCACCTCGTGCAGCAGGGTCCGCAGCCGCTGGAGCACGTCGGCCCACGACTCGCCACCCGGCGGCCGGTGGTAGAACTTGCCAAGCACGCGGCGGCGCTCGGCCTCCTCGGGGAACTGGGCCGCGATGCCCTTGCCGGTCAGACCGTCGAGGGCGCCGAACTCCCGCTCGCGCAGCCGCTCGTCGACGGCGAGCGGAAGGTCGGACATTGCGGCGGCATCGAGCAGCAGCTCAGCGGTCTGCCGCGCCCGGACGTAGGGCGAGCAGAGGACTGCCGTCGGTCGCTGCTCCTCGGCCATCTTGGCGATCCACTCCCCGAGGGCCGCCGCCTGCCGCTCCCCCAGCTCGGACAGCGGGACATCATGTCGCGCTCGGTCAGCTCGAGCCGCGCCGCCCCCTGCTCCTCAGCACGCTCGCGCGCGACGTTGCCCGAGCTCTCCCCGTGCCGGGCGATCCAGAGCGCGGCCGGCCAGCGGCGGGTTTCGTCCACGCACCGGCCACTACCCCGGGTCAGGCGCTCCTACCGCGTCCGGCGAGCAGGCCCGCGAGCCTGCCTCCACTGCCCCTCGTCGAGGGTCGGGCAGCATGGGCGGCGTGCCGTCACCCGGATGGTCCGCGCCGCCCGGCCGGTCCCAGCAGCCGCACCCGGTACCTGCAGCCTCCCGCGAGCAGGCGACCGCCCTGCGCCACGCGCTGCTGGCCGCCGGCTACGACGTCGCCCGCGTGCAGGAGCGACTGGGCCCACCGGCCGCTACCGCACTCGAACGCGGTGAACAGGTGCCGGCGCTGCTCGCCACCCGGTCCGGCGATGCCCTTGACACCCTCATCCGCCTGCTCCTGCTCGGACGCGCCCTTCCCGCAGCCAGGGTGCAGAGCGTCGTCTCCTGGCTGCCGGGCCTGGTCCCCGGCCTGCTGCTCCCGGCGGGCGCCCACCGCGTCCGGGCAAGCGTCGAGATCAGCCCGTACGCGCAGGACTCTTACGTCGTCAGCGACCACCGCCCGCGGCGGCGAGCGATGCGTGCGGACCACGTCGTAGGAGTCGGGAGCGCTTCGCTGACCCTGGTCGCCGCGACCCTGCGCGGGCAGGTCGGGTCAGCCCTCGACGTCGGTACCGGCTGCGGGATCCAGGCGCTGCACCTCGCCACCCACAGCGGGCGAGTCACCGCGACGGACACGAACCCGCGCGCCCTCGCCCTGGCCGCGCTGACCCTCGCCCTGTCGGGAGTCGAGGCCGAGCTGCTGGCCGGGGACATGTGGGAGCCGGTCGCAGGACGGCGGTTCGACCTGGTGGTGGCCAACCCGCCGTTCGTCGTCGGGCCGGCGCGCCTCATCTACCGCGACAGCGGCCTCCCAGGCGACGAGGTGTCGCGCCGGGTCGTAGCCGGTGCCGCCCACACCTCACGGAGGGTGGGGTCGCCCAGGTGCTGGCGAGCTGGCTGCACCGGCCGGGCGAGGACTGGCACGAGCGGGTGGCGGCGTGGCTGCCGACCGGCTGCGACGCGCTGGTGCTGCAGCGTGAGGTGCTCGACCCGCCCGCCCACGTGGCGCTGTGGCTGGACGACGAGGGCCTGGACGACGAGGGCTGGGACCACGAGTGGGACAACGAGGGCTTCGAGGACGAGGGGGGTGGCACCGAGGGGGGTGGCACCGATGTACTCGGCGAGGAGCCATCCGGCGTCGACCCGCGCCAGAGCCGCGAGGGCCGCCAGAGCCGCGAGGGTCGCGAGGGCTACGAACGGCGGTATGCCGCCTGGCTGGACGACCTCACCGCCCAAGGGGTGGGGGGCATCGGCTTCGGGATGGTCGTGCTCCGCCGCACGAGCGGCTCCCCCACCATCCGCATGGTGGACGCCCGGGACTGGGCCGACCCCATGACCGCGGCCCGCATCCACGGCTGGCTCGCCCGCATCGAGCAGCTGCGCCCCTGCGCTGACGGCGGGCTCGAGCATGCTCGCCTGCGCCGGGCACCCGGCCTGGTGATGCACCGTTCACTCGTCCCGGGAGGCGAGGACGGCTGGCGCCAGGAGTCGGTACGGCTTACGGTGCCCGAGGGTCTGCCGCAGGACGTCGTCATCGACGACGTGCTGGCCCAGGTGGTCGGCGCTGTCGATGCCGGCCTCCCGCTGGCCGTGCTGGCCGACCTCATCGTCGCCGCAACCGGCGAGCAGCAGGCTGCCGACCGGCTGGTACCGGCCGTGCGTGCGCTGGTCGAGGCCGGGCATCTGCTCGTCGCCGACCGACACCCGCCGGCACAGTGACACCCGCCGGCACAGTGACACCCGCCGAAACAGGCCGCTAGAGCGCCGAGCCGGACATCCGCCGGGGCCCGGTATCAGGTCGGGCGACCGGTGGCCCGACCTCGACCTGCGCCGCGAGCACGGCCAGCCCCACCCGCGACACCACGACCGGATTCAGGGACAGTGACGCGACCTCGGGCAGGTCGTCCTTGAGGCGCGCGACCCGGAGGACGAGGTCCTCGACCGCGGCGACGTCGACCGGCGCGGCACCCCGGTAGCCCGACAGCAGCGGTGCGGCCCGCGGAGCGCTGACGAGGTCATGGGCGTCGACGTCCGTCAGTGGCAGCAGGCGCACCGCGCGGTCGTCGAGCAGGTCACTGGCAATGCCGCCCAGGGCAAAGCTCACGGCCGGCCCGACCCGGGCGTCCTCTACGGCGCCGACGACGACGGCAACCCCTGGGGGCGCCATCTTCTGGACGACGAGGTCGGCCGAGTTCCCGAGCTGCTCGGTCATCGCCGTCCACGCGGCCCGCAGCTGCGTCTCGTCGGTGAGGTCCAGCCGCACCCCGCCGAGGTCCTGGCGGTGGCGGTAGGCCGGGGACGTCGTCTTGAGCACGACCGGCCAGCCCAGCCGCTGCGCCTGCGACACGGCGGTGTCGGCGTCCGCGACCGGAAGGGCAGCGACCAGCTCGATCCCGTATCCGGCGAGCAGGGCGACCACACTCTCCTCGTCAAGCGAATGAGCGCTGTCCGGGCCGGCCCCAGCTGGCCCTGCCACCCGAGCTGGCCCAGCACCCCCCGCTGCCCCAGCCGCCCCGGCGACCACGACGCGGGCAGCGGCTGAGTCCACCCCGGCGAGGACCGGCGTCGTCCCGCGCGGGCGAGCCCGCCAACGCGCCAGCCCCCGGGCCCGCGCCAGGGCTGCCACCGCAGCCTCAGGTGAGGCGAAGGCCGGCACCGCGCCGAGCTCGGGCACGAGCCCCTCCACGCCCGTGAAGGTGGCAAGCACCGGACGCGTTCCCGCCGCACCGGCGGCGGCGACCGCTCGCCCGACGTCGGCGGTCAACGTACGCACCGGCGGCACGAACACGGCGACGACCGCGTCGCAGCTCGCGCACACCTGGTCGAGGGCTTCGCGGTACTGCTCGGCACCGCTGTCAATGGCGAGGGTCAGCACCTCGACCGGGTCGAGGTCGTGCCCGCGGCAGGCATCGGTGGCGAGCCGGGCGAGAGCGCTGTCGTTGGCGACCACTCCGACCCGGTCACCGGCCGGCAGCGGCTGGGTAGCGAACAGGGCGGCCGCGTCGAGCATCTCGGGCACTGTTGCCGCCTGCACCACCCCGGCCGATGCCAGCAACATCCGCTCGAAGCTGTGCCGCCCGGCGGTCAGCGCGACGACGGGCTTGGTCCGGCCCACCCGCTGGGCCAGGCGGGCGAAC
>JAABUZ0100005918.1_pt1 | contig 15647 bp, 15 predicted proteins | sample 5562091 | NCBI WGS metagenome assembly JAABUZ01 (sample SAMN12813069, study PRJNA571459) | rock metagenome | isolation source: Antarctica rocks | place: Antarctica: Victoria Land, Linnaeus Terrace sud | collected 2015-12-21 | reverse complement strand
AGACCACCTCCCGGCGGCGAATTACCCCGCCCCCTCGGCCTGGCGCACCCGCCGCCACCCGCCCACTGCCCAACGCCGGGCCTTTACGCAACAGCCACCGTCTGAAGCGGCAGCAATCCTGCGGGTGCTCGCGCCAGCGCCCGCGCTGCCGCCTCCACGCGAAAGCGATTACCGACGGCGAGGACGTGCGCCTCGACGATGGTGCAGACCGCGCTACGCGGTCTGACGCTCGCCCTCGTCGCTCTCGGCGGAGGCCTCGACCCGGCTGCGCAGCTCGTCGCGGGCGCGGCGGCGGGCGTCGCCGCGCTTCCGCTCCCGGGCAAGATCGGCCTGCACGCCGCTCGAGCGGATGTAGGTCTCGAACTCGCGGGCGATTGTGGCAAGCCGCGCTGGGCGGTCACCATCGTCGGGCGCGCACAGCGCCATGTTCCACTCCTCCAAGAGCTCGATCTCCGCGAACGCCGGCGCCGAGTACTCGGCGAGCGTGTCGAGATCGATCACGACGTGGGTGAGCGCCCACACGAGGCGCTGCTGCAGCAGCTGGATGCCGTCCTCGGACAAGGCGGCGATGCGGTCGGCCGCCTCGAGCTGGGCGGGCGTGACGACGCTCGCCTCCGTCAGCGCCGCCATGTGAGCCTTCTCGTCGACCAAGTTAGGGAGCGGCATCTGGCGCGAGAAGGACGTCGCCCACTTCGCCGGCGCAATCTGCTGCCCCGGCCGCACGGGCACGGCCATCAGGCGGGGTTTCAGCTTGGGTCCGGCTCGCAGCGAGCAGGGGTGCGTGGTGAGGATGACTATGTTGTGGTCGTCAGCTGGGAAGCCGGGCAGCGTGATACCGCGGTAGACGTCGCCCTGGTTGATCGGTCGCAGGTCATCCACTACCTCGCCCACGGCGAGGTAGATCGCGTCGTCGTCATCCGGGGCGTCGAGCGTCGCGGCCACCAGCGGCTCACCTCTGGACGATCGCCCGCTCGCCGTCGGGACCGTCGTCGACGACCCGGAACGGACCGTCTCGCGCGTACCGCGTGCGCCAGTCATCGTCGAACGCGTCGAGGACCTCCACGAGGCTCATCACCTCGGCGGCGAGGTCGATCAGGAGCAGCCGGCCCTGGGTCCCCGAGGCGTAGAGGTCGGCCGGGGTGAGCGTCGTGTCGTCGCGCAGCCGCATCTCAACCCACGAGCCGATGTCGGCGATGGGCTCCTTGCACGTCTGCATCGTTGCGAGGAACGCGCTGAGCATCGTGATTTGCTCGCGATTCTCGGACGAGATCGCGCCGCCGCCGCGGCGCCACTTCCGCATCGCGCTCGGCGAGACGCCGAGCATCCGGCCGACGGTGCTCCAGGACAGCCCCCACGTCGACACCGCCTCCTCGAGTAGCTCACGCGGGTCGCGACGGCCGAGCATGCCGGCGGTCTCGCGCAGGCGCTCTTCCCGCTGGTGACGATCGAGGTCGCGCAGCGGCTGCGCGAGGTCCCGGTGCTTGCGCCGGAGGGTGGTCGGGTCGTCCGTCGGCGACGACGGCGTCGGCCGGTTAACCACCGAGTCGGCCCGCGACGAGGCGACGCTCGCGCTCCCGGACGCGGCCGAGTTGGACGGGCGGGACGTGGTGGCGTCGGTGCTCATGCGGGTGTCCTGATGAAGTCGCGGAGTTGAGGGGTCAGGGTGGCCTCGAACACGGCGCTCACAGGCTCGTGGAGGCGGTCGGCTAGCTCGACGACGTCGGCGACGATCAGAGGAGGCACCTCGTCTGGTGGGGCGACCCAGGTGCTCTCGGTGTCGAGCCTGAAGAACGCGCCCGGTGACCGCGGACGGATGCGCAGCGGTCCGTTGGGATCGACCGCGAAGGTGCCCGCGGGGTGCGCGCCGTAGGCGACGCGGACGAGGTGCTGCGGGTCAGGCTGGAACAGGATGCTGCCCTCGGTGACCACCGGCTGCATGTCCTCCAGCAGGTCGACCGGCCCCACGAGGCCTTCGTGCACCAAACCCTTCCACGCTGCGGGAGAGGTCCCGTCTGGGTGCTGGATCTCGTCGATGTAGCGCAGCGTCGCGCGCTGGATTCCGTGGATGCGCGCCGCGCTCTCAACCGCCTCGAGGACCTCGGTGATGAGGTCGCGGAGGTCGGAGAACTGGGTGTGTGCGGCCTGCTCGATGCGAACAATCGCCGGGCCGACGGTGACGCTCGTCGTGCGATGGCGGTTGGTCATCCGGATCTCGGAGCCAGGCTGTGGGATCGGCATCGGTGGGGCCGCGTCGCCCACGCCGAACTGGATCTGGACCGAGTTCAGCGCCTCGAGCAACGGGAACTGCTCGGCCAGCTGGTCGTAGACGACCTCCTTGCCCTCCGGCTTGGCGAAGGCCGGCGTCATCGGATACTGGACCTCGAAGGTGACGAATTGCACCGGGGCTCTGGGATAGACCTCGTCGCTCACGTGTCGTTCCTACATCGGTAGCTTTTGCGCAACCTAAAGCGCAATCAGAAGCGCCAACGTAACAGCGCGCCGACCGCTCTGTCCAGCGATACCCCAGGAAGGACTGCCCGAATCCCCGGCTCAGAGCGGCGAAGGCGTCCACCTGGCGCCTGCTCGCTCCCTTGGAACGCGCCGTCCGTCTCGACGGGTGTTCTACCGCTGGGCGCACGGCGCCGTGAGCGGCGGGATTGCAATCTCGCCGGAAAAACGGTCGGTACACGAACCCCGCCGGCGCACTCAGGCGCGGCCAATGGGCCGCTCAGGCCGGAGGCGAGTCGTAGTGTCCCGTAAGACCCGCCCGTGAAATGCCCGGTGAGGGGGCGCTATCCGCTTCGCCTTCGCGGCTTCGCGTGTTGCGCATTTCTATCGGTTCGGCTGGACTCCCACGTGAACATGGTTGTGGTGGTTGCCGCCTTGGTTGGTCTTCCAGATGCATTGGATTCGTAGCCCGGCGTGGTGGAGCGTGTACAGGCCGCCCTGCTGGGCTTCGCGGACGGCCTGTGGCGGCGGGACGCCGGCGACGATCAGGCAGGCGGTCATGAGGCGGTCGCCGGTGGGGCTGTCGTCGGTGCCGTGGTTGGCGGCCATGCCGAGGTCGGCGGCTTGGCCGGTCCAGTGGTCTGAGACGTTGCCGTCGACGGTGTACTGGCTGTGGTTGGTGCCGGTGGAGATGACGATCGGCTTGCCGTACAGGCCGGCCATGTGCGCGACGTACTGGAGGATGTCGGGCTGCAGGCCGAGGCCGGGGCGATCGGCGCGGCTCGACCTCGGCGCCGGAGCACCGGATCGACCAAGATCGCGCCGATGCGGGTGTGGCCGTCGTCCCGCTCCGCTCGCCCTCCGGGCTCGCTGCGCGGGACGACACCACTACCTACGATGCAACCCCAACCCACCACCGACTCTCATTGCGGGTGGACCGATGAACGGGGTCCGGCCACCGGACGCAAGCAGCCGCCTGCACGACTGTGCCCCGTTGGCGACAAGGCAGTCACGCGTGTGTGGGAGAATCTGTGCTGTGGATGCTGTCACTCGCTACCGCGCCGCCTCCGAGCAGAACGACATCACGGCGCTGATGGAGGCGCTCTCCGAAGACGCCGAAGTAGTCTCGCCACTGTCGGGTCGGATGGTGTTTCGCGGGCGCGATGATCTGCGCGTTCTTCTCGGGGCGGTGTACGGCACAGTCACGGGCCTGCGCTGGAGTCGGGAGCTGGTCGACGGCGACGCGCGGGTAGTGATCGGCGAGTGCCGGGTCGGACCGCTGAAACTTGGCGACGCGATGATCCTCGAGCTGAGCGCAGACGGTCGCGTGCGCCGTATCCGTCCTCACTTACGCCCGTGGTTGGCGCTGACGCTCTTTGCTCTCAAGCTGGGCCCGAAGGTGGCTCGTCACCCGGGGATCCTCGTCCGCGCGCTACGAAATGCTTGATCAGCGGCCGAAGAGTGTGCGGTGGCGATGGTGTTCGCGGTGGGCGGAGCTCCGGGAGCTGGGCGGTGAGGGGCACGGCGTAGCCGGCGAAGGTGACCCGCGAACGCAACGTCTTCTACCCTGTCCTCAACAGCGCAGCTGACGTCGTGACGTCCAAGGGTCCCGGGTCTCCGCTGGAAGCGAGCGCCGTAGATGGGCTGGTGACGAGGATCGGGATCGACGCCACCACCGAGGGCCGCGGCGGGCGCGGCATGGTCGCATCTCGACCGAGCAGGCCCGGCGGATGACTGCGCGGATCCTCGTCGCCGACGGCGGCACGCCGGCCGCCGTGGGTGTCGTCGATCGAAGCATCGTGGCCGTCGGGACGGAGCACGAGGTCGTCGCACAGATCGGCCGCGGTGCGGAGATCCGCCGTTGGCCGGGCGCATGCCTGGCTGCGGGGTTCATCGACGCCCACCACCACTTCGCGCTCGCCGTGCTCGACCGGCTGGCCTTGGACGTTCGCGTCCCGAGCGGAGCCCGGATCGACGATCTCCTCGGGCGGCTGCACGCCTCGTCCCCGGATCCCCGCCGTCGATGGATCCGCGCCCACAGCTACGACCCGCTGCACGTTCGAGAGGGTCGAGCGCCACATCGACGGGAGCTCGACGAGGTCTGCCCCGACCGGCCGCTCGTGCTGTTCCACGAGTCGTTTCACGAGGCCGCGCTCAACAGCCGGGCGCTGGAAGAGCTCGGCTGGACAGCCCACACGAGGGATCCGCCCGACGGCCACCTCGTCCGCGACCGGCGGGGTCGCCTGACCGGCGAGGTCCATGAGGGTCCCGCGCTTCTGGCCGAGGCCCGCTCCCGTGAGGAAGGGCTGCCATCGGAGTTTGACGCCGCGTGCCGGGAGCACGGGCAGCGGCTGCTGTCGCTGGGGATCGTGCGCGTCGGCGATGCCGCGGTCCCGCCGGCTCTGCATGAGGCCTACCTCCGGGCCGCCTCGAACGGCAGCCTCCCCCTCCCGATTCACTGCATGCCGGTCGGCGGGCGCAGCCTGCTCCAGGCGTCGCTGACGTTCCGCGCCGAGCACCCGAGCGGCCGTGTGCGCAGCGGCCCGGCGAAGCTCTTCGTCGACGGGGGGCACCGCTGCGCGCTGTGCGTCCCGCTGCACCGCATGGCCGGCGTCGTGGCCGGCACCGCGATGAGCACGATCCGCAGCCGCTCTTTGCAGCCGTTGCGCATTGCGCGGCGCGCCGGTCCCATCCGCCTGCATCGCGCGGGGGTGTGCACAGGGCACCTGCTTCGCAAGCGCGAGCAGCTCGCGTCGCTGTCGGCCGACGCCATCGCCGCGGAGGTCCCTCTCGCACTGCACGCCATGGGCGACGCGGCGGCGACGCTCGCGCTCGATGCATTGGAGGCCGCTGGGGCCGAGCATGGCCGTGTCCAGCATCGCCTTGAGCACCTCGCCCTGGTCGATCCCGCCTCGGTCGCCCCCCGCCTGGCCGACCTGGGAGTCACAGGCGTAGTCCAGCCAAGCTTCCTGACGGTCTTTGGCCCGGACGTGGCGCTCGCTCGCGGGCCGCGCTGGATCGTCCCGTTCCCGTGGGCGTCGCTGCGCGCAGCCGGCGCCCATCTCGCGGGATCTTCGGACTACCCCGTCGGGGACCCCGACGTGCTCGCCGCAATCCAGGCGGCCGTCACACGCCGACTACCAAACGGCGAAAGCCTCGAGATGCACGAGGCCCTCGCCGTGCGGGAGGCGCTGGACCTCTACGGCCCAGGCGCCGCCGCCGCCTTAGGCATAGCCGACGAGACAGGCACCCTGCAGGCCGGCAAACTCGCTGACGTAGTCGTCCTGTCGCATGACCCGGAGCGCATCGCTCCCCATCGGATCCGCGAGGTGGCAGTGCTCGCCACGATGGTCGAGGGCTCGCTTGCCTATGAGCGGGATGACGCGACACCGGTCGCTCCGTGACGTGCAAGATGCGCGCCCAGGCCCTCCGCGATCAGGGCTCGATGGACCACGTCTTGCGACGACGCAGGTCGTCATGTTGGTACAGGGCCAATGCCGAGGCCGTCCGGCTGGCGAGCCCGAAGATCAGGGCGACCAGCAGGACACCGACGAGGCGTCGCGGCGGCCTCGCGAGGTCCCCAGTAGCAGCGGCGCGAATCCCTGCGGACCCATGCTCTCGCATGTAGCGAATAGGAGGGAACACACCATCGACGGATTCGCGCCCTGCTCTTGTCTCCGCAGGCATTCGTCGAGTTGACCTGGCGACTTCTGGATCCGGCGGTGAGCGGCAGTCACGACGAGAGCGCCGTCTCGCGACGAACGGGTTTCTTGCTCCCTAAGGACACGAGATACGTGACCGTACTTTTCGCCCGACCGGCGGGAGGAATCGTCCCGGCCAACCGGGGCGTGCGGACACCAAAGGCGGGAGCTTAGAGAGCGCCAGGAGTCCTGGCAAGCGTCTCACTCATGGGTTTGAGAACCTGTTCCGTAATACGGTGGTGGTTTACGAGCTCGGCTTACTGCTCTTGTGCCGGGGTGTTGGCACGGTTTATCTGCGCGACGTAGCCGCGGGTGGCGCGTTCGACTGCCTGCAGCGTCTTTAGCAGGGCCATGCTCGCCCATCGGATGCCCCGGCTCTGGCCTGGCGAGCTGGTGAGGTGAGGGCCGATGGCTAGGCCGAAGAGCGCCGGGCCGCTGAGGGGTCGGCTGTAGACGCTGAGGCGATTGACCAGTCCGGCGGAGTCGTGCTCGAGAACGTCGACCCACTCGATCCGTCGGTTCGCGACCGTGCCTTCGAGCACGAGCACGGTGGCGCCACTGCCGGTTAGCTCGTGTTTGAGCTGGAGGTTGTGCAGCTCGGTCCGCAGCGCGGCGAACACCCTGCACGCCGCCGTGCGGCCGTATATCGGGTACCGGAGCGCCGGCCCGTGCAGTTCGATGTTGGGCGCGAGCAGATCACTGATCGCGTCGAGGTCACCGGCGATGAAGGCGGCTCTGAGTGGGTGGGTCATGCCGCTCTCCTGGCGATGAGACGGGCGCCGCGGTGGGGGACGAACGTGATGGCGCGCCGGCGGCGCCGCTCTGGCGTCGATTCGGCGGCTGTCAGATCCAGTTGGGAGAGGACCGTGCCGAGGACCTCGCGCATCTCTGTCTGAGCGAATGCCGCTCCGAGACAGCGTCGGCGTCCGCCCCCGAAGGGCAGCCAGGGCAGGGCGACGCCGGGGCCGTCGGCGAATCGCTCGGGTCGGAACGTGTCGGGTTCAGGGAAGAGGTCGGGGCGTTGGTGGATGACCTCGAGCGCGGCGCCGACCGTCCAGCCGGCCGGGACGCTGTATCCGCCGACGGTGATCGGCGACTTGACGTGACGCATCACCCAGTTCAGCGGCGGGCGACTGCGCAGCGTCTCCTGGATGACGAGATCGAGGTAGCGACGCGCGCCGTCGGTGCGCGCCGCGACGACAGCCTTATTGAGCGCGTGTGGCGTCCGTGCTAGCCGCTCGAAGGCCCAAGCGAGAGCGGTGGCCGTGGTCTCGTGTCCGGCGACGAGCAGGGTGAGGAGCTGATCGCGTACCCACTCCGGTCGCTGTCCAAGGGCGATGAGCTCGGCCAGCACGCTTCCTGGCGTTCCGCCCGTGGTCATCTCGTCAGCGATGAGCCGATCGACGTTTCTCCGGGCGCGCTCGAAGGCCGGCTCCCCGAACCGTCGCACAGGTCGCGGCGCGAACATGATCCCGGCACCGCGCGAGACCATCGCGCTCAACGCCGAGCGCAGGGCGGGCAACCGCTGGCCGCTCACGCCGAACACCGTGCGCAGGATGATCGTCAGGGTGAGCCGCTGCATGTACGGCAGCACTGCGAAGGGGCGATCTGTCGGCCAGCTGGCAACCTCGGCTTGAGCCTCCTCGCGCATCACTGCGGTCAGCGCTTGCATTCGATCTCCGTGGAAGGCAGGCAGCAGGGCGCGGCGGGTAGAGAGATGCTCGTCACCGTCGAGGAGGAGCACGGAGGAACGACCGACCAGCGGCCCGAGGATCGCGTTGCCACGTCCGGCGTCAACCTGCTCGGGCGGAAGCGACCACAGCCGCTTGACCTCGCCAGGGTCACAGACAGCGACGAGCCGCTTGAACGGAAAGGCGTCGATCTGGAATACGTCGCCGTGCTGACGGTGCAGCCGCCGGTCGGCCGGACCTTCGGCGACCACCCCTATGAAGCTCTGAGCGAGCCGTGGAAGACGGCTGCCAGGAGGCTGCGCTCCTCCTCCCGACAGTTCGACGTTATGCGGTGCAAAGACGGCCACAGAAACTCCTAACGATCGTTAGCGAGGTGGAAAGCCTAACGGTCGTTAGCGTCATGTGTCAAGCTTCCTGATATGTCAGAAGCGATCGAGTCCTCAAAACGTCCTTCAAGAGCGGAACGGCGAGAAGCACTGCTTGAGGTCGCGGCCCGTGAGTTCGCCAGCGGCGGCTGGGGCGAGACGTCGGTCGATCAGATCGCAAGGGCCGCTGGGGTGTCGGCGCCCGTCCTCTACACGCACTTCGGTTCAAAGCGCGGACTGTTTATCGAGCTCCTTGAACGCCACGGCGCCGCTTTGATCGAGCGCATCTCGACATCGGTCGCGGCGCAGTCGACGCCCGAGGCCCAGACCCGCGCCAGCATCGAAGCCTTCTTCGACTTCGTGAGCGCCGACCCGTTCGCGTGGCGCACGCTGTTCCGTGATCCCGCCGCCGATCAAGAAATCGCCGGCCGACAGCGCGCCGCACAGAACGAAGCGACCCACCTGATCGCCAGCATGTTCGTCGCCGGTGGTGCCCCCGAGGATCGCATCGAGGACGTCACCCTCGTCGCGCAGTTGTTCAAGAGCGCCCTCAACGGCATCGCCGGATGGTGGTGGGAGCATCGAGATATCAACCGCGCACATCTGACCGAACTCGCTCACCAAACGCTCTGGCATGGCATCGGCTCACTCCCCGGAACGGGGCCAACGGGCCCAGTGCCGACCTCCGCGCGAGGTGAACTTCTCGGTCGGGTCGAGGTTACGGACTAGGAGGCCGGGCGAGATCCGCAACGTCAAGCGTGGCTCGCGCCGGTCTCTAAGCCGCGTGAGCAGCTCGGACGTCACCGCTCAGGGCTTGGCGGTGTGTACCAGGATGGGCCTGGCGAATCCGCGTACCTGGTGGGCGCCGGCGTCTTGCCAGTCCGTGCAGGCCGCCGCCCCGTGTCGTAGCTCGGTGTTGGCGGCCAGCGTGCCTGGTTCGGCGAGGGCGGTGAGGCGGCTGGCGAGGTTGACGGGGCGGCCGTACCGATCGCCGGCGCGGGTGACGGCCGGTCCGTAGGCGGCTCCGGCCCGGAGCGCGGGGAAGTCGGTCGAGCTGGTCTGGGCGGCGGCGAGGAGGTCCAGCACGGTGCAGACGAGCGCCTCGGCGTTGGCGGAGGCGAGCATGACGGCGTCGCCGATGGTCTTGACGAGGGTGACGCCAGGGCGGAGGGCGTCTTGGGCGAGTTGCTCGAGCTGGGTGGCGACGCGGGTGAGCTGCTCGGGTGCTGGCTCGTCACCGAGGCGGGTGAAGCCGACGAGGTCGGCGAAGGCGATGGCAACCTCGCGAACGTCGTCGGCGGCGCGGGCGGCGAGAAGCTGTTCCCCGGCGGCTTGACGGACGAGCTCGCGGTAGGCATAGGTGAGCACGCGTTCGAACTCGGGGGCAAGATCCTCGGCGGCTTGGGCCGCGCGCAGAGCCCGCTCGTTCTCGTCGAGCTCGGTGCCGGTGAGCAGGGCTTGGACGGCGTCGCGCGAGGCGGCGGCGACGGCGACCATCGCGCGAGCGACGACGCGGTTGATCGCGACGAGCGTCTCCAGGGGCAGGCCGGCGTCCAGCGCGACACGCAGGCGGCGGGCGTGATCCACGAGGGCGTCGCCGTAGAAGGGCTGACCAGGCTCGGCGGGCAGACCGAGTGCCCGCCGGGTGGCGATGAGCGCGTCGACCTCGACGCCGTGCGAGGCGGCGATCTGCTCGAGCGTCTGAGTCCCCGCGTCGAACAGGACGCGTTCGACGGGGAGCAGGGCGAGCCGGTCGCGCCGGTGCGCGTCGACGATCTCCTGGCGGCGAGCAGCCTCGCGCCAGCAGGTCTTCGACGAGGGCGCGCGAGCCGCCGGGCTCAGCCTCGACAGCGCGCAGAACCCGGGCCAGCTCCTCGGGCGTCACAGGGCCTGATCCTCGGGCAGGAAGGCGGCAAGGCCACCGAGCAGGAAGTCAGTCAGCGCGTCGGCGGCTACGTCACGCGGGACGTCGGGCCGGTCGGCCCACCAGTCAGCGAGGCCGTTGACCGCCGACTTGAGCATCTGGGCGATCATCTCCAGCTGCACAGACCGACCGGCGGCGTCCTGGGCGAGCCTCTCCTCTTGATCGGCGAGCAGCGCCGCGATCGCGCGGGTGGCGGCTTGCTGGTTGGCGCGCTGCTCGCGCCCGAGGTCGGGCTCGGCGTCGACGGTCTCGAACATCACCCGGCGGGCGTGCGGTCGCTCCTGGACGTAGGCGAGGAAGAGGTCGGCGAACTCGCGCAACCGCTCCCGCGGCGCGCCCTCACGCGGAAGGCGAGCGACCCGCTCGAGGACCTGAGCGAGCTCGGCGGCGACCACGGCGTCATAGAGCGCGCGCTTGGTCGCGAAGTGGTCGTAGACGACGGCCTTGGTGGTGCCCGCCCCGCGCGCGATCTCGCTCACCGACGCAGCGTGGTAGCCGCACTCAGCGAACACCCGCAGCGCCGAGTCGAGGATCAGCTCCCGCCGCTGCTGGGGACGTAACCGGCGACGAGAACCAATAGCAGGCACAAACTTTAGCGTAACCGACCCATCGGTCGGTAGGGGTGCTACTCTCTACCGACCATGCGGTTGGTAACGAGGAGGACCACGCGCACCATTCTGATGGTAGAGAAGCCTAGGGCGACGAGACGAGGCGCGCCCGAGCGGGCGGTGGTCGTCGGAGCGGGGCCGGCAGGGCTCGCGGTCGCCGGGGCGCTGGCGCAGCGCGGGGTCGTGCCGCTCGTGCTCGACTCCGCCGAGAACGTGGCGTCGAGCTGGCGCGGGCGCTATGACCGGCTGCGGCTCAACACGCCGCGTTGGCTGGCGGGGCTGCCGGGCGCGCGGCTGCCACGGTTCGTGGGCCGCTGGCCCAGTCGCGAGGACTACCTGTGCTTCCTTGAATCCTACGCCCGCGCCCACGTCCCCCGCCTCGAGCACGGCGTCCTCGTCGAGCGTGTCGAGCGCGTCGATGGCGGCTGGCTGCTGGCAACCTCGCACGGCGAGGTGCGAGCCGCCGCCGTGGTGATCGCCACGGGCTATGACCGCGTGCCGGTCGTCCCCGATTGGCCCGGCCGAGACTCGTTTCGCGGTGAGCTCTTTCACTCCGCTGACTACCGCGAGCCGTCACCGTTCGTCGGTCGTGACGTGCTCGTGGTCGGCGCGGGCACGTCAGGCAACGAGATCGCCGTCCGGTTGGCCGAGGGAGGAGCACGACGGGTGCGCGTCGCGGTGCGCAGCCGCCCATGGCTGGTCCCACGGGACTGGCACGGCGTCCCGCTCCCCGCCGTCGTCTACGCTGGCCGTCGCACGCCGCGGCTGCTCGACGCCGCCGCCCCGCTCCTGGACCGGCTGCTGTGGGGCGACCTTGAAAAGCTCGGGCTTCCCGCTCCCGCCGAAGGACCGACAACGCTCGTCGCGCGCACCGGACACGGCAACTCCTCCGACAGCGGCCTGATCGCCGCGATCCGGTCCGGCCGCATCGAAGTCCTGACCGCCGTCACCGCCCTACAAGACGACGACGTTGTTCTCGCCGACCAGCGTCGAATCCAGCCCGAGATTCTCATCGCCGCCACCGGCTACCGCTGCGGCCTCGAGCCTCTGATCGGCCACATCCCCGGCGTCCTTCGACCAGACGGACGGCCAGCCATCACCGGGCCAACGACCTCCCCCGCCGCTCCCGGCCTGCACACCATCGGCTTTCGCAACCCCGTCTCAGGCCAGCTGCCCGAGCTACGCGCCGACGCCCGCGCCATCGTCCAAGCCATCACGACGAGGATAAGGGCATGACGCCGCCCGGGACCCCCCGCCCGCGGATGGCCCCGCCCACTGTCAAGCCGCCGCGCTAGCCTCAATGAGTTCTCATCACGATCGACTCCTAGACGCTCTGACAAATTGCTCTGCGCCACCATCCCGAGACTCCTGCATTCAGCAGGATCGCACGCTCTTCGAAAACGTCCCAACCCGGCTCGACAGTTCTGCTCCGGCGGGACGCCGGCTAGGCACGCTCCGCAGTCACACCGCGCGAACCTGCTTTCGTGATGCGACGCGACTTCGCTGCGGCTCGCCGGGAGACGTGGTTTGCGCGGATAGCGGGAAGGCAGGGAAGCGGCTGATACCCCCCGCAGTACGGCCGCTTCGTCGCCGAAGCGATCGACGCCATGGGCCCGATCGTCCGGCTCGCCGGACGATCGCTTTCGCCCACGAGGAGGCGTCGGAGAATCCCGGCGCGCACGATCGCTTCGACCTTTAGGGCGGCGCGCTGGTCGTAACCGCTTCGGCGACGTTGGGATGGCCCCGATGTGTCTAAGCGCCCCAGCACTTGTGCTTTCGCGCGTGAATGTGCGACAGAGGCGTCCGCCTGCTCCGATCGATCAAGGCGTCAGCGACGCTGCTTGGTTACGGAGTCTCGCCTCAGGGGCTACAACGTGGTCGGGATAATGCGCGTCATAGTCCAGCTTCGCCAAGCCGGCGATAGCCCGCCTGCCCAGGTCAAGGCGTCCGTAGATCGCGACGAGGTCTGTATCGCTGGGCGCCGTACCCTGGCCGTAACCTTCTCGGACGAACTCGGCCCATCCCAGCGCGCCGGCACAGTTCGAGAAGTCCGTGCGGTCTTTGAGATGTGCCACGACATCTTGCTGGTCATCCTTGCTGGCAAGGGCGCTCAGCAACCACGCCGTGCTGCCCCATTGCTGTGGAGCGAGCGTTTCGTAGAACAGGCGAGTGACCGTGGATTGAAGGCGGTACAGATCCTCGTGGACGAGCCTTGCGCGGCCGCGCCGCGTCATACCTTGCAGCCGGGCTGATTGCCACGCACCGAGACCGGCGCCACCGAGACTGCCGCCGACGAGCGATGTGACGATGGTCAGGGCGTCGGCCACGTCGGAATAATCTCCCAGTCTTGTGCGTGCTTCAACTCCTACGGCCTCGGGCAAAGTCTCGCTCGCCGCAACTCGCCGGCTCTTTGCGCCAACGCCACGCCGGCCTCACAACTCTGTAGCGGAGAGACGATCTTGCGCGATAGCGATCCGTCGACACAGTAGTCGGTGGATGAAGACGATCGGCCGACGTTGTCCGAGATCGCGGTAGCGAATTATCGCGTGAGAGTTCAATCTGGTGATGGGGTCATGAGGCCTCCTCGGGCCTGGGTTTTTTGGAAGGGCGGGCGTTTTGGGCTAGAGGAAGCGCCCGATGCGCTCGAGGAGCCAATCTGGACGTTCCTCGGCGATGAAGTGTCCGCAGTCGGGTATGAGCTCGAGGAGCATGTCGTCGGCGTAGTCGCGGTAGCTGAGCGAGACTCCTCGCGTCAGGGGGTCCTGCTGTCCGTTGAGATGCAACGTCGGGACGCGCTGGCGCAGCAGTCGGTAATGGCGGGCATAGTGCGGGATTTCGTGGAAGAGAATGTTGCGGTCGAAGCGATGGGTCGCGTTTGCCGAGACGGGTCGGCGGATGGCCCGCAGATAGGTATCGAGTTCTTCGTCTGAGAACCGCCCAGTGTGGCGCCAGGTGTTCAGGCAGTGCTCGGGAATGCCAAGCCTTGTCGTTCCGTATTCGCCAATGAGGGCGAGCAGGTAGACGTGCCAGGGCCGGGCAAAGACACGAGGAGCCGACCCGCTGGCGGTCCAGGGATGTACGCCTCCTAGCGCGACAAACTTGCTGAAGCGCTCGGGCCAGCTCATGCAGGCCTGATAGCCCGTGAGATTGCCCCAGTCATGACCGATCAGCCGGGCGCTCTGGATCTCGAGCTCGTCGAGAAGGTCGACCACATCGCGAGCTAGCCGCGCGACGGAGTAGCCGTCGGCCGGACCTGCCGACCAGCCGAGACCCCTGACGTCAGGGCAGATGATGTGATAGTCGCGGGCCAGGGGACCGATCACGTGGCGCCAGCTCCACCAGTGCTGGGGCCAGCCGTGAAGAAGAACGATCGGCTCGCCCTTCCCGGCTTCGGCGTAATGAATGCGTAGGCCATCGACTCGGGCGTAGTGATGGTCGACGCCATCGACATGCGGCATCGGCATCTCGCCGTGGGGGTGGCGCTCGTCTGGGCCGGCAGCGGTCGGTCTCGGATCGGCAGCAGATGAGATCACCAGCAGAGCATAGCGAGCGCTCGCTATGTCGTCAACCCTCCTGCAGCTTACGCAGTCACACACGGCCGTTGCTCGAGGACCGTTGGCGCTCGCACACACCCGCAGGGCTATGTTCCGACGATGCCCGGCAAGCCGGTCCTGAGCAAGCGACGAGCACAGACCCGGGAGCGGCTGGTGCAAGCCGCGACCCAGGTCGTTGCCGAACACGGGTTCCACGCTGCGACGGTCGACCGGATCGCCGAGCGGGCCGGATTCTCGATTGGCGCGCTGTACTCGAACTTCGCGAGCAAGGACGAGCTGCTGTTCGCAGTCTTCGACGGACACCTCGTGTGGTTCCAGCAGCGCCTTCAGGCCGCTACGGACGATGAGAACCCAGAGAGCGTGCTCGCCCGTTGGATGGGCTCACTGGCGCAGGAGCCCGACCAGTTCCTCGTCTTCATCGAGTTTTGGGCCTACGCCGTACGCAAGGCCAAGGTGCGCAAGCAATTTGAAAAGCGCATGACGCAGATGCGCTCGGCCGTCGCCGCGGCGGTCACGCGTCGCACCGAGGTGACGGGGACGTCTCCGGCACTGCCCCCCGATCTGATCGCCCTGCTTGCCTTGGCCATCGGGCGCGGCCTCGCCCTCGAGAAGTTGGTCGACGCGGAGGCCGTGCCCGACGAAGTCATTGGAGATCTACTTGCGAGCATGCTGGGATGAGGTCGCGGTCACCATCACCGAATCGGCGACGCGCCGGTGGAACGCGGTGACGCCCTCGCCGACCAAGCCTCGACGCGTCTCGTCGGTCCTCGGCCCTGCATTGGTCGCCCAAGCAGGGCCAACTCCGCATACCGCTCCTTAGACTTGTCAGCCTTCCTCTGCGCGGGACTACTCGCGCTCACAGACCTGGTTGCGACAGGCTGATTCAACCCAAAAATCCTGCTACGTAGCCAGTGCTCTGCCCTGTTACCTGCTCGACTGCGAAAGTCGGTTCGCGTGTGACGGATAGCCAGCTCACGTTGCTGTGAGCAGCCCGTCGAGGGCACGGCGGGCGCGTGCAGGCGCCGTCCCATCACTGAACAGCTGGATCGCCTGATTGAGGCTCATCGCGATGCCGTGGAGTTCGAATGCGAGTTGGCCAGGGTCGAGGTGGTGTGGAAATTCGCCGGCGCGGATGCCGACCTCCGCCTCGGCACTCAGAAGCTCCAGCCAGCGCCGCTGAGCGGCAACGACGGCCTCGTGGATAGCTCCCGCAAGACCGTCCCATTCAACTGTCAAGGATCACGGGAATTCCCCACCTTCGATCACGGGAATTCCCCACCTTGTGGGGTGCCGGTGAGGGCGGGTCGGAGCGCTGCGATGGCGTCGCGGTGGCGGCGCATGCGGTAGCTGTCGCCG
>JAABUZ0100005916.1_pt1 | contig 15649 bp, 11 predicted proteins | sample 5562091 | NCBI WGS metagenome assembly JAABUZ01 (sample SAMN12813069, study PRJNA571459) | rock metagenome | isolation source: Antarctica rocks | place: Antarctica: Victoria Land, Linnaeus Terrace sud | collected 2015-12-21 | reverse complement strand
ATCGCCCCAGGGTTGCCTCCTTAGCCGGCTTTACTTGGATCAAAAACATCTCGCTCCAACCGCAGTAGAGTTTGTCATCGTTTGATTGCAACTTGGTATAAAGACGGACGAAACGATCAGCCGCAGGCTTTCCCATCGCGGCGAGCACGCTGTTGTAGTAGTTGATTGTATTCAGCGGCGAGATGGCCGGGTCGTTCCAGCCGTGGTACAGAATGAGCCTGCCACCGCGAGCCTCGAAGCGGCGCAGATCGGGATCAGTCGCATTCAGATTCCGTGCGGTCTTTTCATCGGCCAAGCGCTCCGCCCTATCAATATCAGCGGTAACGGGGTTCCAGGCCGGATCACTGAATACCATATAGCGGAAATAGTTCTCCATGTACAGAAAGCCCGCAGCTCCGCCGGGTTCGGCGCCGAGAATCCAGGAAGCCCAACCGCCTGGACCTTCCTCGGCGCCGGGAGTAAAACCGGGAAAGATCGACTGGCCGTGGGAGTCCCGGCCGCCCGCATAGAACTTTTGGAGAGAAGCAACTTGGGGGGCGGTCAAACAACTACGCGATTCCTCCTGCTTACAGAGCAGCACCGCAGGATCAAAACGGCAGCGGGAGGGGTCATTGATGATTCCGTCTTTCACGCCGTCCCGCGCATCACAGGCCGCGAGCACCGCAGCGTGGATGGCAGGGATCTTTACGCTCGAAATGTAACCCGCGGGATTTTGGTAAACCTCTTTCGCAACGGCGGCTCCGCCCGCCAGCATATGCGTCCAGAAGTTTGCGGGCGCGCTGGCGAGAATGCCGTCAAAGTCTTCGGGAAAGCGCTGGACTTCCATCAACGCTTCACGCCCTCCATCCGAGCAGGCATCAAAGTAAGAATGCTGGGGGGACTTCCCATAAAACGTTTGCATCAGGCTCTTGGCGTTTCCCACTGTTTCATGCAGCGCGCGATAACCGAAGTCAGCTATCTTTTCCGGGTGTTTAAAAGCCCAGCTTGCGTCGCCCGCCTCCGCTTCATGCCCTGTATCGGTGGCCGCCGTGGCATATCCCCGTTTAACAATTCTGGCAAGCGCGTTGTAATCAATGGAACCGGCAAAGCCGCCGTTACCCACGCCCAGAAATCTTTCGTTCCAACCCGAGACAGGCAGCCAGACTTCAAAGCGGATATAGGAATCGCTCGTCGGTTTAATCACGCCGGCAATGCGGCAGAAGGCAGGAAGTTTGTCGACCGAAGCGCCATACGGCGGATTGAAAGCGCCTTCGGAAACCGTTTGAGCCACTGTCACGGTGGTGTGCGGCAGCGCTACGCCCGAAAGACTTTCACAGGTAGCCGCGCGCAAGGCAGGGAAAGCGATCACGGCGGCAATGAGCGGCAACGTGGCGCTCCCCAAACGGTGGGCAAATTTTGACATGGAAGCGTAGATGATATCAATCAAAGCTGAATGTCACGAATGATGAAAGCTGCGCCTGCGCACACCGTAATACATCGCGCCCAGTCCACCAAGGCAGGTCAGCAGCAAGCCAAACGTGCCGGGCTCGGGAGCAGCATAGATCGCCACGGGCGTTTTGCCGTCAGCTTCGAAAAGTTGGAAGTTGAAAACAACTCTGCCGGATGCGTTCCCCGGCCCCTCGACATAAGGGTCGCCGTACGCTGAAAAGCTCTCGGAAAAACTGAACGCGAAAGGATTGCCAAGCGTGAAACTCGCCGAGCGCGGCGTCAAGCTGTTGAAGAAGTCGTAACAATTGAAGCCGTTACCCATGCAGGATTCACTAAGAGACCCGACCGATATGGCCGCTTTCGCGGAATCGTTTCCAGGACCATACACAAAGTTAACCGTGAAACCTGTATACGTCATGATTCCCTGGCGCATTGGACCTGGGGTGAAAAGCTGATAGGCAATGTTCGCGCTCGCCGTTGCGGTTGCAGGGACATTCGGGCCTGTGCCAATGTTGGAAAGCGGTCTGGCAAGAACCGATCCCGTGACATCGGCCGTAACGCTGGTCAATGATCCTTGCGCGGGAATGGAAGTTAACTGATTAACCGTGATACTGGCATTCGCTGAAGGATAAGCGCTGCTCGAATTAAGGGAGCAATTAGCAGGATTCGATACAGACTGTGTTCCAATACTGCACGTAGCGCTTGTCACCACGTCCGCTGACGCGGATGCGCAGGCAAAAACAGTTAAAAGGGTCGCCGGTACTATGTGTTTCAAGATAGTCTCCACACGACATTTTCCATGATTTACCGGGGAAATACAAACAGTATCAGAGAGCCAAGTTGTGAACTTTGCGTTAATAAGGGAAGGAATGCTTGTGGCGAATCATAAAACGCGAGGCTTGTTCGTTATAACTGCTGTATCGGCAATGAGCGCTTTTGGACAGAATGGATCGCAAGCGGGTCCACGGAATAATTCCAGCTTTATTGACTCGGAAGGCACGGCGCATGTGACCAGAGTGGTTCCCGTGCCGACCACGGTGAGCCAGGAGGCGCAGAAGAGTTTGGCGCGCCAGGCTTCCGATGCTCCGAAGGAGGAAACGCTGGAGGAACGCCGGAGCAAGACGGATGAATGGCAGAACAGAGCCGGGGCGGAGTTTCGTTCGCTCTACCCGGTGAATGTGGAGGCGCAGGTAATCGCGGGTGTTCATACAAGGGTGATTACGCCGCTGACGATTCCGCCGGAAAACCGCGACCGGGTGCTCATCAACGTGCATGGCGGCGGATTTAATTCTGATTCCGGCTCGCTGACGGAGACGGTCCCCCTTGCGAACTTAACAAAAACCAAGGTGGTTGCGGTATTGTACCGCTTGGCTCCGGAGCATCCGTTTCCGGCCGCCGTGGAAGATACCGTGGCGGTTTATAAAGAGCTGCTGAAGACTTATCAGCCGGGGAAAATCGCGTTGTATGGGACATCAGCGGGCGCGATACTGACGGCGGAAGTGGCGGTTCAGTTACGGCATTTGAGCTTGCCGCTGCCGGGAGCGCTCGGAATTTTTTCCGGGATGGGCGACTTCTCGCGGCATGGCGATTCGGAAGCGATTTACGCCCTTAACGGATTCTCGGGGCCGCTGAGTCCACCGGCTAAAACGCCGGGAAACAACGACTATACCGGTTTGGCGCAGCGACAGGATCCGGTGCTTTCGCCGCTGTATGCGGATCTCCGAGGATTGCCGCCGACTTTATTTGTCACCAGCACGCGCGATCTTTTGCTGAGCGGCACAACCATTCTGCACCGGGCATTTCTGCGGGCGGACGTTGACGCGCAACTCGTGGTGTTTGAAGCATTGCCTCACGCGTTTTGGAACGACCCGCACTTGCCGGAAACGAAAGAGGCCAATGAGATCATGGCCCGCTTCTTCAGCAGGCAATTAGGGAAATAAAGAGTTTATTGAGCAGCGCCGATAATGTCGAGCAGTTCAATTTCAAAGATCAGGGCCGCTCCGCCCGGAATGCCGCGCTGTCCCTGATCTCCATAGGCCAGACTGGATGGGCAGACCAGTTGGGCTTTACCGCCTACCTTCATCAACTGCAAGCCTTCCGTCCAACAGGGAACCACGCCGTTCAACGGGAATTGCGCAGGTTCATGGCGGCTGTAGGAGCTATCGAATTCCGTTCCATTGACGAGAGTGCCGCGATAGTTCACTTTTACAGTATCGGTCGGCTTGGGCGAAGCGCCGGCGCCGGGACGCAGTTCGCGATACACCAGACCGGACGGAGTCTTGACAGCGCCTGTTTCCGCGGCGGCCTTTTCGAGATAGGCTTGCGAAGCGGCTTTTTGCTGTTCGGTAATACGAGCGGCGCGCGTTTGCGCGAGCGCCTGAATTTTGGGTCCCCAAGTATTCAAATCAACAGCGGGTTTGCCGGCGGCGGCATCAGCCATTGCCTGCTTGACGGTATTGAGTTCGGCTGGAGACAGTCCAAACGGCGAGAGTGACTGAAAAATAGAAAGCCCCAGGGCGTAGATCGTTTTTTGTTCGTCGGTCATGGTTTCTGGCGTGGAAGGCGCGGCTTTTACGGCGGAGGAAGACCCGGCAGCCGACTTAACAGGAGCGGACCGGGATGCCCCGGAGGGACGGGAAGATTATCCAGTTGCCGATTGCCGCGGAGCTGCAGTGAGCATCTGCGCGATCAAGGCACTGGAGAGCAGAAAGGACAGCTTACGCACGTGTTCAGGCTAACATTGACCCGCATCACTGGCTTCTATTTTTCGGCGGAGTGATGTCTGCTATCTTGCAATCGGCTGACGCTTGAAAGATAGCAGGATCAAGTTCGGCGCGGGATTGCTTCCAAGTCCTGGGACAATGAAAGCGTGGCGGACACAAAACAAGGTAAAGCAAGCGGGAACGGAATGCAGGGCAGCGCGGCGCTGGCGGAAGCGGGCCAGACACAGGCGGCAAAGCTGGACCGGTTGGCGGAAGTCGCGGTGCGGGTGGGACTCGGGTTGGCGGCGGGACAGGAACTGGTTATGACTGCTCCGCTGGAGGCGCTGCCGCTGGCGCGTCGGATCACCGAACAGGCTTACAAAGCGGGCGCATCGCTCGTGACGACGCTGTTCACCGATGAGGAAGCGACGCTGATGCGCTTCCGTTATGCGCCGGACGAAAGCTTTGACCGTGCCGCGGAGTGGCTGCAAAACGGAGTGGCGGCTGCGTATCGTGGCGGCGCGGCGCGACTCGCCATCACCGGCGGCAATCCGGCGCTGCTGGCGAAAGAAGACCCAAGCAAAGTGGCGCGGGCGAATCTGGCCTTTTCGAAAGTGAGCAAGCCCGCCATGGAATTAATCACGCGTCATGAAATCAACTGGGCCATCGTGCCGTGCGCGACGCCGGCCTGGGCGCGCCTGGTTTTTCCGAATGAAACGGAAGAAGCGGCAGTCGGGCGCTTGTGGGACGCGATCTTCGCGGCGATACGGATCGATGCGCCGGACCCCGTAGCGGCGTGGCGGAAGCACGCCCAAGATCTTGACCGGCGAGTGCGGCATCTCAATGAAAAACGTTATGCGGCGCTGCATTTTCGTGGACCGGGCACCGATTTACGAGTCGGCTTAGCCGATGGCCATCTCTGGTTGGGAGGCGGCGCTAAAGCGAAGAACGGCATCGAGTGCCAGCCCAACATGCCGACGGAAGAAGTGTTCACCACGCCGCATAAGGACCGCGTGGAAGGCACGGTGGCGAGTACCAAGCCGCTTTCCTACCAAGGCACCTTGATCGAGAATATCCGAGTGCGCTTTGAGGGCGGCCGCATCGTGGAAGCGTCGGCCACCACCGGCGAATCCACCATTCAGCGCATGATCGAAACGGACGAAGGCGCGCGGCGGCTGGGCGAAGTGGCTCTGGTGCCGCACTCTTCCCCGATTGCCAAGAGCGGACTGTTGTTTTGGAACACGCTGTTTGATGAAAATGCGGCCAGCCACATCGCGCTGGGACAGGCTTACAGCACTTGCCTTCGTAATGGCGACAGCCTTGATGAAGAGGCGCTGGCGAAGGTGGGCGCGAACAGCAGCCTCATTCACGTGGATTGGATGATCGGTTCGGGTGAAATGGACGTGGAGGGAATTTCGGCGAATGGAAGCGCCGAGCCTTTGATGCGCCAGGGCGAGTGGGTCTAGAAGAGTCACAGCCGAGACCAGAAACTTTGTTGCTTGGCGGCAGGCCCCATCGCTGATTAGAACCATGGAGTTGCTCGCTTTGGACACGAAGTTCCGGAAAAGGAAAAAGCTCCGTTACAGGCAATGGTGCGCTACCGTGCCGACATGAAGCGTAAAGAAAGCCCGCACGGGCTAATTACCAAGCCTTTGTTACAGGACCTGATCAATCGTAAGAAGGCGCATGACAAGCTGAATGCGCCGGTACCGGCGAAAGAGAAATCACCGGACAAGGAGCCTGTACAGCCCGCGCTGTATGAAGATGCAGGCGGCGGATTCAATTCCAACTTCACTTTTCCGCAGGACTAGTGAACAAAGGGCGGGTTTATATTCCCCGCCCTGCTTTCCATTGCACTTGTTTTCCTCGCATCCGCTACACTGATTCCTTCACCAGTGAGCACACCGACAACTTACAGTGAGGCGGGAGTCGACATTAACGAGGCCAGTCGCACTGTTGCTTTGATTAAGCGGCACGCCGCCAAAACACTGACTTCCGACGTTCTAACCTCCATCGGCAGCTTTGGAGCGGGATTCGCTTTGCAGGGCTGGCGCAAGCCCGTGCTGATCAGTTCGGCGGACGGGGTCGGCACCAAGCTCAAAATTGCGTTCGCGACTGGACGGCACGGCACAGTGGGAGAAGATTTAGTCAATCACTGCGTGAACGACATTGCGGTGCAGGGAGCGACGCCGTTGTTCTTTCTGGATTATTTCGCGGTCGGCAAGCTCGAAGCAAAAGTCTGCGCCGACGTAGTCGCGGGGATCGCGCGTGGATGCAAAAACAACCGTTGCGCGCTGATCGGCGGTGAAACAGCGGAGATGCCGGGCCTGTATGCCGAAGGCGAATACGATCTGGCGGGATTTATTGTGGGCGCGGTCGAGCGTAAACGGCTCTTAACCGGCACGGAGATCAAACCGGGTGATCTACTGCTGGGGCTGCCTTCTCATGGCCTGCACACGAACGGGTACTCGCTGGCGCGGAAGATTTTGTTTGAAAAAAACGGGCATACCGTCGAGACGCGTCTCCCTGGGCTGCCCGGAACGCTGGCGGATGAACTGCTGAAGGTGCATCGCTCTTATTTGAAGCCGATTGCGGCGCTGCACGAAGCTAAACTGCTGAAAGGCGCGGCCCATATTACGGGCGGCGGCCTCACGGATAATGTTCCGCGCGTGCTGCCGAAGGATTGCTCGGTCGAAATCGATCCGGCATCATGGCCGAAGCAGCCGATCTTCGAATTGCTACGCGAACTCGGCGCGGTGCCCGAAGACGATTTCCGGCGCACCTTTAATCTGGGCGTGGGCATGGTGCTGGTCATAGGGGCTCAGAAACTCGCGCCCGTTGCGCAAGTTTTAAGAAAACTGCGCGAGCCGTTTTATCAGATTGGACAGGTGATTCCGCGCGGCAAATCGGAGCGCCGCCCAAGGGTTGTTTATCTGTGAGCGATAGCGGGATTCCGGTGAAAGCGCGGCTTGGAATTTTGTTGTCGGGCCGCGGTTCAAATTTTGAGGCGATTGCGCACAATGTGCTGGACGGCAAGCTGCCGTGCGAGATTGGGCTGGTGTTTTCCAATAAGCCGGAAGCGGCGGGTCTCCGGCTAGCCCGTGAACTCGGATTGCCGCAAGCGGCCATTGCGTCGGCGGGCATGGAACGGACAGCTTTTGACGCGCAAGTGGCCGAACTGTTGAAGGAGCATTGTATCGACTGGGTTTGCCTGGCCGGATACATGCGCCTGTTGAGCAGCAACTTTGTTTCGCAATTTACCGGGCGCATTCTAAATATTCATCCCTCGCTGCTGCCCGCTTTTCCCGGACTGGACGCGCAATACCAAGCCTTAGCGCACGGCACGAAAATAACAGGCTGCACCGTTCATTTCGTGGATGAGAACCTGGACAATGGTCCGATTCTTCTGCAGGCGGCTGTGCCGATTCTCGACAATGACAGTGTTGAATCGCTGTCGTCGCGCATCCTTGTCGAAGAACATAAAATCTATTCAGAGGCAATCGCCTGGGTCCTGCGCGGTGACTATCGCATCGACGGGCGGCGAGTCCTCCACGCCTGAGAATTTGAAATGTTGACGTACAAACGCATACTGGCCGTTATCGGCGCTCTGATTGTTCTTATCTTTGGGATTATTTTGCTCCTGGGCAAACGCGTGGATCTGAAATTCGCGCGTCCCGCCGCCGCGATTGGAAACGCCACCACGGTGGTGGTGGAGGCGAATGCCGAGCACGGCGTGAAGCATTTTACGGCCGCGGTGGAGCAGAACGGCCAAACACAAACCGTGTATGAAGACAGTACGCGCTCACCCCAGCGTCAGCGCATTTACACCTTTACGGCGGGACAGAAGCAGGCCGCATTCCTGAAAGAAGGACCAGCCAAACTGATTCTGAAGGGAACCTCCAACGACTTTCGCGGCAGCACGACAACAATAACTCAGGATATTCAAGTGGTGTTGCGGCCGCCTACGATCGTGCCGGACGGACGCCAGCATTACATCAACCAGGGAGGCGCGGAGCTGGTGACGATGGATCTGGGCGGAAGCTGGACGGACTCGGGCGTGCGGGCGGGCAACTACTCCGCGGGCACATTTCCCATGCCGGGAGAAGCGGACAACAGCAATCACCGGTTCTCCTTGTTTCCGTATCCTTGGGATCTTTCGTCCGATACGGTTCCGGTTGCGTTTGCGCGCAATGTTGCCGGAACGGAAGTCACCGGCACGTTCTGGTTCAAGGTGTTTCCGAAGAGATTCCGCGAGAGCACCATTCAGCTTAACGACAGAAACATGCAGAAGGTGGTCGGCGAACTGGACCCGGAAGGAACAGGGAGTTTGGTGGATCGCTTCGTGAAACTCAACCGTGAAATGCGGCGGGCCAACGGCCAAGTGATTTATAACCTGCGCACCAATACCGAGAAGAAGGTTTTGTGGTCGGGGCCGTTCATCCCGGTCAAAGGCACGCGTGAATCGTTCTTTGCCGACAAGCGCAGTTACATCTACAACGGGCGGAAAGTGGATGAGCAGGTGCATTTGGGCTACGACTTGGCGCAGACGCAAAACACGCCCGTGAAGGCGGCGAACTCAGGCAAGGTGATCTACGCGGACCGGCTCGGGCTCTACGGCAATTGCGTCATTATCGATCACGGCTATTCGCTGCAAAGCTTGTACGGGCATATGAGCAGAATCATGGTGAAGGTCGGAGACACGGTCGGCAAGGAGCAGCAGATCGGTATCAGCGGCGCTACCGGCATGGCATTCGGCGACCATGTGCATTTCAGCATGATGATTGCGGGCGTGCAAATAGACCCGAAGGAGTGGTGGGATGATCACTGGATCAAGGACCGCATCCTGAGCAAGATCGGGCCGGGAGCGAACAGCGCGCTGGCAAGCAGCAATTCGGCCGCGCCGGTTTCAGCAGGTGAACCCAAAGCTGCCGCGAAACACAAGCACGGCCGCGGACGATAGGGCGGATACTTTGCCTTGTGGCATCTTGACCGTATCGTCGAAGCTTAGTTGGACTTTACTGGTCTTCCCAGGGGCCACGTCGATAGGCTCTGGTTTTCCGGGGGTCTTGCTATACAATCCCAGGGAAGAACCTGAAGGAGGTGGTCCGGACTCACCATCCCAACCGCCCTTCGGGTCATAAACAGCGCTGACATAAGCGGGAACTTTTTGAACACCGGAAAAGGTAACCGTCCCACTTTTCGAAGTAGCAGGTTTCAGCATAATCGGCCTGGCATTACCTTCCACAAAATCGGGTGAGTCCCAGAGCACAACATAGATCTTGTGCGTCTCGTCAACGGCTCCAGATCCCGAATAATTGAGCTGAACCTGAATAGTGAGACTTTGCTGGTTTTTCTCTGGCTTTGCTTCTTGGGATGCGACCACAAGCGAACTCAGAAGAAAAACTCCAAACAAAGCATACAGATATCTCTTCATTGCTGCCACTCCTACTTTGGAGTATATTCGAGCAGCGAAAGTTTTCAGGCGGCACGGCATGATCGGCGGGTGGGTGTGGGGAACGGCAACGGCCACGACATCATGGCGAGATGGTCGTAAGCCCAAAAATTGATAAGCGCCAGCCCGCGCGCAGATGCGCTTTGGAACTCATACGGCCAAGGGCAGGTTCCGTTAAACCAGGGAACGAGATAAGCCACATCCGCAACATCCCAGGATAGGTTGGGCGTCAGCGCAAAGCTGATGGCCTGCTCCGCTAAATCCAGATTAAGGTATTGCGCGCCCCAACTGAGCGCTTCCACTTTGAACCGGTCAAGTCCGCTGCCCGCTTTTGTTTTCCAGGCGGAGGGCAAGTTGACCGCTGCGTTGATTCGCCCTCCTTGCGGGTAGGAAACGTGTTCCCCGAGATAGCAAACCGGGTTATTGACGTCGTTCGGATACAGAATTTCAAATCTGGCGTTGCCATAATGCGACAGCACCTCCGCCCGGATCGCGTCAATATGGGCCTTAAGTTGTCCCGCCAGAAAACTAGCGTCCGCGCCGCTGTTTACTGTGGGATCGTCATCCTGGCAAGTAAATTTATATAAAGGCCGTCCGAGGACCGTCCGCGCGGCAGCGGACGTAATAGGGTCGTAATAGGCCATGGAACCGCCGCGCACTTGACCCGTGCCTGTTTGCCATGCGCCGTTCGCCGGAACAGGGATCGTAAAGTGCGTGTTGTCCGTAACGGTGACGGTCCAAGTGCCGTTGGCCGCCGTGCATCCGCTCACGCCGGTAATCACCACGCGGTCACCGGTTGCCATGCCGTGTGGTTGCGCCAGGCCGATGCTGATTGGGTCGGTAAAGGCGCAATAGCCGACAGGCTGCCCCATGGAGGAGAAGAACCACCAAAGAAATTCTCCGAACTGCAACCAGGGTGTTAAGCCAGCGGCGCTCTGCAAACCGGCCATCGTCGTGAAAACAGCTTTTTGATAGTTGGTGAGGTTGGAAATCGGCGCGCATTGGGATGAAACCAAGTTGCTGAAGCCGGTAGCCGTCTCAACCGGCGTACCGTCAAAGTACCGGGCCTGCCACGCGTTCGCCATGGCGCCGTCATCAGGCGGATTTACCAGTTCCATGGAAAATGAGATTGTCACAGACAGGCCAGCGGCGGCGGCGCTGCGAAAGAAATCAGAGTGCCACTCCCGGATCGGAAAGTTGATTGGATTGGCTGCCGAAGCGTCCACCTGCCAAGTTCCATCCACTCCCACGTTCAGGTTGCCGCTCGTTTGAATGGTTCCGGCTGCCGAGACCTGACTAGCCGCGAACGCATCACCCCAGTTCGGAGTGCGGGGATAAATAGTAAGTTGCCCCGCGCCGGTTTTTTCCGCCCGCACGGAAACACTCGCGGCGTTGAGGTAATAAACAAAATGCGCGGCGATGGTATCGGGGGTGTCCCAAGTGGTAACGGCTTTGCGCAACGCGAACGCTCCGACGGTCAGGACGGCTGTATCTCCCGCTGCCCACGTTTCCCCGAAACTGACCACCACCGAATTCCACACGCTGTTTACGCGCTTTCTCTGGTTCCACCAAAACACGCCTAAATACTCGTTGATCTGTCCGGAAAAGCCCAGTTTCGATAAATGCCAAAGCAAACGCTGCGGGCTGACCTTATAAGTGGCATCCGTATCAAAATCAAGCGCCGGGCTGGCGTTTGCGTAAGTAATTGCGGGGTCTAGGATATCGCCCGGTATCGCCGCTTCAATATAGTCGAATAGAAAGGCGCTCGAACTGAGTAGAGTCAGCGTGACAGTATGAGTGCCGGCCGCTACCGCTTGACGCAGGAGCCGTCGCGTCACGAGTTCGGAATCTACATTCAAGCAGCAACTCTGTTCCGTGGCGGCATCGCCATCCAGGCTGACGCTGATAGCGCCTTTCTGCCGATCCAAAGACGTGCCGAGATACAAATCATGCGGCGACGAGCACGTGTAAGTCACGGTAACGGAGTCACCCGCCTGGGAGCTGTTTCTGCCGAACCCTCGCCAGTAGTTATTGGCGGCAATCGTGGCCCATCCCGTGCCGGAGTAAGCGCAGGATTGGCTCTGGTCGTTGCCAATGCGAACGCTTCCCGGTCCCGCGCACTTCAGCATTCGTTTGCTGTTTGGGTCCGACACTGTCCAATGAGTGAAGCTGGCGGTCCATTCCGTGTCCGCGTATGGAGTGCCTGCGGTTAGCTTTGGCGCAAAGGTCAGCCATGCTTGGCGAAGCTGATCGATGCCCAAAGCGGTAAAGTCCAGAGTAATTCGCCAAGTAACATTATCCGAAATTCCGCCGCTCAGTGAAAGAACCGGATTGTTGACAGCCAAACTTACGTTTCCTGGCCGAACAACCATGTAAGCAGTTACGCTGTTTCCATCCACCCCGCCGTACTCGGCAAGATAAACGATATTGGTGCCGGACGCCGCCGCGCTCGTCAGCGTGAGAGATGTTGGACTCGTTACCGCTGAGACAATATAAGCGGTTCCTCCCAAGTATATGGCGGAGCCGGGAGCGATCCCCCCAAACTTGATGCCGTTCGTCCAGGTAACCAAGTTCCCCGATACGTTCACTTGGCCCGTACGCGCGTTCTTCAATTGGAGGTTGCCGCTATCATCTGCGGAGGCGATCACGGAAACGCTGTTGTTCGCGTAAGTCGACCAGTTATAAGAGTTGATACTGTTTGCCAGAGCTTTGGCAACGTAATCCGCCGATTCCCCGCCTGCAGCCAGAAAATCAAAACTGGTGTTATTGATAAACAGGGTAAGCCGATCGTAAGGATGGCAGCCTCCGGGAGCGGTAATGGTGTAATCTCCTTGCGCTACCGAGTAACTGCCCGACATCAAGGCTGCATGGTCCCATAGACGAATTTGTTTTGTCGTTCTATCGGCTCTAATCACGTCGAGTTGCGACCAGTCGATCCACGAGTATTTAGCGGAGTCAATCGGCTGCAAGCCTCGATAACTCAGATCAAAGGTAAGCACCATGCCGGATAAATCAAAGTCCGGAAGATAACGAACGGAGTAGTGCTCAAACGTATTGTCTGCGTCATGGAGCATAAGCACACAGAAATCCGCCATGTCGCGGAAAACACCGCAAACGGTAAACCCCGTGGAGCTTGTCCCGCAAAGCGCCGCCGCCGCTCGCAATCCAGTAAAACCGCGAAGGTAAAGAGTCCGGTCAGGTTGCAGCTTATAGATTTGTTCTGTGCTCATGGATGGGCCGTCACTGTCAGCCGGAGCGTAACATCGGCTGGTGAACGGTCAGGAGCGCTATCGCCGAAGTTTGTCTGTAAGTGAATGAAAGAGGAGCGAAAGAATTATTTGACGCGGTTGTTACTGACTACATTTGCATTCTCGTTTACATCGCCGCAGGAATCCTATTGATATCGCAAAGCTATCATCGGGTCGATTCGGGCGGCGCGCCGAGCCGGAAAGTAGCTTGCGCCCATCGCTACCACGACAAAAAACAATGCCACCCCAATGAATGTTGCTGGATCAGTCGCGCTGACCTGGAATAACAAAGCTTTCATCAAGCGCGTGAGGACGAGCGCTCCGCCGAGGCCTGCTGCGGCTCCCATCAGAGCCAAGCTCAAAGCTTGCCCCACGACAAGCCAGAGAAGATCGCCCTCGCCTGCTCCCAATGCTCGACGAATCCCCAGCTCTTGGGTGCGCTGCGTCACCGAGTACGCCATAACACCATATATCCCTATGAGGGCGAGCAGGAGAGCCACGCCCGCAAAGAACCCCAACAGCACCATAAGCACGCGTCGCTGGCCTAGCTGAGCGGCTACCAGATCCTCCATAGATTGCACATCCGCCAGGGGCTGATCTCGATCCAAACTTTGCACTTGTTTACGAACGGCTGACGTGAGCCGGACGGGATCGCCTTCCGTTCGTATCGCGAGCAGGGCCGACGGTAGCGGGTTCTGCGCAAACGAGACATACACACTTTGCGGCCAAGCGCTGTTGTCAATATTCTGATGAACATTGACAACGATGCCGATGATTTCCGCCGGTTGTAGGTTCGTTCCGCCGATCAGAAGATGCTGCCCGATAGGGTCCAAGCCGCCCGGATAGGCCGGCCAGAACCGGCGCGCCAGCCCTTCGTCAATCATAGCCACGCGCTGCGCGCCTTCGCGATCTCGCTCGGTGAAGACGCGACCCCGCCGCAAAGGAATTTTCAAAGTTTGAAAATAACCGGGCGTCACGATCAGAATGGTGGCGATAGGACGTTCATTCAACCGCAATGGCGATTGGCCTGCGTCCTGCACGGGGCTTCCCGCATAGCCGGTCATCGGAAGCGTCATCGCCGCCGCCGCGCTTCGGATACCGGGCTGCATTTTCACGCGCCGGATCAGTTCCTCAAAAAAGATATTTTTCTTCCCGTCGGTGTCATAGCGCTGCGGTGGCAGAGAAATCCGCGTAGTGAGGAGATTGGCTGCATCAAAGCCGGGATGGTCGCCGCGCAGATGAATCACGCTCTCAATCAGGAGCGCCGCTCCAATCAGTAACACCATCGAGAGCGCGATTTGCGCGATAACCAAAACACGTCGCAGGCTGAATCCGGCTCGAAAGCGTCCGGGAAGTCCTTTCTCCGAGTCTTCCCCTCTCGCCCGTAAGACTCCCATGAGATCGGGCCGGGACGCAGTCAGGGCGGGTATCAGTCCAAAAAGAATTCCAGTCATAAAAGAAAGAGTGGCGGCAAAGGCCAGCACCGTTCCATCCAGGTGAATTTCCTCGGCACGCGGCAGATCAAATGCCGTGATGTGGCGAATCGCGCGTAGACTCCAGAAGGCGAATAGTATCCCGAATACTCCTCCTATAGAGGAGAGCAGAACGCTTTCGGCGACCAATTGCCCGATGAGACGGCTGCGAGAAGCTCCCAGCGCTGCGCGGACAGCAAATTCGCGGGAACGGGCGTGAGCTCGCGCCAGGAGCAAGCTGGCGAGATTGGCGCACGCAATCAGCAACACAAAGCCCACCGCGCCGAACATCATCCAGAGTTCGGCACGGATGTTGCCGACGATCTCCTCTTGGAGCGGCTTCACTCGAACCGGAGATTTCGATTTGGCATCGAGCATGGCTGGGTGATTCGTTGCGTATTGATGGCGGATCAAAACCGCCGCGGCGCTGGCCTGTTCCATGGTCAACCCCGCTTTCAAGCGTCCGAAAACTGTGAGGAAAGGGCTCAGCGAACGGGATTTGGGCTGTATGGCCGGCCATTCCGAGGGCTGTGTCAACCAGACATCGAGACCCGAAAACGGAAACTGAAAACCGGTCGGAAGAACGCCCACAATGGCATAGGGAGCGCCAGCCAGATTCATGGTCCTGCCGACAATATGGAGATCGCCGTGGAACCGCCGCTGCCACAGCTCCGCGCTCATGATCACCGCCGCAGGGCCGCCCGGCGAATCTTCTTCCGGGAGGAAACCACGTCCTAGCACCGGGGCGGTGCCCAAAATTCGCAGAAAATTAGCTGATACGCGAGCCGCCTTCAGAACCTCCGGTTGCACGCCGCTGGTGAGCGTCACACTCTCTTGACTCGTGAACGCCCCGATGTCGGTGAAACTCCGCGCCGTGGCCTTCATTTCCGCGAATCGCACCGGGGTGGCCCCGCCTGAAATATTCACAAGCTGGTCCGGGTTGCGGTACGCCAGCGGTTTGAGCAGGACACCGCGAATCACGCTGAAACTCGCTGTATTGGCTCCTAGGCCCAAAGCCAGCGTCAACACAGCAACCGCCGCAAAGACGGGGTTCTTGCGCATCGTCCGCAGCGCGTAAGTTACATCTCGCGAAATAGCTGGCAGCATTACCTCCGTTTAGCGGCCCACGGCTCTCATGGCAGCTTCGGGATAACGGGTACCCACGGCGGCGCCGGCGGGAATCACTTGGTCAATACGGGTAAGATCCTCATCCGTGAGATGGACATTCACCGCTCCGAGATTCTCTTCGAGAAAGCGCGTCCGCTTCGTGCCGGGGATCGGAACAATATCATCGCCTTGCGCCAGCACCCAAGCGAGCGCCAGTTGAGACGAAGTGCAGCCTTTCTC
>JAABUZ0100005914.1_pt1 | contig 15655 bp, 23 predicted proteins | sample 5562091 | NCBI WGS metagenome assembly JAABUZ01 (sample SAMN12813069, study PRJNA571459) | rock metagenome | isolation source: Antarctica rocks | place: Antarctica: Victoria Land, Linnaeus Terrace sud | collected 2015-12-21 | reverse complement strand
TGCGGTAGCTTCATATCGGCAGTCCATCATCGGCCGCCAGCAATTAATAGTGCCTGAGTCGATCCCGACTCTGAACAGTACACAGCCTAACGCCAAAGGCCGCATCAACTTGTGGGTAATTGAAAGGCCACTCGGACCCCTACGACGGTTCTCACCGACCCCGATGGGAACGTGCTTTGGAAGAAGGAGGGAATGATGTCGAGATCCGATAAAGCAACGGCGTCAAAGCTCCTACCTATTTCAAAGAGACCTTAATACATTCCTGAACCGGATTCATTGTTGACGTAGGCTGCAGGCTTGGTTTTGCCGAACCGGTTCGGTCTGGCGTTGTGCGAGGAAGCGAGATGCTCTTTCTCAAGGGGAAGGGGAGAGGAAGTGAAGAAGATCAGAGCAGGCATTCAGCGATCGCTGCACTGCCGTTGCGGTCGGGGGAAGGTTCTCGCCCTGGGCATGTGCGCCACCTGCTACACGCTCAAACAGCAAGATGAGAAATATCGTCGGCGACATCGGCCAACGCCTCGACCGGAACGTTGAAGCAGAACGCAGATGTGCAGTCGGCAGCGACGACGGCTGCGTCCAAGGCCCTTCCCGTCCCACCGGTGACACTCACACTTTGCGATCAGGGTGGGGGGAACTACAAGTTGAGTGGCAAGCCCGCAGTGCCCCTGGGAATGACGGTAGCCGAGATCAACTATTACAGCAGTCAACCAACGGTAGAGGCGGCCACGATGAGAGACGTCATTAAAATCATGCGACCTCTTTTCAAGTAGGGGCTTTCCTCGCGCTTGACGGTGACCTGATTCTCCTTCGCATTAATCGACACGACGGTTGCGGAGCTGCCACGCGTGATGCCCTGGCCTTACTTCCCCGGCAGTTATCGCAGTACGTCCCCTGCCTGGCACCTCGCCGTCAACGCTCGACCGGTCGGATTAGGTGGCGGGCGGCAGAGCCTTCTCAAGGAGTTCCCGGAGGCTCACGTTGTGCCTTTGCGCGACAGAGCTCGATTCGAGAAAGTGGGCGCTCGGGTTCGAAATAGCGCTTCGCCCGACAACACCGAATCGAGAGAGACCAATGGTTAAAGCCAGAAGCATTCTCCAGACAGTATCGAGAATGTTTAGGTACGTTTACGTGAAACGCATAAACCATGGTAAGCTAGGTAAATATGGATCCCATTTGTAATCCGTATTCTCCTGGAGCTGGGTCGCCGCCCCCTGAGCTTGCCGGCCGCGCACCGCTGCGAAAAGCGGCTAAGATCGCGATTGAACGGATTCGACAGGGCCGCTCTGCCAAGAGCGTCATCCTGGTTGGGCTCCGTGGTGTGGGCAAGACAGTTCTTCTTGATCAGATTCGACTCGATGCGGAAGATGCAGGCATTAAGACGGTGCGCTTAGAGACACCGGAGGATCGATCCCTGCCGTCCATTCTGGCTCCTGAGTTACGGTCCACCCTGCTTCAACTAAGCCGGGTCGAGCGTGCCAAGGGCTTTGCCGAGCAAGGCTTGAAAGCACTCACTGGGTTTGCCCGATCCTTGAAGGTGAAGTATGCCGATATCGAGGTGACACTCGATCGTCCAGGCGAGCCTGGACTGGCTGACAATGGGGATCTGGAAAGCGATCTTTCCGCGCTCTTGGAGCAAGTGGCCTATGCTGCGAGGAGCGCGGAAACAGCGGTCGTGCTGTTTCTTGACGAGATGCAGTACCTCCGTGAACCGGAGTTCCGCGCACTCATCGCCGCCCTCCATCGTTGTGCGCAGCGCCAGTTGCCAATTACGCTTGTGGGGGCTGGACTCCCACAGCTTCGGGCTCTTGCTGCCGAGGCGAAGTCATACGCGGAACGCCTATTTGAATTCCCGTCTGTCGGAGCCCTCAAGGAAGCCGACGCGAGGGATGCAATTGTGAAGCCGGCCGAGCAAGAGAAGGTTCGTTACACGGAGGAAGCCGTGGAGGAGATTCTTCAGCAAACCAGAGGCTATCCTTATTTTCTTCAGGAGTGGGGAAAGCACGCTTGGGATATCGCCTCTGGTGACGTGATTTCGCTTGCAGACGTCAAGCAAGCCAACATAGAAGCACAAGCAGCACTCGACGCCAGTTTTTTTCTCGTCCGACTTGATCGCATGACACCGAGTGGTAAGCGATACGTTCGAGCGATGGCGGAGCTGGGAGAAGGACCGCATCGGTCAGGGGATATCGCAGCTGAACTAAAAAGATCAGTTCAGTCCTTGGCACCAATACGGAGCGAGTTGATTAGGACTGGCATGATCTGGAGCCCGGCTCATGGCGACACTGCCTTCACCGTGCCTTTATTCGATGAGTTTCTGAAGCGCATCATGCCAGAAGCAATGGGCACGACACCTGGGTAGCAATGCTCATAAACGGTCGTTTGTGGTGAGCAAAGTCCGGAGGCGAGGAAGCCAACAACCGATGTGAGTTTCAGGAGAAGTCTGAACTGGGCAGGAGAAGTTTAAGCGTGGTCTGTTCATCCTCCTGATGGCAGTCCTCATCAGCTTTTACGGAGACCTCATTAGTGTTATGTCAGAATAGGCATCGCGATCGTTCAAATCCAGTCACCAACCGATCTGTGAAGCGCTCCGCGCTGTTGAATCTGTGCTCCTGCGAATCGCGGCATACGCTGTCTTGTGGATCGAAGATGTCTGCTAACGCCGTAATAAGCTGCCCGGCGGCTTCTGGGGAAAGACGCTTACGCTCGACCTGGAAGATGATATCGAGCATGCCGGCGGCGGTGCCCATTCGTTTAAGTCAACCCGGTAACCGGTTTGTCTTCCAAGAGAGCTTCTGGAACGTTTAGTTTCCATTCTCCCCAGATTTACTCTTGCCTGTCGTCGCTTTTCATGGCAACCCCCAGGTTTTCTTGAACGAGCGCGTCGACTCACTCGCCGGTCAACAATCTCGCTTCCTCTAAGGAACTGATCAACGCCGCTACTTCGGAGTTGTCCATCTCTTCCAGGTAGCGCAGGGTAAACATCTCTGCCGCGCGCTCCGGAAGTTCGCTGATGGCCAGACGTAACAGAGAGCCGAGTTGCCGGCCAGAGGCCTCGGCCTCGGGCGAACTGCCCCATCCCGCCGACGGTACGTCTGCGGCACGTTCGAGCGGCTCAGAGCCGGCGGTCTTGCGTCTGCGCAGCAGATCAAGTGCGCCATTAATCGCCGCGCGATACAAATAGCTGCCCGCATTTTCGACGGACTGGTCATTGCCGGCCAGTCGCAAGAACACGGACTGCGCGACGTCCTCCGCATCGGCCATGTTCCCTGTAATACGGTAAGCTGCGGTGAGCACGCGCCGGTGGTGCTCTCGGAAGAGCTGGGAAAGGCTTTCGATGAAGTGCATGGATGCGAAGCCGGTGGCCAATGGTCTACCTTTTGCCTGTTCATAAGGATGACGCAGCCGCCATAGAATTTGTTAACGCAAAGGTAGTTGAAAGGCCCCATCCGACGCTGCAAGTCTGCCACGCTCATTGGTGAGGAGCGTGTAGTTCCGCCCTAAACGCGCCTTAAAACCTATCGGCATCTTTCCCAGATTTGCATTTCGAGGTACACGCCTCATGGCCCCACTCCTGCGCCTCTAAGCGGGCCGTGTGTGCAGACGCTGGTCAAACGAAAATCTAGCCGCGACCTGCCGCTTTTGGACTGGCTGGCGTTCCACCTGTACGGACGAGACGTAGAGACGGGAGAGGCAGTGGAGATGGGCGGGCGCTTGGTCCGGTGGCCGCCTACGGGACTGTTGAACAGGCTTTAAAAGCTCACGTAAAGGCGAGGCGGCGAGTTTCTGGGCTGGTTGGAGGACGGCGGCTTGCCTCACAATCTCACTCGTTGGAGATAATTTACGACAACTCCGGTTATTGGAGGAAGGTACGCGCCGGGTCGGATTCAATTCTTTAAGCTGTTGCTTGTCGCGGTATCTGGCTCAGCTTTGATCGGATTATCTGGCGTACACCCGTGAGGCTTGATCCCTGATGACCGAACTTCTGCTCCTGCCACCCATCGACCGCGACGCCAGCAGATGGCTCACCCCGGCCCAGGCCACCCTACGCCAGATGGTGCTCGACGCGTTGGCATCGTCCAGCACCCGGCGCAGCTACGGCCGGGCGCTCGATGACCTGTTTGGCTTCTCTGCCGGGCGGCCGCTCACTCGCGCTTTGCTTCAGGAGTGGAAGGCGTCCATGGGAGGGCTCTCTGCTTCGACCGTGAACGTCCGGCTCTCAGCCGCCGGCAAGCTGGTCGCCGAGGCCCGGCGTAACGGGATGCTCGTCGCGGAAGAGGCGCCGAACCTCACCGATATGCCAAACGTCCGGCAGCAGGAACCCGCCTGGGAAACTGGCTGACCAAAGAGCCGGCGCGCGAGCTGCTCCAGGTCCCCGATCGATCGACCCTCAAGGGAAAGCGGGACTACGCGATCCTGGCCGTGCTGGTGGGCTGCGCCCTCCGTCGCGACGAGCTCGCCACCCTCGAGCTCGACACGCTCGAAATGTGCGAGGGCCGTTGGGTCGGAACGGGCATGGCAGCCGCTCGGCTTGCCACACCCAATGGCTTTCCTGATCCAGATACAAACTCCATGATCACGACGGCCGCGTTCTTGAATTTTCCGCGCTTCGACAAGGACGCGCCACTAGAGATCAATTACGGCGGATTTGGTGAGGTATTCGCGCATGAATTCGTCCACATTGCTGAGGTTCATAATTACGGCGCGATCGGACAGCCACAGGAACTCTGGTCCGCTGTCGACATCGCGGCAGCGACACACTGGACAAGGAGAGCGTATGGGGAGGAAAGAAGTACCAGCCTGAACAGGTGTTGAACCTGCTGCGCCAGATCGAAGTGGCGGTAGCGAACGGAAAGACGACGGCTCAGGCCTGCAAGGAAGCGGGGATCGTGGAGCAGACCTACTTCCGCTGGCGCAAGGAGTATGGCGGTCTGCAGGTTGACCAGGCGAAGCGGCTCAAGGAGCTGGCGCAGGAGAACGCCAAGCTGAAGCGGTTGGTGGCTGATCTGAGCCTGGACAAGCTGGTGTTGAAGGACATCGCCTCGGGAAACTTCTAAGCCCGGAACGACGGCGCAGTGCGGTCGAACATGCTCGCGAGGAGCATGGAGTAAGCGATTGGATCAAGAGCGGAGCGGCTCCCGAGTCGTTAGAGCGACTCAGGAACCGCTTGTTCGCAATCGTTCTTCCAGTCTTAGTCACGCTGCTGACGAAGTAGCACACAACCCCCAGAAGGGACGCATCCTTCTCGGTAACCACTTCTTCAGCCATCAGTCTCAGCCTAAAGCATGGAGCAAGTCAATCGCCCGCCTCGACGAAACATGTGCGCAGCCCTATGGGAGATTCCCGCACTCAATGGGTGCGGATGTTTCGGTGAAGTTTGTCGACTTTGGTGACACGAAATCTTGGCGTAGCAGAGCCGGTGCTCAGGAACCCTTGCTAGGGGCTTGGCGGCAGACTTTGGTCCTAAGATGACATCGACCGACCTAATTATACGGGCTCCTTGAAGGTGAACAAGTGAGCGACAGGCACATCCAACGCTTGGGCAAGGTCATCCAGATTCTCAAAGGAAGGCGAGTTCCTGCCGCGCTCGATAAGGCTAAGGAAGTCAACCGAGATCTCGGCGCGCTCTGCCAGTTGCTCCTGAGTAAGCCCTTGGCCCACACGAAGGAAACGTACCCGTCGGCCGAATTTTTCCCTCAGCTTGGAGGATTCTTTCTGGCCGCGCACCTCCCGATGCTCCCGTAATATCGTTACGAGTGACACCGAATGTCATTACGGGGCCTGCTGAATGGCTTCTCGGAGGATCTGCGATGAAGAAGCAGAAGCGCAAAAAGAAATCACGTGCCAAGCAGGTCCCGCCTGTCTGCTCGACGGGTGGGTTTCCTCCTCAAAACACCAACGATGGCGCGCTCGCGTTTACCCCGACGCGAACACTTCTGTTGATTCCTGAGCGTCAACAGACAGCGGCTCAATCGCCTGCTGGCACCACGAGACCCAATTATCGAAGCAGCCGCGTAACTAAGGACAACAAAAAGCTGATCAATGTGCCGGTGGACAAGGAGCTCAAACTCAATGCGAGGGTTTTGATGTCCACCGAAAGGCTCACTTGGGAGACGCTGATCGAAAAACTGCTGCTTCAGTGGGTTGAGAGCCATCCTAAGTACCCTAAGCTTCTCGAACGACGACCTCCTCAGTGAGTCGGAAGGCTTGTTACCGCTCGATGCCCTTATGCTCGCTTGCTTTCGTCAGAGTGATCTGACTGACGGCTCCTGCGGCGACTTCCATGCAATACGCCTCATCAGCTGGCCGTTTCGTCTCCCGTCCTTGCCGGGAGAGTTCCCGCAGCGCGCCGGCGATCTCTTCCTCGGACGATCCTGCTGCTGCCATGCTGCCGGCGATCAGGCGGTCGGCCTTTGCGGTATCGAGGCCATACCCGTACCGCTTCATGAGTTGATCGTCGAAGTGCTGGAAGCGTTCCCCGGCTCGGACGAGGTCGGGCCCAGCCGGTTTCACCTTGTCTCGGGCGGCCTGGCGCGCGGCAACAAGCCGCCGTTGGAGCTCCGGGTCCGTGAAGACGACCCGCACGTTGTCTTGAATGGCTGCTTGGATGAGCTGGTCCTGCCATGCGGCGGTGCCTTTGGCTTCGATTATGCCCCCGTACTTGTGAAGGGCGATCTGCAAGGCGACACGGGTGGCGTTCCGCTCGGCGGTGAGCACAGTGATCTTCTTTCCCTGGTCAATGAGGCCGGCCGCTCCATGCACGCTGTAGACGACATCGCCGGTCTTGCTGTCTGCTCTCCAGCGCAGGCCGTCGACTGCCTCCCGTAACGCAGGCTGCTCCTTCATCTGCCGCACACGCTCGTTGGCCAGCTCCTGCCAATCGATCGTCTTCTGCCTCGCGGGTTCAAGCACCGTCCTGGCCTGGAGCTCGCCTACCGCCTTGGCATCGTTTTGATCGATCTTGCGGAGATTGCGGCTGTCCTGGTAGCGCCAGCCGCGCATCTGGGCGGCTGCGCGCTTGTCGCCGGCCTCCGCCTTCTGTTCCACCCACTGCTGATAGCTCCTGCCCGGGATGCCGCGCCGCTCTTCCGCGATCTCTCCCCTGAGCTTCTGTCGTGCCAGGAGCAACTCCGCCTCAGCAACCGAGCGCATCGATTTCTTGGCCTGCCACGTGACGTCGAGCGATCGGATCTCCACCTTGTTTTGCCGGGCGTGTGCCAGAAGCTCCAGCCGCCGCGCTCTGGCCGACAGCGTGTGCCGGTGCAGGGCTGCCTTCTCGTCTGCTCTCGCCACCTGGAACTCCCGCTTGAGTTCCAGCCGTTCGCGTGCTCGCTCTTCGATCCGCTGCTGGCGACGTTGTTGCCCAGCCTCCGCTTCCTTGTCGAGCCACTGTTGCCTGCGTTCTCCGGCCGTTTGGGCCGGCCGGTTCCCTGCCGTGCCCTGCGGGGTTTGTGGCTGGTTTCCGGGTTGCACCACCAGGCGTACTCCGGCTCGCAAACCGGGTGTGCCATGGGTGATCTCCTGGATAGACATGCGATCCACTTGGACCGAAGGAATCGGTCGAACGCCGCTCAACCGTGGCAGGTCGTTTATTGTCCGGATCGAACCGGAGAGCGGAGCAGTGTTTTGCCCCCAACTGGTGTTTTTGAGCGAAGCATGATGTGTCAGGAATGCTCTTCCATTCCGTCGTGCCCCAGCAGGCGTCATCTCGCGGTTATAGTCGACGACTGGTGGGTCGAACACCTTGCCGAACTTCGCCGGTTGGAACGCTCCCAGCACTGATTCAGTCTTGGCTCTGGCCTCCTTTCCGGAGAACGCGAACCGGAAAACATCGGAGGCTTTCACCCGGATCTCCGTCCCTTCAACGCCGACGGTATAGCCACCTTTCTCCGCCTTGTGGATGCTCAACCCATGGCGCGCGAGCGCAAGATGAACCTGCTGCCAGTTGGTCTCCTTAGCCATAAGTTTGCTCAGCGTCTCGGCCGGCTGTTTGGACGCAAACGCTCTCAGACTAGGTTCATCTCGGAAGTGATCTTGCCGCGCCTTTACTTCCGACTCTTTACCCGGAGTTTGTTCGCGTTTCTCCCGGATCTCCCTCATCTCAGCGCGCGTGTTCCGTACCGCTTCGTTGCGTTCCTTGTCCCACCGGAAAAGCCCCTCGGTCTCCGCCCAGCCAAACCCGTGTTCGAGCTCCCGCGCTACTTTGCTCTTTGTCGTCATGCGCCGCGATCAGGAACTGATGCTCCGCAAAACCCAGAGCTTCGATCGAGCGTTTGGCCGCATAAAGCCACTGCGCTTCGGTGGGAACTTCGCCCGGCTTCCACGACAATTGGAAGTGCATGACCGGATGCTTGGCGACGTAGTTCCGGCTCGCCGCCGCCCGCATCTCCTGGGCCGCCGTGTCGAGGCTCAGCAGGTTGTCCGACAGCACCATCGGACCGCGTTTCACGCGTTCTCCAGTCCCCGCTTTTGGCTCGAACGCAAGATACTCCTTGAGCTTTTCGAAGCTCGATCGTCCGTCCCGCCGGGGCATGGAGATTGCTGGAATCATCCCAGCCTCTTCAGCAAAGCGAGTATCTCGCCGAGAACCGCTTGAAACTCTTCCCGCTGCGCGGGATGGTGCACCGCCAGATGTTTTTGCAAGCCCCCCAGCCGGCGCAGCTCGTTGATCACCTGGTCATCGAAGCGCGAGATCAGTTGTTTTCCCATGGCGCGACGCCGGACGAACTCACTCATCGTCACGGCAGCTTGATCGGCTTGCGCTTCGATAAAGGCCCGCTCTTCGCCCGTCAAACGGCACTTGATGAGGCTGGTTCGTTCGAGCCCGGTTTGTTCAGCTGCCATGGGCAATCTCTTTCGGGGTCTCGGGGCGTAGCCCTGAGCAAGGTTGGCTAGTTCTGGACCGAGGAGCCGCAGGCGGATTGGACCGGAACGGTGAGGTCAGGAGAATCGGCTCTATCGATTCTTGTGGCCACAAACCCCATCTTGCCCTGTAGTTTATGTTGGATGTGAGAGTATCAGAAAGTCGGCTGGTGTGAACTCGTTCGGATAAAGGCATGGTGGATGAAAGAGCAAGCCAAACACTCCGTCGTCGCCGGGCGGTGGGCAATGTGGGAGTCACGTCATTGGCGACTTCCAAGCGCGGTCGTCAGCGCGTCATTTCCACGGCCTATACCCTGCCACCTGCCCACAAAAGTGATGGAGCGCCGATGAAGAGAACGGATCTGTGAGTTGACTGTTGAAGAACTCGGGTACGGACAAGGGGGATGCTTCCTCTAGCATCTTGAGAGAACGCGCTCACTTCCCTACTCCCAGCCTATCGAATGGTTCAGCTATGAGAACAGCTTCTAAAAAGATCCTGCCATGAAAAGCAAACAAACCTCATCCTCATCCGTCACCTGGACCCGTGCCGAAGCTGTTGCCGACGCGATGCAGTCTCTGGCCATCGAATCGCTCGATCCCGGACCCAGGATTCGCCGCCTAGCCAACTCCTACACACGCGAAGAAGTGACCCTGCCCGAACTCACGGCGGCAATTGAAAAGTTCGACAAACGTGAGCGCCAGAAACTCTGATGGACCCGTACTGCTACTTCGGCTCAGGGGTGCTTCGGAATAAGGCCGGACTGCACCTCGGCGAGCAGCTCCGCGCCCATGAAGCGCGCATAGTTTTGAAGCAACTCCTGCAGCTCTACAGCACACCCTCGAAGGCAGATTCGACCTCACTCATCTTCTCGGTATTCACCAGACGCTCTTCCGGAGGTGTACTCCTGGGCCGGCACGATGCGCCCTGGGGAACTATCGCTGGGTTCCCAAAGGTTCTGCCGCGCAGCTCACTTGGAGAGCAGTCTCACTTCCCTGCTCTCGAACTCGGCCGAGGAAGATCATCTGTGTGGCTTGGACCAGGAAAGGTTCGTGGAACGTACAGCGTTCTATCTCAACCAGCTGAACGCCACTCATCCCTTCCGCGACGGCAATGGGCGAACTCAGCGGGAGTTCGTCCGCGAACTCGGCATCCACGCCGGCCACAAACTTCGTTGGGCTGCGGTGACGCAGTTCGAGATGTACAACGCGTCCAAGCTCTCGATGGCAACCGGGAATCCCGCCGGTCTGGTCTCCGTCCTCAGGAAAGCATTGGTTTAGAACCGTTGTTGATCGCTACTTCAGCACGCTCGGTTACGGGAGCGCGTTTGCATACGCGGAAGTACACCCAGAAAACTGGATTCCAGAGAGCAGTGTGAATTATCCCTACGCGGAGGTACAGTCCTTGACGGGGGGATGAGTTTTGCTGCACCACCTGAACGCTGATTGCACCTTTTCCTGCGTATTTCATTCAGCGGAGTACGGCTTGGCGGTGGCGTGTCAGGACTTTCTTCGGCTGCGTAGCAGCGCGTTGTTGCCATTTGGAGCCACAGCTGCGAGCTTTGGAGGCGAGGCGCGTGGCTAGAGGTCGGTCGCCCAATTCACGGAAGCATGGAGGTCGTCCACCTGCGCAAATGCTTTGTCGTTGGTCACCAGAACTGCTCCCGTGGCGACTGCATGGGCGGCGATCATCATGTCCATATTGCCGAGCGTTAGCCCTGCCCTCTCCAGCTTGGCTCGTAGTAACCCATACGCTTCGGCTTCGTCGCGACCCCACGGCAGAACATGAATGCTGGCCAGAAATCCGTCCATCAAAACTTTCAAAGCCGTAGCCTCCGGCCTCTTGGCGAGACCGTAGCGGATCTCGGCTTCGGTGACGGCGGAGACGCAGGCGACCTCATCATCTTTTAGGCCGAGCAGCCGCGTGCGAGCGGAGTGCGACTGGCCCTTAGCGATGTAGCTGACCATGTTTGTGTCCAGCAGGTAGGTGAACGTCACAGCTCCGGCCGCTCCTGCGGGGGACGTTGATCCCGTTCGGAAGGTGCCAGAAAGTGCTCGGGAACACCCAGCTGGTCGAGCGCAGCGAGGATCTCCGCCAAGCTGCTCGGACTTTGGGACAGGATGACGTCGCCGTTCTTCTGGTCGCGGCGGATGTAGACCTCATTGCTGGTGAAACGGAACTGTGCTGGGATCCGCACGGCCTGGCTCCTCCCACTCATGAACACCTTGGCTTTTTCAAGCTGAGCCATTGCGCTACCTCCTGAGATATACCATGCTGTATATGAAATGACTTGTCAAGGTTGGCGTACGCTGGCATGCCGACCGACTCGGGCAGTGGGAACGTGGAGAGAAGCACCAAGTGGACCAACTTCGTATCTCACCGGTGCCAACGGTGTATGTGGACGACGTGCTGGCCAGCCATGCCCGCGCCGGTCGGTAGGCGGGCTATCCAGCGTTCGTCCTGAAAGCTATCCCCCTTCGCTGTCAGAAAGCCGCGCGCGGTCCCTTGGACCTACACGCCCGCAGTCGCTTGGAAATCAGCTGTACGCGAGAAAAGATCGCCCTGGAGATTGGACTGCTTCCATTCCTGAAACGAAGGAAGCGAAAGCTCTGCGGCGATCTCCTTCTTGAGTGCTCGCAGAAGTTCGGCTTTTCGTACATCCGAAGGCATTTGATCGAGCATACGGGCCAAGTTTTTATCCTGCCGCATCTGGCTGGAAATCCCACGCAGTCGTTTAGATAGCATTTCCTCACTGAGGCGCTGAAGGACGACTTCTTCTGCTTGTGTTCCACACCACTTCTCGTATTTGTCTCTAACGAGCAGGTCCTCTAGGATCTGGCAGTTTTCCTCACTTCGAGCCTCCTCCTTGTCCAATCGACGCTTCTCTTCAGCGTGCCTATCCTTTTTGGTCTTGAATGAAGGTGGAATCTGCTGATCTCCCTCAATGAAGGAGATCAGATACCCAGCCGGGTTCATGATCGTGTTCTTCCGGTCATTCTGGAGCTGAGACGCCACGTACTCGATCCTGTCAAGTATTCCCTCAGGCTCTAATCGGCGGACCAACTCCGTAGCTTTCGTCTCAGACACACCCTGTCCGATCAAAGCTGTTCTCGCGAGCGCCCGCGGCTCTGAAAGCGCCACGTCGATCTGGCCAGCAGCAAACGCGAGTTGCTTCCGCTGTGTAAGCACGAGAACATCCTTCATGGCTCGACCAGGCGAGAGAACGAGCTTATAGCCTACTTTTGAGGACATGGGCTTGATATCCCAGCTTTTCAAGTACCCGATATCAACCAGATCTGCGAGAGAAAGCCCCATTGTCTCGCGGATCTTTGAGACGTGGTCGTATGCACGCACATTCAGCAGGGCGCACAGCTCGCTGTAGTCCTTCTCTACTTCCTTTCCCTGGCTGGCGAAAAACCAAAGGTACAGGTACACGAAAATGCCCTTTGCCGTAGGCCTCACGAGCTTCCGGTACATGTTGAAGTCCTCTGGTACAACAAAAGATTCGTTAAGATTCTCCAGTAGCCAGTCTTCAAGTTCGACTTCAAACGTTTCCGTTTTGTCTGTGTTGTCGAGATTGCTTGATCCCAGCCGGGTAAAGCTACGGAATACGTGGACAGTCTTATTCATGTAACGCTTGCGAACCGAAGAATAGATCACCTGCTCTGAGGTGATGGTCGTGTCTGCCATGCGCTTTCCCCAGCTATTCAAAGCTTCGTAGTTTTCTCCCGAATCGCATTGACCCAACACTCTGAGGAGGCTGTACCCGGAAAACCGGATAGGGTTCGTGATCAAACCTGTACGCACCTTCATCTCCATCAGGAGCTTCATAAACCCCATGTACTTGTCACGATCAGCCGTCGAGGGTAGCCCAAGCACATCCGATGATCGGAATTCAGCCGAGACCCTAATCTTTTTGCCGTCACGGTTGACCCACTGTTCGATTCGGCGACTTGAAGCGAGCTGCTTCCCCCGTCGTTCATGGGCACCAAAGAAGCCGATCTGGAGGAGGTTCTTCTCAAACCGAATCAAGTCAACAGCATCAGGTTGGGTCAGGAGCGTTGCTTGGTTCGGGGCCGGTCGTGATCGCATAACACCTCCTGTCTTGGTATGTCTGATGGCTATAATCTTGCTTTAAGAGACAAAGTCTGTAAAGCAGGTTAATATCTATAGTTTCATGCAAGTCCTTGATAAATGGTCATTTGCGTGCCCGTTTTTTCCAACTTACTGCGGGATAATTTCCAGCCCGCTGCGGAACTCCTGCCGTTCGGCTGCGGAGTCTCTTTCCACTCGAGTGCGGACAGATTGCCAGCCCTCTGCGGGAACCGTTCCTCTCAGGTGCGGGGAAATTTCCAGCCAACTGCGGAGCAAGTTTCTAGGCAACGAACAGCTGTTTCCTCATCTCCCGGGTTTTCTGGGGTCGCTTCGGTTATTGGCGGTTGAGTCGAATCGCCCAGTCTGCGGAGACTAAACACAAAGAACCCGCGCTCGGTCTCAGAGAAGTTCTCCGCAGTGGGCTGGAAATCAGCCACATGGGCGGAGTTGAAAACCCGCAGCGTGCTGGAAAGCTGCGGGTAAATGATTCACCGCGAGGGGCTTCCGGCCAGCTTCCCTGCCGAGAAAACTCATTAGATTTCCAGCCAGCTGCGGAAAGTAATAAAGAAGTCGTGAGTCGTTAATCCGCAGTCGGCTGGAAAGGGCCATTGCGGCCGTCAATCGTGCAACTTTTGCTTGGACGCGTATTGGTGGACAACCATCACCACGAACTCACCTATGTTGCTGACAGGACTCGAAGGATCCTGTATCAGGCGACTGGCTTCCCTCAGGATCGCGTCCTTCTCCTCGGCGGTCACTTTCAGATTCAATTGAGTGTTTGCGCCCCGGCTTCGCAGCCGCCTCCCGTCAATCTTCGTAGGTTCAGCTCTCCCTGAAAAGCCTAGCTCCCGGCCTGCTACGACCGACGCGATGGTTGTGGACGCGTCCACTTTGGGCCTCGGTGGCAAGGTCTCCAGCCCGCTCATGAAATCCAGTTTTACTGCAGTGCGTGTATCAGGCATAAGACTGCACCTCGTTTCGCGATCGCGTACCAATCAACACATCTCGGACCTCTTGGGCGAACACCTCAGCGTTGTCCACCGCTGCTGCTGGATTGTTTGCCTCCCCCTCCTTCAGGTCATAGATGGTTCCGCCCAAACGAAACGGTGCTTTGTAAGCTGAGCGCTCGACGAGCGCGGTTCGGAGCAGTGGGATACCGTTCTCCCTCATCTGAGAACAAATGTCCCTCATACCCCTATCCACGATCACAGGAGATGTTTGCGAGAGAAAGACGCGGAACGGGATCTTCCTACGGAAGATTGTCTCTTGTTTCCGGATTACCTTGATGACATTGACGGCCTCATCTGCATCAAGCTGGTTACCCTTCATCGGTATCAGCACGATGTCCGCTCGCCCAATTGCGACAGAGACCTCTTCATTCCGGCTGCCCTCAAGGTCGACAATCACGTAGGGATCGACCGCTGAGTCGATGACCTCTGCAACGTCTGTGCGAAATGAGGTCGCAACCGTCAAGCCTGTGGGAACGACGCCGGGGAAGCGCTTCGACCATAATGCCAGCGGAGCATTAGGGTCAGCGTCGATCAGGGTTGTTGAAGCTCCATGACGGGTTAGAACGGAAGCCAGCGTCAATGCAGCCGTGGTCTTCCCCACCCCACCTTTACTTGAAGCAAACACAATGACCTGCATTGACTCTCCTATTGTTCCTTGCTGTAGGTACTCAGCTACTCGGTACCCCGGGAAGTACCAGGTATCCGGCACCTGACCTGCCGGAGCTGATACCGCATACCGGACTGATACTTAGTACCGCCGAGATAGCGGTTAGCCGATGGATACCGAGTACCAAAGTGAAACCGCCTTCGAGGATACCCAGTAGGTACTGGGTATCAAACAGCAACGTCCTTCAAGCGGTTCGGAGCCATAACTCCATACTCCCATCGACCATGACACCTACGAATGTAACGGCCGCAAGTTCTCAGCGTAAGGTACTGTTTAGATACCGGGTAGCATAGCGGAGTAGCTACCCGGTACGTCGCAAGTGTCTAGCCGCTATATGCCTCAACCAAATCGAGCGAATGCCCTTCAGGAAACCAAGTGCTTACTGCTACTCGCTAGCTACCTGGTAGGTAGTCAGGCGGCGTTCCCGTCATATGTTCGGTGGGCGTAGAAGGACAGGGACGTCACTCGGCCGCAGTATCATGGGGAAAAGACATCGTTTCAGCGTTGGAGGGGAAATCACTCACCTCCCGGAAGTGTGTGCACTGCTGGCGGACGTGGAGGCGCCTGCGAAGCGGGCTCCAGTGCGACCGAAAGGCTCGACGAGTTCATCGACCAGCTTTAATCCCTCTGACTTCACGCCGAAGAAGAGGGTCATGAGCGCGGGTGGGAAGGCGCGCATCGCGGCTGCGCAGCGTGCCCGGTGGGCGAAGCGGAACGCCACGCCGGCAGGAAAGGTTGCCAAGAGATCCTCCACATCCAGGAAGGCTCCGACCGGAGCTGTGGGGAAGGGAAGTGTCGCCTCCCGGTGAGCCGCGGCGAAGCCGTCGTCTCCGGCTAAGACCCCTCCCAAAAAGGCCGTCCCTGCGAAACGACAGCCCGGTAAGAGGGATCAAGCGAACCGGCGGTCGTAGTGCGACCGCACCGAGTTGGCGACTGCCCGGCGGATCTCATGGAGGCGGGGGAGCCAGGAGACGGGTCGCGGCATGAGGAGACCTCCAGGAACGCAGTGCTGGAGCGAGTGTAGGA